>FLOH01001578.1_pt1 | contig 15668 bp, 13 predicted proteins | sample 756751 | NCBI WGS metagenome assembly FLOH01 (sample SAMEA4026879, study PRJEB14308) | marine metagenome | biome: coastal water; material: water | depth 74 m
GACAATCGGCAGTGCGGCTACAAAGGCGTAACAAGTTTCCTGTTTTTTTATCGCGGCTGTTACCGGAGGTTACCGGGCACAACCTGTGGTTACGCAAAGTTGTTGATAAAGGCCAGCGAAAATAAGTGAAAATTAAAGCTGGTTATGAGGCACTACTGTCCCACAGTTTTTAATCAGCACCGCAGCTGACAAAAACAGTATTTTTTAACATCAAAGTCTGCTGCCTCCCAGGGGAACTTATCCCCTTGCCGGCGGGCCGACCCCAGCTTCGCGCTTTCTGGGCCGTCACCCTTAAAACCTTGATATTTACTGGCCGCGCGCCTCATCGGCCATCCATGGCCGGAGCCACTTGTCCGCATCCCTGCGGACAGACCAGACATATCAGCGGTTTCTGCGGCGGCCCCAGAGGCGCAGAAAACCATCACCGCAATGCCGCTTTTAAGATCAAACGCATTTTTTAAATATCATGTCTCAAACACGGTTTCCGTTGAAATACGGCTGAGCGGATTGCTTAAACCGGCGATCGTGCGGCGCCAGACAACCAGATGATTCTGCGGCCTTCAGAGCAAAACCCTGCCCCGGAACGCTACAAATTTTTGGTGTTTTAAAGCGTCGTTCCGGGGCGAATTGTTTTGCGTGCCGCATAATCATTGCAGTTGGCTGGATTAAGCCGGACGCGCCGAAAAGAGAGGATCGTAAGGAGGTACCTCTCCTTGCAGGGGGCCAGGGGCTTGCCCCGGAAAGGCGTTTCAGATTGAAAAACAGTAGTCGATGAATGCTGCAGTTTGCTTTAGCAGATTTTTTTATCTTCGCTATCCGGGAGCGATTAACTCTTAGCCTCCATCATCGCGATTCTGATTCCGGTCGCAATCAGGGTTAAACCTGCGGTTTTATTAATCGCATTAACCACCCAGGCTTTGAGCTGCTTGCGTGCCAGATGATTGCCCATATAGCTGAATGCGCTGTACACCAGCAGGTCGGCGAGCAGGCAGGAAGCCCCCATAATCAATAGCTGCAGCAGCACAGGTTCTGCCGGATCAATAAACTGCGGCAGCAGCGCAGAAAAATAGAGCAGTGCCTTGGGGTTGGCGAGCTGTACGATTAATCCCTGATAAAACAGCTTGCCGGGTCTGCTCACCTTTTGCTCACGGCTGAGATTAATGGGCCCGGCGTCGCTGAATATGGCACTCAGCCCCAGATAGAACAGGTAGGCAACGCCAACCCATTTAATCAGGGCGAACAGTGTGGCCGAGGCAATAATTAACGAGGCAATACCGGTGGCAGACAGCGAAAAATACAACACATCAGCGCAGGCGATGCCCAGCACGCCAAAAAAGGCTTTGCCTTGCGGGTGGCTGGCACCCTGACTGGCTGCGGTGATGGCAGAAGGGCCGGGCACCATGATTAACATAACCGTGGTTGCCAGAAAAATCAGGTAGAGTCCGCTGTCCAAAATTGTATTCCTGCCGGTTACTGTGTTGTCAGAGTTTTGTGGCTTTTGGCTGCAGGCTGTGACAGTCACGCCAGTTCAGCCCAGCCTGTTGCTGCAGGGTCTGCAGTGCGGCTAAATTGGCCAGCGCCCGCGGGTGGATATCGTGGTAAAGAATAATACCTCTACGCCATAACAGCATCAGGGTAATCACCCGGTCTTCAACGTCTTTATCGCTTAATTTTCGGTTCCAGTCCTGACTGTCGATATTCCACAGCATAACGCCTTCACCAGCCTGCTTTAGTGCGGCGGTCAGGGCTTCGCTGCGCTGACCGTAAGGCGGGCGGAACCAGTAAGGGCCCGGCTGGTAATCATTCAGACGGCTGCGCGTGGTGTTAATGGAATCGGCCCAGCCGTCCCATTTCTGGTGGCTTTTGTGTACCTCGCCGTGGGAACCCAGACACTGACTGGCGTAAAAATCTTCAGGTGCTTTCTGCTGTTTAATGCGTTCGCCCAGTGCGAAAAACTGTGCACGCATACCGGCACTTTCCAGTGCTTTAACCAGCTGCTCAGTGCCGTTTACTTTTACACCCTCTTTTAAGCGGTCGGGTGCCGGGCCGTCATCATAGCTCAGCAGAAACTGACGGTCGGGTAATTCAAAACCATCCACCTCGTGCTGATTAAAGGTGTGAATTTCACTGGTAATACGCGGGAATAATGCCGCCAGACGCACCTGTTCATACAGGTAACGTAAGTGAAATGCTTCACTGGCTTTGGCCCAATCCTGATAACCGTCGGCAGCGGGCTGTTGGCTGGCGGTTATTAATGCTGCCCAGCTGGCGGACGCGGCACACTGACCACAGGCCTGTGCGTAGTTAGCCTGCAGCCGCTGCCGGGTTTTCTCCAGCCAGCGCTGCACGCTGGCGGCATCGGGCTTATCGACGGCGGTGAAGGCTTTGATCCCGGCTTCGTTGCTCAGCGGCGTGGCTTCCAGCAAGCGGGCGAAGGTCAGAATTTCGGCGGCGGAAGCGCGGTCAAACGCCACGGCACTGGTTAACGGTTGTGGCCACAGGTTGCGCTCCAGCGTGGCGACTTTAGCGGGGCCGGCGGCCTGAGTGAGCGGGCTGATGATCAGGCCCAGTAGCAGTGGGAAAATAAAACGCATGGAATATCCTTTGACGATGCGGAGTAACGTTGGATAAAGGGAATAAAAAACCCCGCAGGCGCGGGGTTTTAAGTGCTCAGCATTACTGCTGATTCAGTTTTTCCTGCATCCGTGTGATGCCACTGTCGTAAGCGCTGTGTTCACGCAGAGATTTGGCTTTACGGAAGTTATCCAGCGCATCCTGCCAGCGGCCACTGGCTTCATAAATACGGGCAATGTTGTAGTAGCTGCTGGCCTGAACCCGTGCCTTGCTGTTACCGGACGCCAGTTCGATCGCTTTGCGGTTAGCCCACAGTGCTTCGGCGGTACGGTTCAACTTCTGATAAGTCAGCCCCAGGTTGCTGTAGGCCTGACCAAAGCTTGGGTAAAGGTTAACGGCATCCTGGAAGGCGTACATAGCTTCTTCCAGTTTCTTCTCGCCATAGAGTTTTTCGCCACGGGTATTAATACGCTTGGCTTCTTTTTTGATGGCGTCCGTGATCAGTGAGTGGCTCTCGAAGGATTCTGCGCTGATCAGGCTGTTCAGGTGCGAGGCCAGACCTTCACGGTTCAGGCTCAGGTACTGATCAATATCGTGGAAGGCGCCGTTTTCATCGATGCCGAACACCACCCAGCTGGAGGCGGTCTGCTGCGGTTTCACGTTATAGGTACGGATCAGCGTCTGGCCAACATAAACCTGCACGCGGGCGCTGCTGTTACCCAGAGCTTTGGAGGTTTTGCTGCTGTGGTTGCTGTAATCGTGCACGGCGTAGACGTAGCGTTCGCCGTTATGTTTTTGCTCGATGGTGATGGTTTCCGGGCCATAGCTGTCGGTGTCATCCACATCCAGATTGGCATCACGGCCCTGTTTTTTCACGTAGTACACGTGGTTCGCCGGGTAGGTCAGGTGAGAGTCCAGATCGGATGGTGTGCTACCCCAGGTCAGTACCACGCGCAGACCATCGAGGTTCTGCATTACCGGTGACAGGGCGTAGGTAAAGCCATCACACGGGCACTTCACAACCAGCGTGGAGTAACCGGCCTTGTCGATAATCATGGTGGTGTCGCTATCGTCGGCCAGAGTGCTGCTGGCGCTGGCGACACCGTTGGCCGTCGATGTGGCGCTTACAGAACTTTCACCGTTGCGCTGCCAGGTGATTTTGGCATCGGCGATTTTTTCGTCTTTAACCACGGCGCTCAGCACTTTGACTTCCAGTGCAGCAGCAGGCAAAGCCAGTGAGGTTGCCAGCAGCAGGCTGCTGAGGCGTAAGCAGGATTTGAACATGGGGTCTTCCTTTATTAACAGTCCTGGAATTGTCACTTCGGCTCGCTCCGGGTTGAGCCGAATGAAGACCGCAGATTCTAGCTGCAACCTCTATCAATAACTACCTTGACGATAAGGACCCGTTCACACTATCTGAATCCGGCTTGCTGAAAGTCTGTTTTTCAGGACTGGCCCCGGAACCTTCATGCTCCTGTCTCAGAGGACTTTGCACCCATCAGCTCCCTCTGCGGGCAGAACCAGATGCCGCGCGTGCAGGACTAGGGCCGGCGGGCGCTTGCTGCTATAATCGCGCCCCAAATTTTTTCATCGCCAGCAGGGCCCGGTTCAGCGCGTAAGCCTTACACGCTGAACCGGCACCGCGGGCGCATCAGCTACTGGATATTGTGAGTGGGGTTATCATGACTGTATTGAAAATGGCCGATCTGGATCTGAGCGGTAAGCGCGTTCTGATCCGTGAAGACCTGAACGTTCCGGTAAAGAACGGCAAGGTCACATCCGATGCGCGTATCCGTGCGTCGCTGCCAACCATTCAGTTGGCTCTGGATGCCGGTGCCAAGGTGATTGTTATGTCCCACCTGGGTCGTCCGGAAGAAGGCGTGTACGACGAAGAATCGTCCATCAAGCCGGTTGCTGCCCACCTGGCCGGCCTGCTCGGCCGTGACGTTAACGTTATCAAAGATTTTCGCGAAGGCGTTGAAGTCGCCGCTGGCGAAGTGGTGCTGCTGGAAAACGTGCGCTTTAACAAAGGCGAGAAAAAAGACGCCGATGAACTGGCGCAGGCGTATGCCGCACTGTGCGACGTATTCGTGATGGATGCCTTTGGTACCGCTCACCGCGCTCAGGCGTCTACCCATGGTGTGGCCAAGTTTGCGCCGGTTGCCTGTGCCGGCCCATTGCTGGCGGCTGAACTGGACGCACTGGGCAAAGCCCTGGCGACTCCGGCCCGTCCGCTGGTGGCCATCGTTGGTGGTTCAAAAGTGTCGACAAAACTGGAAGTGTTGGAAAGCCTGTCCGATATCTGTGATCAGATCATCGTCGGTGGCGGTATTGCCAATACTTTCCTGGCCGCAGCTGGCAAGCCGGTGGGCAAATCCCTGTGTGAAGAAGACCTGATTCCGGCAGCGAAAAAGCTGATGGAAAAAGTCTCTATTCCGCTGCCAACCGACGTTGTATGCGGTAAAGAATTTTCTGAATCGGCAGCCGCGACACTGAAAAGCGCCGATGCGGTAGAAGCCGACGATATGATCTTCGATATCGGTCCGGATTCCGCCAAAGCACTGGCCGAACAACTGAAGAGCGCCAAAACCATTATCTGGAACGGCCCGGTGGGCGTGTTCGAATTCGACCAGTTCGGTGAAGGCACCAAAGCCCTGTCACTGGCGATTGCCGAATCCGACGCTTTCTCTATTGCCGGCGGTGGCGATACTCTGGCCGCTGTTGATAAATATGAAATTGCCGATAAAGTGTCGTACATCTCGACCGGTGGCGGCGCTTTCCTGGAGTTCGTAGAAGGCAAAGTACTGCCTGCGGTTGCGATTCTGGAAGAACGCGCCAAGTAAGTCATATCGGGGCCTGTTTGCAATATCAAACAGGCCCGCTGTCAGGTGTAAACACATCATGCGTTATTTAATTATTTTGCTGACTCTAACCATGGCTGCATGTAGCTCTGCGCCACATAAAGTGGATGATGACAGTGCAGCAAAAGGCTCCGCCGAGCAGCAAAACCGCACCTTTGAAGCCATCGGCGTTCCACAACAACTGCCGCACGATACATTGCGCGGTTTCTGATACAAAAAGCCAAACGCCGGCATCATATCTGTACATTTTCCTGACCATGGATAAGTGTCATTAACGGAGTCCAGGGATGAATCCTCTCAAGCAGATTGCTGAATTATTCAGCACGGTAGCGCCGGAACATTTTGCTGATTTATCGCTGGATGAACTGATGTCCGGTGAGTACCAGATGGGCTTTGCCAGTCTGGACTTCTTTTCCTTAGAGCCCTTTGTGCAGTATCTGCAGCAGTTGCCGCCTGCGCGCTGTACGATTTATCCGTCGGTCGATGAGATGGATACCACGGCCGATGGCATCATTGTTGTCGCGCTGCAGGGACGGCAGTTGCATGCGACCAAATATCTGATTAGCGACGACGTCAGTTATGATACGGCGTTTTATCAGCTCGGTGACTGGTCCTGCCGCCAGCAGATTTACCGCAATGGCGCCGAAGTAAAACCCATTGTTATCGAGTTTCTGAAAAAAGATGCCGAGGGCTACCCTGTCACTTTTATCACTGCCCGTGAATACGGTTTAAAGGTCGGTGATTATGAGTGGAGTGAGGCCGGTGTACGCATTATTGAGCGTTCTGCCCGCATGCCAGAGGTCGGTGTTGCACCAGAGTTGACGCCTTATATGGAAATCCTGGTTGAATTCAGCAGCACGGGCGAGGTTGAGATCATCCGCAACCTGACGCAGAACAGCATTGTCTATGACCGCTCGCACGAAGCGCTGTCACTGGCGGACATGCTGGAGCAGGCCAGTTCAGCCCTGCACGATAAAATTCTGGCGGATCTGCAGGCGGCGCCGGTTGCCAATACCGTTGGCTGTTTCCTGTTTGAATACTCAGACCAGGGGCCGTTACCGCCGACCATCGCGCTGATTCAGCCGCATGAAATCACGCAAGAAGAGGATGAATATCCGCTGTTATGGCTGAATGCTCCCGATTGCGAACTCTTTACCGAGGATGATTTTGACGGCATTCGCCTGCATGGCGAGCATGATGCGTTGTTTGACCATATCAATGCTCAGATCGATGAACTGGATTACGAACAGGCCGATCAGCTTATCGTTGGTTTTTATCTGACCCTGTGCCGCCGTCTGCAGGATTCTCTGAGTTCTTCTGCGCTGTTGCAGACCACGGAGGATTTCTTTGTCACCGCGCGGGAATTTTCCGCCTGCAACGAAGCCGTTTTTCTGCAGCAACTCTGGCCAGAAGAGCGCTGGCAACCACTGGCGGCGGCGCTGGAGCAGTTTGCCGCGGCTCAGGCTGAGCGTGAACAGGCGATGATCCGCAGGCTGGAGGCGGGAGATTGGCAGGATGACGAGGCCTGATCGGCGCGGCGCTGCAGACAGCGGCCGATAGCCGTTTCTATCTGTTCCCTAAGCCGCTAGAATAGCGGCCAGCCAATTTCCACAGTTAAGGTATTTTGACATGGCATTAATCAGCATGCGTCAGATGCTGGATCACGCCGCCGAATTCGGCTACGGCGTACCGGCATTTAATGTGAACAACCTGGAACAGATGCGCGCCATTATGGAAGCCGCCGACAAGACCGACTCTCCGGTGATTGTTCAGGCGTCTGCCGGTGCCCGCAAGTACGCAGGCGCTCCTTTCCTGCGTCACCTGATTCTGGCCGCGATTGAAGAGTTTCCACATATTCCTGTGTGTATGCACCAGGATCACGGTACCTCGCCGGACGTGTGTCAGCGTTCTATCCAGCTGGGCTTCAGCTCAGTAATGATGGACGGTTCTCTGGGTGAAGACGGTAAAACCCCGACTTCTTACGAATACAACGTTGACGTGACCAAGCGCACCGTCGATATGGCGCACGCCTGTGGTGTATCGGTAGAAGGCGAACTGGGTTGTCTGGGTTCTCTGGAAACCGGTATGGCCGGTGAAGAAGACGGCATCGGTGCCGAAGGCGTTCTGGATCACAGCCAGATGCTGACCGATCCGGAAGAAGCCGCTGACTTTGTTAAGCGTACTCAGGTGGATGCTCTGGCAATTGCCATCGGTACCAGCCACGGCGCCTACAAGTTCACCAAGCCACCAACAGGGGATATCCTGGCGATTGACCGTATCAAGGAAATCCACAAGCGTATTCCGAACACTCACCTAGTCATGCACGGTTCTTCTTCTGTGCCGCAGGAGTGGCTGGCAATCATTAACCAGTACGGCGGCGACATTAAAGAAACCTACGGTGTACCGGTTGAAGAAATCGTGGAAGGCATCAAGTACGGTGTGCGTAAAGTAAACATCGATACCGATCTGCGTCTGGCCTCTACCGGCGCTATGCGTCGCATGATGGCTGAGCATCCGAGTGAGTTCGATCCGCGTAAATTCTTCGCTCAGACTGTGACCGCAATGCGCGATATCTGTATCGCCCGTTACGAAGCTTTCGGTACTGCCGGTAATGCCTCCAAGATCAAACCGATCTCTCTGGACAACATGTTCCAGCGTTACGCCAGTGGCGAGCTGAATGCCAAGGTAAACTAAGCGCTTAACGCGTTTAGTTACCGGCTTAATAAAAAACCCGCGCAAGCGGGTTTTTTTATGTCCGCCGTCCGTGGCGGCCACCCTTCGGGCCGCGCGGCAGCGCGTTAAGCGTCGTTCCCGACTAGCGCTTTGCTAGGCTGAATATTTACATTCGTAGTCCAGATCACATCCACTGGTTAACGTCATTGCATTTAGCGGTATTTTTAAACTGCTTGCTCAGTGTTGTCTGATAGACCTCACCAGCACACTGGCCAACCTGTGTTCCCCCGTAAGAGCCATCGGCCGGTTGCTGAAATACCTGTGGGAACTGCGCTGAAAACTGCTGCAGACACTAACGGGTGGTTTGTGTCGCCGTTTCCACACACTGCGCTTCGCTGATATCAAAACACTGACGGAAGAACTGTTGCGGCTGGCAAAACGCATTGAGCAGTGCCGTGGTCATGGCGTTGGTCCATTCATCGCGGTCAACCTCAAAAGCACTGCTGAATGAGCTCAGTGCGGTCAGAAAGATAAAGCTCAGGGGTGATTTCATAGTGGCGTCCTGCAGGTAATTGGCTGGCGTTCTGTCTTTGGGGCTGTGAATTCGGGGGGGTAAAGCAACAGGCACATCGTACCGGGAATACTATCTGCATGAGGAATCTGTACGACCGTTTTAAAAGTGGTAAATCAGGAAAAACTGAGCACCGATTAAGACAAAAGTACAAAAAAACTGTCTCCATTTGTGCCAAAAACTACTTGGTATATTGCTTGGTAGGAAATTGCTTGTTTATGGTTCGGCCGCTGTTCAGGCGAAGCCTGTTTGTCATCTGCTGCGCTCATCCTGAGTCAGGAGACAGATATGCCTGAGCGGCTTAACAATAATCATCATAAATGAGGAAGAATCATGAAACCGGTTTTACTGACCACTCTGGGGGTGGCTCTGTTGGGTTCGTCGCTGAATGCTGCGGCCTTCTCCCAGCCAACCCATAAGCGCATTGTGCAGGACGCCGTCAGCTATATGGCAGCCCATGCGGATACGACGGAATACAATAAGCTGGCGGCGGCGGCTCAGGCTGCGGGCTACACCATGGCGCAGTTTGCGGAAGTGCTGGGTCAGGGCGCCTACGATGTCGATGACTTTGCCGATACGTTTATCTGTGGCGCCGTGAGTGGTGACTGTGTTGAGGCGCCGGTCTGGGGGGCGGGTTCATCCATCGCCAAGTACACCTCCTACTGGCACTTTCAGAACCACACCCGTGGTGCAGATGCCCATGGCAATGATCTGGGTGGCTATAACTACGATCTGCTGACCGTATGGGGCGATGTCGACAATATGGCCGCAACCTGGCTGAAAGGCGATCATCTGGATGATGGTCCGGGTGGCATGACCGGCTGGTGCTACTGGTGGAGCTGTAACGAAGATTCTGAATACAACACCTATGGTGTAACCGAAGCGAATTACCGTCAGGGCAGCAGCTCCAGCAAAAGCATGTATGAAGATTTCGAAACCATGCCATTCCAGCCGATCGATAACCTGGGTCAGCACTGGTACAACGAATTCTGGAATCAGCCAACGGTGCAGACGCTGGGCTTTGTACTGCACACCACCGATCTGCTGCAGCCGCACCATACCTGGACAACCTCCAGCCTGAATCATGCCGGCTGGGAAACCTGGGTGGAAGATAATTACAGTGCTCTGCAACTGAATAATGATGCACTTGTCAGTGCTGCGCTGAACAGCTTCACACCGGTTGCTGCCGGACAGCATGATATTCGTGCCTTGCTGACTCAGGGCGGAGCTGTTTCTTATGGTCAGGGTGGTATTGTGCTGAGCAGTACAGCCGATGCTGACCGTGAGCAAATTGCAGAAATTGTTATCCCGCATGCGATTGCGATGACAGTGCATATTCTGAATCACGCAGCTAATCGTTTCTGAGGCGTTAATTATTTCCGCAAGCCGGGTAATCCTGTGATTATCCGGGTTTTTTTGCCTTTAAATAAGGTCAGACCAATCACCATAATATCGCTCTAATTAATATTTTAATTATTAGTGATGGTCCAAAAAAGTCGCCGTATTCACCGTTTGGGACAGTTTAAAATTAATCTGTGCTTATTCAGGCCAAGTGCCTGCCGGCGTATTGTCGGCGACCATTCTCAGTTATTAGTCTTAGCTGCATCACGGTCGTCGTGACGGTTTTAAAAAAATAAAAACACACTCGTTATTCATTGTTCTGACTCAGAGTCGTCACCGCAGCGCAACGCGGTATTCACAATGCTGTGCGAGTTTAGTAAGACCAAAAACACACAGGCGAATCCACTATGAAACACACTCTGGCCCTTTCTGTCAGCGCAGCCCTGACCATCGGCGCAATGAATGCTGAAGCATTTACCCAGCCGACCCATAAACGCATTGTTAAAGATGCTATCAGTTACATGGCGGCGCATCCGGATACCACCGAATACAACAAGCTGGCTGCCGCAGCACAGGCTGCCGGTTACAGCATGGAACAGTTTGCTGAAGTTCTGGGGCAGGGTGCCTACGATGTGGATGATTTTGCTGACACCTTTATCTGTGGTGCGGTAACCGGTGATTGTGTTGAAGCACCGGTATGGGGCGCAGGTGCCTCTATCGTGAAATACACCTCTTACTGGCACTTCCAGAACCACACCCGCGGTGGTGATGCTCATGGTAATGACCTGGGTGGCTATAACTACGATCTGCTGACCGTCTGGGGTGCTGTGGATAATCTGGCCGCTACCTGGCTGGTGGGCGATCACCTGGATGACGGCAAAGGCGGTATGACCGGCTGGTGCTTCTTCTGGTCCTGCTCCGAAGATTCTGAATACAACAGCTACGGTATTACCGAAGCCAACTACCGTCAGGGCAGCAGTTCCAATAAAGGCATGTATGCCGACTTCGAAAAAATCCCGTTCCAGCCGATCGATAACCTCGGCCAGCACTGGTACAACGAATTCTGGAAAAACCCAACGGCACAGATGCTGGGCTTTACCCTGCACACCACTGACCTGCTGCAGCCGCACCACACCTGGACCACATCTGACCTGAACCACTCCGGTTGGGAAGGCTGGGTAGAAGACAACTACACCGCACTGGATCTGAATAACGATACGCTGGTGACTTCAGCCCTGAATGATTTCACTCCGGTTCCGGCTAACCAGAAAGATATCCGTCCTCTGCTGACTCAGGGTGGTGCGATCTCTTACAGCCAGGGCGGTATTGTACTGAGCAGCACCTCTTCGGCAGACCGCACTCAGGTTGCCAAGGTTGTGATTCCACATGCCATCGCCATGACCGTGCATGTACTGAACCACGCTGCGAATCGTTTTTAAAGGATAGCGGCAGCGACGCCTGATCAGGGTGTTGCTGTCCAAGGTCACAAAGGCTGCTCAGGCATGGATTGTCAGAGCAGTCGTTGTGAAGGCCCCACTCTGAAATTTTGTTTCAGGTGTTTGCAGGATGATTTGCGTGAGGATCATCCTGCTTTTTTTTGCCCGGAAAAAGACTTTGTCATTCATACCGGTCATTATTCCAGTTAACACCGCCACCGGATCTATAACGAAGCCATGAAAAAATACGCCGTATTCTTTGCCGTTATGCTGTCTTTTCTGTTGCCTGCTCAGGCCTCGGCAGGCATTCAGTACAGTCTGGAACATGAAGAGCAGATTGCCCGTGTCGGAGATCTGACCCTGAGCCGTACCCTGCTGGATATTTTTCTGCATAAACAGCAGAAAGCCGCGCAGGCCAGCGGTAAAACCCTGACCCTGCAAACCATTCTGCAACAGTTACTCGACGACGCCTTAATGGCGGAATACGCCCGCACGCATCTGACAGCCGGGCAGCTGAATCCGGAAAACCGCGTGGCTTTTGCTGCTGCAGTTGAGCGTCATAACCGTCTGGTTGCTTTATTGCGTGGCTATTTCAATGAGCAGATTGTCGCCAGTGTGAACGCCTTGCCGGGGAAAAATTTTTCCAGTCTGGTGCAGTGGAATCCTGAACTGAATGTGGAACGCCTGAATGCGCTGATTAAATTACAGCCAGGGCTGACCATTGATCTGACCCCGGAACAGAAAACCGCAGCTGCAGATTTTGCTGTGCTGAATACGGAACTGGCGGAAGGTGGCAAAGTCAGTCTGCTGGATATTTATCAGCGTCAGAATGTGCAGGGCCGTCTGGCGCTGCAGAGTGGTAATCTCGATTATTTACAGCAGCAGACACGGTTATATGTCGGTGGTCTGTATGTTCTGAACTGGGCGAAAAAGCAGCTCAGTGAGGCAGACTGGCAGGCGCTGCAACAGGTGATTCTGAATCAGGAACAGCGTCAGCGCTTACTGGCCAGCATGGGTATTAATATGGATATTCATGATGATAATCCGGCCCTGCGTGCACGTGCGGCCAGAATTACCGACGCTGAATTACAGGCTGGTTATAACGAACATAAAGACGATTTTCGCGTGGTCGAGCGTGCCAAAGTGCGGCATATCCGCGTGGCTGATCAGGCGCAGGCAGATGCCATCGTCGCCGAAATCCGCGGCGGTTTATCTTTTGCTGATGCAGTAAAGCGCTATTCCATTGCCGCTGATAAAGATAAAGGCGGCGAGCTGGGCTGGCTTAAACGCGGTGAAAAAGACCGCACCTGGCTGCACTCGGTGGCCTTTGTGCAACCTGCCGGGCAAGTGTCACCTGCATTCCGCAGTCCGCAGAACGAAGGCGATGTTGTGTACGAAATTCTCTGGGTGGATGAGCGGGTGGATGGCTATTTACCGCTGAGTGATGAAGGCGTGCGTTATGAGCTTTCGCATGAACTGGCGCGGGCAGCCTTGCAGCGGGAGCTGCAGGCGCTGCAGAAAAAATTGCGCAACGATGCCGATATTCACCTTAATCGTCGTCTGCAACCACAGAGCTGAAACCACCGATGAAGGCCAAAATCATAACCCTATTGCTGCTGGGAACAGGTGCTGGTCTGATTGCGGCTTTATTGTGGCTGCGTCAGGTGGATGTACTGGTGGGTGAGAACAATGCTTCGCCGCAGACAGAGGAGCCAGCTTACACACCAACCGTTGTGCCACCACTGCAGGCACCGGCTGCGCCGGATTCTGCCAGTGCAAAAAATGCAGGCAACGCCATCCATGATCTGGATAACAGCGAGCTGGATGCCTGGCTGCCACGGCTGAACAGTGATGCCATTGCCAGTATGCAGGCTGCGCGTATTAACGGTGATCCGCGTGCGCCGAAACTGTCACCTTCGCGCCCGCGGGAAATGCCGACGGCCGAAGAGCTGGCCGATGAAGAGCAGTACCTGGCTTACGAGCAGCGTCAGGAAAAGCGTATGTTCCGCGCCTTTGTTGAGGCCAGCAAACAGAAAACCGCCCTGATTCAGCAGTATATTGATCAGGCTGAGGTTGGCGGTATCAGTGAAGAAGAAGTCGCTTTTGCGCGGGAAAAAATCCGCAAAATTGAAGAAATGGCCCTCAAACTGCAGCAGGAACATCCGGACATTATGCAGGACACCTTTAAACCAGAAGATAACTGGTTGCCGGCGGCTGATTAACGCAGCAGCTTTTAGTAACAAAACAGGAAAGAGGCAGGAGACGCAGAAAAAACGGAACAAAGGCGCTGCCAGCCGGGCTGAACAGCGCCTTTGCCAAAGAGTGGACTTGCCAGACTATCTGACCCATTTTGTCGTAGCAATACGAAATTAAGATTAGAATCAGTCCACATTAAACACTAACAGTGCCTGTCGCTGTTGTTCTGCCAGGCCAGCCAGCTCATGGCTGAGCTGCTTCGTCTCGCTGGCTTTTTCTTCGGTACGGCGCGACTGCTCTGTCACCTCTGTACCGCGGCTCTGAATACTCTGACTTAACTCCAACTGTTCACCGCTGAGGCGCGATACGCTCTCGCTGGTGTGGCGCATGGCCTCGACCGATTGCTGAATAGCATTCAGGGCCGTCCCGGCATGCTGCGCATGATTCACCATATCTTCACTCAGACGGTTTACGGCATTCAGCCCGCTGGCCGTATGGTTAGCGCCCTGTTGCAGGTCGTCTACCAGTTGCTGAATCTCGCGGGTAGAGGCCGAGGTGCGGCTGGCCAGCGTGCGTACTTCATCGGCGACCACGGCAAAACCACGCCCCTGTTCACCGGCACGGGCCGCCTCAATCGCGGCGTTCAGCGCCAGCAGGTTGGTCTGCTCAGCAATGCTGTTGATAACATCCAGCACGCTGCCAATATTTTCCGAATGACGACGCAGGGACTCGGCGTTATCAGCGGCCTGCCGTATCTGTTCGCTGGAGCGGCCAATAGTGCTGACCAGCTGCTGTACCGTATTGCTGCCTTCGTCAACTCTGGACGCGGCTTCCAGCGTGGCCTGTTCCGCGCTTTGCGCGACATTGCGTACTTCTTCGGCTGCCGCCGCCACCCGTGCGATCTGCTGACCATTGATGGCGGCTTCCCGTGTCTGCTGTTGTGCAACCTCGCCGGTTTCCTGCGCCAGCTGCAGCAGGGTTCCGGCAGCACGGCTGAGGTGCTGACCGTTGCTGTGCATACCGCCCAGGGTTGATGCCATAGTGCTCAGCATTTTATCGAAGGCGGCGGCCAGTTCGCCCAGCTCGTCTTGGCTGTTAATGCCGGTGCGGCGGCTCAGGTCTTTACTCTGTTCGATACCAATCACATGGTTACGGATGGTCCGTAACGGATTAAGAATGCGGCGGTAACCAAACCAGCCCAGTGCCAGCATTGCGCTGATGGTTACCATCGCCATCAGCGCAATGGTGTGGATGGTGGCGCGGGTGTCGCTCAGCGCCTGTTGCTGTCCTGCTGCGGCCAGCCCGCTTTGCAGGCTGATCAGTTGATCGGTCAGCTGCAGCATGGGCGCCAGCTGTGGGTACATATCCATATCGATATAACCGCCCATGCTGTACGACTCGCGTTCGGCCACAAACTGCTGCAGCCGGGTAATCACCGCCAGTGCTTTGTCGTAAGCACCGGCTTGCTGGCTGATGGCTTCCTGTTCGGTATTGGTCAGGCCGCTGGCCAGATATTGCTGCCAGTTGTTTTCAATCTGCTCCCGCGCCTGTTGCAGACGTTGGCCTGCGTCATCCCATAACAGCATCTGTGCCCGGCTCTGATGAGCAACATCCACCACATTAGCGGCATAAGCGCGGCTGATACCACTTAACAGCCAGACCGGCTGCATACGTTGTTCAAATAAACGGGTGGCGTTATTCACCACCACTGGCATCTGCATCCAGACGTAAAAAAACATAATACTGGCCAGTAAAGCCGGCAGTGCAGCCATCAGAATCAAACGGTGGCGGATTCGCATGTAGGTACCCGTATTTAAAAGAGTTCAGAAAGTCTGAGGAAAGAATAGAGGTTACGGATGCAGCTTTTAGGCGGGAAATATGAAGGTTTTATGACAATCGGCAGTGCGGCTACAAAGGCGTAACAAGTTTCCTGTTTTTTTATCGCGGCTGTTACCGGAGGTTACCGGGCACAACCTGTGGTTACGCAAAGTTGTTGATAAAGGCCAGCGAAAATAA
>FLOH01001579.1_pt1 | contig 15660 bp, 15 predicted proteins | sample 756751 | NCBI WGS metagenome assembly FLOH01 (sample SAMEA4026879, study PRJEB14308) | marine metagenome | biome: coastal water; material: water | depth 74 m
CCGCTTTTGGAAAAACTGAACGAGCACGGCGAGATCAAAGCCGGCACCATGGCCGAAGCGCGCGAGGCCTATAAGGTCGAGACCTGGGCGCGCAAGATCGGTGTGACACGGCAGGTACTTGTGAACGATGACCTCGGTGCCTTCGCAGATCTCGCACGCAGGATGGGGCAGGCTGCAGCCGAGACAGAAGCCCGGATACTGGTTGCGCTGCTGGAATCCAATGCGGGCAATGGTCCGACGCTTTCCAACAACAAGACACTGTTCCACGCTGACCATGGCAACAGGGCAGGCACTGGTGCAGTGATTTCTGACACGACGTTATCAGCAGCACGATTGGCGCTACGCACACAGAAGGGCATTGAGGATCGCACGATCCGTGTCACACCCAAATACCTGCTGGTGCCCCCAGCGCTGGAAACAGACGCCGAGAGGTGGTTGGCCTCGGTTTCACCTGCAAAGGCGTCAGATGTGAACCCCTTCTCAGGTTCTCTCAACCTCATCGTCGAGCCGCGCCTGACGTCCGCGACGCGCTGGTATATTACGGCAGATCCCGGCGAGATTGACGGCCTCGAATATGCTTACCTGTCCGGCAGCGAAGGCCCTCAGGTCGAAAGCAAATCGGGTTGGGATGTGGATGGCGTCGAGATCCGGGTGATCCTGGATTTTGGGGCAGGGTTCATCGATCACCGCGGCTGGTTTGCCAACGCAGGGGCATAGCCATGACAGACCTCGCACAACTCACCCAATGGCGGGACGCCCTTCTGGCGGCCCGTTTCAAAGGCGTCCGTACCGTCGAATATGACGGCAAGCGTATCACCTATGCCACCGACGGCGAAATGGCTGCAGCGATCGGCGACCTCGAGCGCCGCATCGCAAGTCTTGGGCCGAAACGAGTCACAGTGGTTCGCATTCAATCCAGTAAAGGGGTATGACCCATGAAGACCTTTATCCAGAATGGTGATGTGATCACCATCCCCGCACCCACGGCTGGCATCACATCCGGCGACGGTGTGCTAGTGGGCAACCTTTTTGGTGTTGCCGCCACCACCGCAGCAGAAGGTGAGCCCGCCGAAGTGGCCACGACCGGCGTCTACACCCTGCCCAAAGCCACCAGCGCCGTCCTGGCGTTGGGCGCGCGGGTCGCGTGGGACAACGCAACCAAGGTGGTCACAACGCCCGGCACGGGGCGTTATGCCATCGGTGTGGCGGTCAATGAAGCAGGCAACGGCGCAGCGACCGTTGCCGTACGCCTCGATGGCATTGGAACCGTCGCCTCATGATGGAACGGGATATACAAGCAATCCTAAATAGCCTGACCCTCTTGGTGGACAGCACCAAGGGGGCAGCTCCCCTCGCCCTGCTGCACAGTTATGCGTCGGTGATGGTGCTTTGCGCCGACCTGCGCAAAGCGGTCAGCGAATACAACGGCGCCTGGAACATCACCATGGTGATCGGCGAGGTGGAGAACCACATGGCTGGCCTTGCCGGTATCTTCCCGTCTTGGGATTTACCCCCAGATCAGCATCGCGTGGGCGTGCGCGCCGCAATCATGAAGCTGGCCATGCTGACCTGCTTTGGTCCACAATCCGCTGGCGTGGGTGAGTAGCGCAAAAGTAATGTTGGCGGCTGCAACGTTACCGACAGCGGTGGTGTTGGAGGCCAAAACATCACCCATCACACCCTCTTAGCAGGGTGTTTTCGCCTCCAACACCCACCAGACTTTGGTGCCTAAAAGTATCTTTTTGTCATACGCTTACGCTTATTTTTTTGTCGTCACGTCATTCACGTGTCGCACGAAACCGCCGCAAGCCATTGTCAATAAACGGTAATCTTCATTAGCCCTGTGGCGCGGGAACAGCTTGGACCGTCGCTTGCCCGCCTGGTCGGTGAAGTCCACCTGCCAACGGACCCGGCCCGAGGGTAGCGGGCGTTTGCGGATCGTGGCTATGATTTTCCTCCGTGGGCGTAAGAAACAGAAACGGTTGTAAAAGCCCGTTAATGGCATTATGGACAGGTTTATACACACTTGCAACGAGCTGTTGCATGTGTAAATCCTAGGTTCATGAACGGAGCTATTCACAATGACAGCCAACGATCGGAACGGTGCGCAAGCCCCCGAACCGTTTCTTTATGGCGACGCGCAAGCGGTGGCAGCATCAGGCATGCCGGTCCCATCTTTGCGCGTCCTGAGCACCGCCGCCGGCATTCAGGCACAAAAAATACCCAAGCAGCATGGCGGCTTCAAACGCATGTGGCGCGAGGAGGATGTGCTGATAGCCGCAATTGGAGCGGCGATGAGCGAGCACTTCGCCTGGAACATCCGGATCGTGGCCGAGGCTATAGCCAAGACACGGCCCGGCACTTGGTCAGCGTTGGTGGCATCGATTGCGCAGACAATGTCGCCAGAGGCGGACGCGCTCATCCGAAAAGACCCTCTGGACTGGCATCTCGACCTCATCGACCGGAAATTTTTGTTCCTTCGCGTTCCGAGAGAATTCACCGCAATTCTACCAGATGCCGCATGGGAGCAAACGGATCTAATCCTCGGCTGGGCCACTTCGAAGGATACCTTCCAGATGCTGCCATGGCTACTGGGTCACCCAGAAGGGCGCACAAAACTTGCCGGGATTATCTCTTCTGCGAATGTAGAGCCCGCCGCGCGTGCTTACAAACTCGCCATGGCCGCCCGCGCCAACGCGCTGAGCACTGCCAGCATCAACATCAGCATGCAGGTCCGCGCCACATGGCGACGCCTCCACGGACTTGAGGCCCACTTCCTCCAAGACGCTCTGCCCCAGAAAGGAACACCCAATGACACACCACCCTCGATCTCTTGACACCCTAAAGCAGATCGCGACCGAGGCGACGCTTAGCGATGACCTGCTTCGCGGGGCTAATCAAATCGCCAAGTTTATGTTTGGCGACGTCAAACACCGCCGGAAGGTCTACTACCTGACCGGTGAGGCGACCAAGGGCCTGCCGCACTTCAAGATGGGCTCTGTCATCTGCGCGCGCAAAAGCACGCTGATGAATTGGATTGCAGAGCAGGAGGGGCGCCTATGAACACTGCGCCTGCGGATGATCTCACCAGCCTGCGCCTGACCCTTCACCATAACGCCTACCACCCCGTTCCTGTTCTCGGCCCACATGTGGCCACGAAGGCCGCGGGGAAACGTCCGGTCATGAAGTCCTGGGAGGCCGTCTGCGCGACGGCCGACGCGGCAGAGATCACCCGCTGGACCAATGCCCAACGCAACTGCACCAATACGGGCCTACTCTGTGGCAAGCTGATCGGCGTTGATATCGATGTGCTCGACGCGCACAAAGCTGAACATCTGACCGCCCTTGCCTGCAATATGCTGGGGGCCACTTCAGCCAAACGGATCGGCCGCGCGCCAAAAATCCTGTTGGCATTCCGCACAATCGAGCCTTTCGATAAAATCCAGACGCCGGAGTTTCACATGCTCGACGGCACGGTGGCGCGCGTCGAGGTGCTGGCAACGGGACAGCAGTTCGTAGGGTTTGGCATCCATCCTGACACAAAGGCACCGTATTACTGGCCGGAAAGCTCTCCTCTGAATGTCGCGTTGTCAGACCTGCCGGAAGTTTCCAAGGATAGCTGCGCGGCGTACATTGCAGCGGCAGACAGCTATTTGCGCCAGGTGGGAGGCCAGACGAAGGCAGATACACGTGACGTTGAGCGCGAAGGGCGCAAGATTGCGGGGCTGCGACGCCTTGAGCCACCATCGTTTGATCTGGTAGCGCAGGCACTGTCCTACGTTCCAAACGATGACCAATCCTATGATGATTGGATCCGGGTCGGCTTGGCTCTTTATGCCGCATTGGGTGCGCAGGGGCGCTCACTCTGGGAGGAATGGTCCGCGCAATCCGCAAAGAATGACGCGGCGTTTAGCGCTGACAAATGGGACAGCTTTGCCGAGGTCCGCAGCATCACTGTTGGCACCCTGTTCTGGCTCGCCCGGCAGCACGGTTGGCGTGCCGAAAAGCCTCACCGACCCAAGGCAACACCGCAGCAAATAGAACCTGAGGGCTACGCTCCTGAGGATGACGGCCGCCCCACGATCAGGATTTACGCAGGCTTCCTGCACGAAACCATCGACATGGCCGAGGGCGCATTGATGCAGGCCCAACTCGGATATTACCAGCGCGGCAGCATGGTCGTGCGCCCCGCGATGGTTCCCGTGAATGTCTCGGGCGGAAAAACAATCGATGCTCCGCGATTGGTCGACGTCAAAGCCCACCATATGGCAGAGGCCATGACCCGGGCCGCCAATTGGGAACGATTCGACAAACGCGCCGGGGAATGGCAGCGCACGGACTGTCCTCATAAAATCGCCGAGACCTTCCTTGTGCGCGAAGGACAATGGCGCCTGCCTGTTCTGACCGGCATGATCACTTGCCCAACTCTGCGCGCCGATGGCTCGATCCTGGACTTGCCCGGCTACGACGCCCAGACCGGGCTTTTGTTTGATCCGCACGATTGCTGTTTTCCGTCCATTCCCCGCGAGCCCGACCGCGACACTGGCCTGCGAGCATTGGGTTTCTTGAAAGATCTGATTTCGACATTCCCCTTTGTCAGCGATGCCGATCGTGCTGTGGCAATTTCAGCCATCTTGACTGCCCTGATCCGGCGCTCGCTGTCCACAGCGCCGCTGCACGGGTTCAACGCGCCGACGGCCGGGACCGGAAAATCCATGCTGGTCGATCTCGCCAGTATCATTGCGACCTCACGCCCTGCGCCGGTGATTGCTCAGGGCAAATCTGAGGAGGAAATGGAAAAGCGGCTGGGTGCCGCGCTGATTGCCGGGGACGTCCTGATTGCGATCGACAACTGCGAGGAACCGCTTGGTGGCGAACTTCTTTGCCAGAGCATGACTCAAACCAGTCTCAAGGTGCGCATCCTTGGCAAATCACTGAACGCCGAAGTGCCGAGCAATGCCGCCATCTTCGCCACCGGCAACAATCTCACCTTCGAGGGCGACATGACACGCCGGGCCATCCGCGCGACACTGGATGCTGGTGTTGAACGACCAGAACTGCGCTTCTTTGACAGCGATCCGCTCGACAGGGTCAAAAAACAACGCGGGGATTACGTCGCCGCAGGGGTGACCGTGCTCAGGGCTTTCCACATCGCGGGGCGCCCTGTCCAGCGTTCGCCGCTCGGGTCGTTCGCTGAATGGTCTTCTTGGGTACGTGATGCACTGATCTGGCTCGGCGAGGCTGATCCTTGTGCCACCATGGAGGAAATGCGTGGAGCCGACCCCAAGCTCGAGGCTTTGAGCGCCGTGCTGGAGCAATGGCATGAGGTGATTGGTGAGACGCCGATGAACGTCCGCGAGTTGATTGACCGCGCCACAGACCAGAGGCCGCAGCTTTATGGCCGTGCTGAGTTCATTCATCCCGAGTTGCGCGAGGCTCTGCTGGTCGTGGCTGGCGAAGGCGGTGTCATCAATAGCCGTCGCTTGGGCAAGTGGATCGGAGGGCACCAGAACAGGATCGTGGGGGGGCGAAAGATTGTGTCGGCTACGGTCTCGGCAGGGAGTGCGCGCTGGCAAATACAGTGTGTGAAGGCTGAGGTCGCATCGACTTTCAAAGTTTCGGATAATCTACGAGGCCATGCCAATGTGTAACGCGCATTACCAACCAATCTGGTGGGTTTGGTGTATTTGGTGGATTTGTTCCGGGCGATATCTGTGTTTGTCACAAAAACTGTCAGCCACGTGGAGGATCCTGACACCTGACATCCCCCAACCCACATCACATGTTTTGACAGTTACAGAAAGCAGGGGAAAACAAATCCACTATATCCACCAAACCCACCAGATAGATTGGCAACCGTTTGTAGCGGGCGGGATGGTTTGCAAGATTATCCGAAACTTTGAAACTGCCACGCGGCGGTTCCTCCCGGAGCAATTCGTATGTGGGGGGGCTCAGCGCATAAGCCCGCCAGCGTCTGGGGGCTGAATTGACTAAACTAAACAGTTCAGAGCCAAAGTCAGATTTCGCCGCCCGCGTGGGCCTGACCAAAGGGCGCATCTCGCAGCTGATCACGAACGGCCTGCCGGTGCGCACGGACGGGCAAATCGATGTTGCTGAGGGGCTGGCATGGATCGAGGCTAATCTTGATCCCGCCCGGCGCAACAAGGGTGGTGCGGCATCAGTCAACCCTGCGCGGTTGGGTACCACGCTGGCCGATGCCAAGCGGCTTCATGAAATCGTGAAAGTACAGCGCGCCAAGCTCGCTTATGAGAAAGAACAGGGGCTGCTCATAGAAACCGCCGCCGCCACGCGCACTGTGTTCGCACGCGCCCGTGCTGAACGCGACGCACATATGGCTTGGGTTCAGCGCAGCGCGCCCCTTCTCGCGGCGGAATTGGGTGCTGATCCCCGCGCCACCTTCGCTGCGCTGGACCGGATGATGCGCGAGCACCTCGAGCATCTGGCCGACATGCCCTTGGGGAGCTTTGACGATGGTGCCTGATATTGATCTTGCTTGGCGGCGCGGGATCCGGCCTGAGCCGCCCCTTCCAGTCTCGGACTGGGCCGACAGGCACCGCATTTTGCCGCCCACCTCGGCGGAACCGGGGCGCTGGCGCACGGACCGCACGCCCTATCTTCGTGAGGTTATGGACGCGCTTTCGACCGCCAGCCCTTATGAGCGTGTGGTGCTGATGAAAGGCGCGCAGACTGGTGGCTCGGAGGCCGGGCTGAATTGGCTCGGCTACATCATCCAGAACGCACCAGGCATTGCCATGCTGGTCATGCCCTCGCTCGATATGGTGCGGCGCAACACCAGCGTGCGGATTGATCCGCTCATCGAGGCCACGCCCGCGTTGCGGGGTCTGGTTTGCGCACCACGCTCGCGCGATGCAGGCAACAGCCTGTTTCGCAAATCCTTCCCCGGCGGCCAGCTGGTGATGACCGGCGCCAACTCGGCGGTGGGTCTGCGCTCTACACCGGTGCGCTATCTTTTTATGGATGAGATGGATGGCTATCCAGGCGACGCTGATGGCGAAGGCGATCCGGTCGATCTGGCAATCCAGCGCACCGCAACCTTCCGTGGGCGGCGCAAGATCTACATGGTTTCGACTCCAACCCTGAAGGGCTATTCCCGCATCGAGACGGCATTTGAGCACAGCGACCAGCGCTATTACCACGTCCCCTGTCTGCATTGCAGCGACATGGCGCCAATCACCTGGGCGCGTATCCGCTGGCCTGAGGGGAAACGGGACGATGCCTATCTTATCTGCGAGGCCTGCGGTGGTGTTCACCATGAACATGAAAAGCCGCGACTTCTTGCGGGCGGTGAATGGCGGGCCACAGCACCAGGAGACGGACGCACGGCTGGCTTCCATTTATCGGCGCTCTATTCTCCGTGGGAGACTTGGGCCGAGATTGCGACTGAGCATGGCCGCGTGAAAAAAGACCCGGCCCGGCTTCAAGTCTGGGTGAACACCAAGCTGGGCGAGTCCTGGGAAGATCAGGCCGGCGACACCGTGCCCGCTGACCCCCTCATGGACCGCCGTGAAAGTTGGGGCGCTGATCTGCCTTCTGGGGTGGCTGTGCTCACCGCTGGCGTCGACGTTCAAGGTGACAGAATTGAACTACAGGTTATCGGCTGGGGGCGCGACGAGGAGGCTTGGGTCATCGACTATCGCGTGATCTGGGGTGATCCTGCAGGGCCGCGTGTCTGGGCTGATCTTGATCTGGCACTTCAGGCCACTTATGCGCACAGGAGTGGCGTTGAGGCATTACCGATTCGCGCCACGTCGGTCGATACCGGTGGTCACCATACCAAGGCTGTCTATGAGTTCTGCCGTCCCCGGCTTGGCCGCCGGATCTGGGCGATCAAGGGGCGGGGTGGTCCAGGCATCCCGGTATGGCCTCGCAGACCCACCCGGACCAACAAGGGCAAAATCCCACTCTTCATCTTAGGTGTCGATGCCGTGAAAGACGCGGTCTATGCGCGCCTGAAGCTGACTGAACCGGGGCCTGGCTTTGTCCATTTTCCACGCAGGCTTGATGCGGACTATTTCCGTCAACTGACCGCAGAACGCGTCGTTACGCGCTTTGAAAAAGGGCGACCCATCCGATCGTGGCAACCCAAGCGCGACGGCGCGCGCAACGAGGCACTCGATACCTTTGTCTATGCCCAAGCAGCACTGCACGGGCTCATCAGTATGGGTTTACGGTTGAACGAGGCATGCCACGGCACATTCGCAGGCCTGGGCATCGCGGGCAACGCGTCGGATGACCAGCAAAAAGTCATCCCATCACAGTGGCTTGCTCGGGCCAAGCGTCAAATGCCCTAGCAACAGTCAAGCGTGGTCACTGCGTGATCGCATGGTCTAGCCAGCCGCATGACATCAGAAGGACGCGCGCGAACCAGCCTTTGCCCTCGTCAGCGCCTTCCACGGCTGTGTCCGCAGGGCAGCAATGCGCCTCTGCGTCAGGCGACCAGATCGTCGATATCAACTCCGAGCACGTCCGCCAGCGCCTTTACGGTAGAAACACGTGGGTCGATTCTGCCTTTTTCGATGTTACAAACGGTTGAGGTGCGGATACCCGCCTTATGCGCCAGCGCCTCCTGAGACAGACCCGCAGCCTTTCGCCATGCCGTAAGCGGATGCATAGAGCCGTCCAAAGATGCAACAAGCAAGTCAGTCGACAATGTGGGCGCCCCCGAACTCGCAGCCTTTGCCTGTTGCGCAACAGCTATGTCGCCAGCATCTTCGATAAGCGCAAGGTATTCGGTTTCTGACAGAACGATCATTTTCTCGCCCTGCATGTTCACAGCTTCATTCATTCTCATGCCCTTTCCTACTTATAGACCTCACGGCGGTGCGCCACTTGGACTACCAGAATCCCGTCTTCGATTTCGAAAACAGCACGCCAATCGCCGTGCCGCATGCGGTGAAACTTACTGCCAACGAGTGGCTTCACGTCCCCTCGGCCCGTTGCTGCGTAGGCGTCCAGCTTCGCGATAAGTGCGGAGCGATCTTTAGCAGGCATCTTTTTAAGACATTTACGTGCTGCGTTGGTGAAGATGACAACCATTTCAAACCTTGTCTTACCGTTTCTTATTTTGCTTTTATGCGCAAAAATTTCAAGATGAAATTACGCTATAGCGTAAATATACTTGCATACCTGATGCTGTTGCGCGACCATCTTTTTCACCAAGGCCCACCAGCTTGGCGTACGCTAACAATCTCCACTCACGATGCTGCCCACCAAATTGGCCGCTTCCAACATTCGGCTAGACGCCAGATGCGCGTAACGCATTGTCGTTCTGGGACTTTGATGTCCAAGCAACCCCTGCACTTCGTAAAGGGAGCGCCCGTGGTTGACCAGAAAACTTGCAAAAGAATGACGCAGATCGTGGATCCGCAGATCAGGCAGGCCCGCCTGCGTCCGCAAATTGACCCATGCCGGATGGAGGTTATTCAGCGGCTGTTTTGATTGTGGATTAAAGAACAGCCATGGAACATCGTTCTCGCGCGGCAGCCGGTCCAAAAGGGACAATGCTGCATCCGACAAAGCGATATGTCTCGGGTGACCTGACTTTGAGTTTGGCAGCGTTAGCACCCGAGCCTGTGCATTAATATAGTCCCAGCGCGCGTCGAGGATTTCGCGCTTCCGTGCGCCGGTCAGCAGGATCAATTTGATCGATAACGCCACGCGCCAGTTGCGGCTGCTATCGAGAACCCGCAACAGCCGCATTGCTTCAACCTGAGTTAGAAACCGCTCTCTGCGCGCGATGGTAGGAAACGGACTTATGCCCGCGCATGGGTTTTTTCCTGACTCTAGAACCTGCAAACGGACGGCGGCGCTATAGACAGATTTTATTGTGATTAAGTATCGATTGACACTCACAGGCTTGAAGCCACTTTTGATGAGGCTCTCCAGCTGTGCTTCCATTTCCGCCCGTGTGATGGTGTCCATCCGGCGTTGGCCAAACTTGGGGATGAAGTGATAGTTCAGAGCTGTTTCATCGAGACGCCAACTCCGCTTGCGTACCTTTGCACTTGGCAAATATTGCTCATTGATGAAATCCTTTAACAAAGGCACATAGTTTCCAAGCGTGCGCTTAATTGTGGGTTCATTTCCAGCTAAAAATTCTCGACGAAGGACATAGGCTTGGCCGCGTGCTTCTGACAAGCTTATATCACGCTCTTTAGCTATTTTGATCATCCTCATTTTTCGATTGCCAATAGGATACCGAAAATAATAGCTTAATCCACCTGTTGCTCTCCACTCGAGAATGAAGCCCGTTATCTCTTGATCAAAAAACAAAGTAAGCTTCTCTGGTGGATCAGATTCTTTTATCTCATCCAGGAACTGAGTCGTCAGATTCGCTGCAGGCATACACGATATCCTCTGTTTTCCAACTCATCAACTATACCTTCATTTTTGTAGGATTTTCAACAAGTTGATGCCGAAATTCCTCTGTATTATTCAGTAATCATTTGAAATGAGTGACAGCGTTGGATTATCCCCTCAAATAATGAGTTGGATATTTGTTAGTTAGTGTTATTCAGCCTCGCCGTTGACCCGGAGCAGACCTGAAGCATTTGAAAAAAAGTGAAGCTATTGTAAATAATCTGCTATTTAATTTTTAAGTGCAGATGCTGTGAGTTAGATATTTTGACTATTGCTGCAATTTTTGACATATTGCTTTGATTTATTTGCAAAATAAGTAGCTGCAATACTACTGCCAAAGATGACGCAGCTGGCGTGGCCATTGCATCGCGGCTGGGTTCTGAAATCCGCGGCACCAACCAAGCGATCCGCAACGCTCAGGATGCACAAGGTTTGATCAACACGGCTGAAGGCGCGCACAAGGAAGTTGAGAACATCCTGCAGCGCATGCGTGAACTGGCTGTTCAGTCGGCGAACGATACAAATTCAAGCGAGGACCGGTCTGCGCTAAACAATGAGATTGTGCAACTTAGCTCTGAAATTGACAGGATTGCACAAACAACAACTTGGGCTGGTCAAAACCTTCTGGATGGGTCGTTTGTTTCAAAGACTTTTCAGATAGGCTCAGCCCGTGGTGTATCGTTGGCTGTTTCACAAGATAGTATCAAAGCTTCGGATATCGGAAGTTTCGTAATCGATACAGCTACGGCGCTGTCTGGTCCTGACGCGACAACAGCAGCCACAGATCTCACTTCGACAGGTTTCACCGTTCTCGGAAAGGAGGGTTCGGCCGCCGCTACCGTGACTGCAGGTGCAAGCGCAAAAACCCTGGCAGCTGCCGTCAATACGGATACGACGTCAACGGGAGTAAAAGCAGTCGCCAATACTGCAATTCGTATCTCGTTGACAGGTGATCCGGCCGGGCAGACAACGATGACGCTCCAAGGTGGAGGATCTGCTATCTCAATAAGCGCGTCGGTAACTAGCGCCACCGATCTAACCGCACTTTTGTCAGCTATAAACACCTATGCGGGTACAACTGGTGTCACTGCGGAATTTAACGGTTCAGATAAATCAAAGCTTATCCTTCGCGAGGCGGATGGTGATGATATCAAGATCCAAAACTTTACAGCTACGACCGCAGCGCCAGCCGCAGTAACGGCGGCTGTTGAGAAGCAAACTAATTTTGCGGGTGACGCGTTTACTACCGGCGTTACATTGACTAGTGGTGTCGCTAACTCAACGATAGCTACAGGTGTCGTCAGACTCTCCTCCACGGCTGCCTTTACTACTAGTGCCGGCACTGCAACTACCGGCTACCAAGGCTCTGCAACTGGTCAGGCTTCTAGCCTAAGCAGAGTATCTGATGTTTCAGTGACGACTAAAGCGAATGCTGAGTCTGCTCTCGGCGTGATCGACGCGGCGTTGGCCAAGGTAAACGAAAGCCGTGGAGCATTGGGTGCGTATTCCAACCGCTTGGACAGCACAGTCTCGAACCTTTCCAATGTTGCTATCCAACTCGAAGGTGGTCGTGGCCGTATCGAAGACGCTGACTTTGCGGCGGAATCGACCAGCCTTGCCAAGTCGCAGATCCTGCAGCAAGCCTCCACCGCGATGCTGGCGCAGGCCAATGCCTCCAAGCAAAGCGTGCTGAGCCTGCTGCAAGGCTAAGCGCAGCACAATGCGAAACACAGGCCCGGGTTACTCCGGGCCTGTTGTGATTGGACCACAGCTATGACCCGACGTGCCATTGTGTTGACGATCCTTGCCGCCGTTGTGGCCCTTGGGCTGGTCAGGCTTGTGCTTCCCATCGTCCAAGATGCGCTGCACAGCGGCGATGGCGCTGTGATCCGCGCCGAGGTGCGATTGATCAACCAATGCCCTCTTGCCGACAGCAGCTTTGCTGTGCGCAACACGGATACCGGCCGCAGCATCTCATTTTCCAATGGTATAGCGCGGATCGAGGGTGCCCAAGGCACGTACCTGCAGATCGTTCTGGCCAGCCGTTTTGACGGTGTGACCTTCAGCGGCGAAAAGCAACGCATCAAACCGCAGATGACCTTGACCGCCGATTGCACCAGCGGCGAGCGGATGCGCGGCGTGATGGACGGGATCGGCGACAAATTCGGCAATTGAGCCGCAATGTTGTCACCATCTTGTGCACATTTTAAAAATTTGTGCGCAAACGCAGTTTCAATAAAATCCCACATCGAAGTCACTGATCCCAAACCATTCGATACCCGCGTCACTATGCCAGTCGGTGATGCTGTCAAAATATTCGAGATCAGCGGATAACCGTGCAGTATAGGTCAAATACGCGCGTACAGCGTCAACTGGCGTAGCCTGCTACATGTGAACACGGGGATTGCTCAGATCGTACGGGCAAAGGCAAAACCGGAGTAGGCGGTGTTCGAGCCTTTTCTTCATTTGGGCATTAACGATTTCGCCAGAAGCGTAACGGTCATTCTCAATAATTGCCAACCCCACTGAATAGACGATCAGCGCGGCACCGGATAAAATCGGGGCATGCTCAACCTCATCCAACGTGTTCTTTTTTCGTCGAAATCTCGATCTTTCGATGCAGCTGGTGCTGGCCGTCGCTGGGATCAACCGCGCAGCCTCGATAGCCTGAACACAGCGATCCTTGCGGGGGCCACACCGGCTGCCCGGCGCGCAGGCTGGTATGCGCGCAACAACCCTTGGGTTGCATCAGCAGTTGATAGCCTTGTAGGCAACGTTGTTGGCGCTGGCATCAAGCCGCAATCCACCCATCCGGACCGCGCGGTTCGTGAGCGGCTGCAGGCTCTCTGGCTGCGGTGGACCGATCATGCTGCCCCTGATGGGTTGGCGGATTTCTATGGGCTGCAGGCCATAGCCGTGCGTGCCATGGTTGAGAGTGGCGAGAGTTTTGGCCGCCTGCGGGTAACCAGTGATACCGACAGCTTTCCCCTTCACATCGAACTTCTGGACCGCGAGCAGGTCCCCTCAGATCTGCATCGCGATACTGGCGGCGGGACACGAATACGTGCTGGCATTGAGTTTGACTCTGCTGGGCGCCGGATCGCGTATAGGGTATTGTCCACTCGACCGGGCGACCCCTTGGGATCCTTTCGACTTGATCCCATCCGTGTCCCCGCCGTGGATTGCATTCACCTTTTCAAACCTGTGGCTGCAGGCCAGCTGCGCGGCATCACATGGCTAGCGCCGGTGTTGCTACGCTTGCACGAGTTGGATCAATTCGAGGATGCCACGCTCGTCAAAGCCAAGGTCGCCGCATTATTTACGGGGTTTATTACCGATCCAGACGGCACCGTGGGTGGGCTCTCCGGTGACAACCGCTCTGGGGTGCTGACTGTTGGCATGGAGCCTGGCAGCCTGATCCCTCTACCACCTGGCGCGGATATCCGGTTTTCGAACCCGACGGAACATGACGCCTATGCGCCTTTCGTGAAGAACCACCTGCGCGCTGTCGCAGCCGGGCTCTGTCTGCCCTATGAGTTGGTCTCGGGTGACCTGGAAGGCGTCACTTACTCCTCGATCCGCGCTGGGTTGGTGGAATTTCGTCGCCGAGTTGAACAGCTGCAGCACAACGTGGTCGTGCATATGTTCTGTCGCCCCATCTGGGAACGGTTTGTGCGCATCGCCGTGCTGACCGGCGATCTACCCGCCCGCGATTTTGGTGCTGACCCCGCAGCTTACCTAGGCTGCAGCTGGCTGCCACCCAAATTCGATTACGTTGATCCCATGAAAGATGTCCAGGCCGAGATACTCGCCATCGACGCAGGTCTCAAATCCCGAGGTCAGGCGATTTCCGAACGGGGCTACGACGCCGAACAGGTCGATGCGGAGATCGCCGCCGACAAAGCACGCACGGATATGCTTGGCCTGAGCGTCGGTACGCCGCCTGTTCCCAAGGAGAACACCCACGATGAATGATACCGTCACCCTGCTGACCCGGCGCGCTGATTTTTCTCCGGCCAGCGCCAATAGCGATGACCGCACCGTCGAGGTGATCTGGTCCACAGGCGCACCGGTCCGCCGCCGCGACATGGCGGGCCAATACATAGAACGCTTGAGCCTCGCACCTGAGGCTGTGGATTTATCACGGCTGCGAGGAGCCAGTGTACTGGACGCGCACCGCCAGTCTGCTGTGCGCGACGTGCTGGGCTCAGTCCGCAGCGCCAATGTCGACGGCGAACGCGGTACAGCCGTCATTAAATTCTCAGCCCGGCCCGAGGTGGAGCCGATCTGGCAAGACGTAATGGCCGGCATTCTTCGCCATATCTCAGTCGGCTACTCCGTTGAGGACTGGTCCGAGACCACCCAGGGCAGCGCGCGCGTGCTGACCGCCGTGCGCTGGACGCCCCACGAGATTTCCCTGGTACCAACACCCGCCGATCCTGGTGCCCATATTCGCATGGAGACTGATATGACAGAAAACGCTCACCTCGTTCACAATGAGAACGAGGTTCAGAACCGCAGCAGCTGCGTTGACACCAGCAACGCAGATGGCCGTAGCGCGAGCACCGTTCCGGCCGGAAACGAAGCAACCAGACGCGCCGTGATCAACACCGAGATCCGCTCCATCGCCCGGATCGCCGGGCTGGACCAGTCCTGGATCGACGGCCAGATTGACGTCGCTGCCGATGCCGACACTGCGCGACGTGCCGCGTTTGATGCGCTGGCCAATCGCAGTGCGCCCATGATTCGCAATGAGCAGGTGCGCATCGAAATGGGTGAGAGCCAGGATGATCCAGCACGGCGCGCACGGCAGATGGGTGAGGCACTTTATGCCCGCATTAACCCACGCCATGAGATCAGTGAACCGGCGCGGCGTTATGCATATTCCACGCCAGTGGACATGGCGAAGGAATTGCTGAGCCTGCGCGGTGTATCGACCATGGCGCTGTCGCCTGCGAGCCTTGTTACCCGCGCCCTGCACACGACCTCCGATTTCCCGATCATCCTTGGGGATACGGTGGGCCGCGTTTTGCGCGACAGCTATCTGGCAGCCCCCTCTGGTATCCGCCAACTCGGCCGGCAAACCAGTGCGCGGGATTTCCGCTCGGTCAACAAGATCATGCTGGGAGAAGCTCCGCTTTTGGAAAAACTGAACGAGCACGGCGAGATCAAAGCCGGCACCATGGCCGAAGCGCGCGAGGCCTATAAGGTCGAGACCTGGGCGCGCAAGATCGGTGTGACACGGCAGGTACTTGTGAA
>FLOH01001581.1_pt1 | contig 15652 bp, 6 predicted proteins | sample 756751 | NCBI WGS metagenome assembly FLOH01 (sample SAMEA4026879, study PRJEB14308) | marine metagenome | biome: coastal water; material: water | depth 74 m
GGCGGGGAAGTTGGGGTGACTTCGACCGAAGGCCAAGGAAGCACCTTCTGGTTTACTCTCCCAATTGCCTCTTGACACCTCACTATATATAAGCGAATATTTTAGTTACTAATGTTTCGGATAAATCTGCCTAAACCAAATAGTCATCCTGAGCGTTATTTGTGTCATCCTGAACGCAGTGAAGGATCTAGCGGCAGAATGCCGCGCTTACGCGCTGGATTCTTCGGGCTTCGCCCTCAGAATGACACGATAAAACGAATTGCGTATTTCGCCTTTACCTTCGTCTATTTAATTTCTCTTTTCCTCCCCGCAACTTCGGCATTGGCCTACGACGTCACCAACACCCAAACAACGACGTCAGATTTCGAAACAGGGGCGACTCAAACTAACGTTACTGTCGCTAATGACGAAGTAACTCTTAGATCAATTGATGCCATTCTAGAAAACAGTGGGGGAGGTACCTGGACTTACCGCAAGAACTTCACCATCACCAATAACTCTGGCGGAACCATCAATGCTAATACCCCCGTCACCGTTAACCTCGACACCAAGACTATCTACGATACCGGAGCGAATTATCTCCAAGCCGACTGTGATGACCTCCGAGTTGTCTATGGCACCTCATCAACCTGGACAGAGCTCGCTCGGTCAATCTCCTTCTCAAGTAGTGGTCTTACCTGTCAAACAGACAACACTGCCAGTGTCACCTTCAACCTCCAATCAGCCCTAACTGATGGTTCCAGTGATGCTAACTACTTCTATTATTTCGGAAATTCATCAGCAGCAGTCCCCACCACCAAAACCCCTCTTTCTGCCTACAACGTCGGAAGTGCCAACGCCCTCTTCGTGGCTCCTCTTAATGGCACCACCACGGCCATTGCGGCAGGGTCGGGAACACCAACGACAGCCACCGGGGCTTTAAGATATTCGACAAAATCCGCGATGAGTTTTGATGGGAAGAATGATTATGTAACCCCAACCGGCACAGTCAATATAAACCAAGCTAATTTAACGATTGAATTTTGGTATAAACCAGACCAATTTTACAGTGGGGGGAGGGGTCTATTTGATGAAAATACAGGAGGTTGGGTATCTCAAAAGATACGTTTCTCTGTTGGAAATACAGGTATTCCTACCTTTGTTCTTATGGTTAATGGTTCTCAAAAGACCATTAATGGTGTTTCAGGATTATCCGCTAATACATGGCATCATGTAGCTGGAGTATACGATGGGAATCAGGTGTTTTTGTATATTGATGGGACGTCTGTCGGGACACCGCAATCTGCATCAGGTAATGTTTCTGCTCTTACATCAGCTTTAGAGCTTATGAGACAGACAGATGGTACTTTTAATTCCGGTCTAATTGATGAATTAAGGATTTCGAGTACTGCTCGTTACACCTCCAACTTCACTCCTCAAACCTCCCCCTTCGTTCGAGATGCGAATACGAAATTATTACTTCACTTTGACGAGAACGGAGATGATCCTAGGAACACGGGGAAGGCGATAGATGACAGTGGGAATGGTAATCATGGGACAATTACGGGAGCGAAATACGTGGCGGGGTTAGTAGGGGTGGATTCCGGCTCGGTGGCCGGAATGACACAGGGGGCGTTACCAAACAATTCTTATGCGTCTCATAGCGGGCTCTTTATAGAGGAAGGCACCATCAACAAAATCACTAATCCTTCCTTCGAAAATGCTGTTTACAATACTAACTGGGGCACGTCGTCATTTAATTACGCCGGAGCCTCGTCAACTTTTACCCCCTCAATGGCCAAACGCAACTCCGCCGGCCCGTTTGCAAGTGGGGTAGCGGTGCAAGGTCATGGTGACATTACAACTACTGCAGATACATTATATTTCAATCGAGGGTCGCAGATTTCTAATTATTTTTATACTTCATTCGATAATCACCAAGGTTCTATAGTCGCATGGGTTACACCTGAAAAACTTACGACTACTCAAGTTATTTTTGGAGATGCGCAACTTTACTTATACATGACCCCAACTAGTTTAGTGTTCCATACACACTATGGTGTTAGTTCTGAGCTTGTCAAATCAGTATCATGGAGCCCGGGAACAACATATTGTATTGTTGCTAGATGGGATATGAAAAATAAGATTGATGGTACGAATTATGCAAGTTTATCGGTCGATAATGCCCATACATTTGGAACCACTTCCCCAGGAACAGCAGGTGGCATCGCCAATAAATATGTTGGTGTCTCATGGGGTGGTGTAGCCGCTGCAAGCTCCATCATCGAAGGGCTGACCATCTACCGCCGACCTCTTTACGAAGCGACAACTCCCAGCGGAATAAATGTCGGCAATGGGGATGAAATCTCTCAAATCTATGCTGCAGGTGCTGGTAAAGACCCGACTCTTATCACAGGCTCATGGGATGTTGTTTTTGCTTTGCCGACGAATGCCACCGTCGGAGCTTTGACTACGGGTACAGGTAACGCTTGGAGCCATCCTCATTCCTCCAACCTCCTTGGCGGTACCAACGGGGCTTATGGCTATATGATGAACGGGACTTATACGGATGATGGCTTTGCGGGGGAGGTTGGAGATACTCAAACACTAGTATTGCAACCTGATGGGACGACGGGACAAGATGCGTATCTATCAAATGCATCAAGAACGTATAATGATGGTGGTTCTACTCGAATCTTATCTGGTGCTTCCCAGGGCCCTGCCATTATAAGATTTGATCTTTCCACAGTTCCTTCTGGTGCAGTATGCACAGGTGCTACCTTAGCTACAACTCTGTATAGCTCGTCTGGTACTGCATACACAGCTACGATCTATCCCATACTTGTTGGCAACGCGGATTGGATTGAAGGCACCAAGAATAATGCCCAAGCAGGGGCAGGTGAACCATGCTGGGATGCATTAGCTGCAGATGGTTCCGGTGGAGTAACAACTGCATGGGCAGGTAGTGCTGGTCTTGGTACACCAGGCGTTGACTATGGTTACAGTATGGGGTCTTGGTCTGGAAATGGTTCCTCTGATCCAGTTGGGACAGTGTATACGGCTGCTCTTACTCCTTCTGAGGTACAAAAATGGTTTCCATCCACCAACGCTAATTATGGAATGAAGTTGACACCTAGTGCAACACCCGGCCTTATCGCATCCTCGGAGAATACCACCGCCGCCTATCGTCCAAAACTTACCGTAGAGTATACCGCTCCCCCAACCGTAACCGCCTTAGATGCCTCGGAGAAAGTCTTTGCTGGTGGATACAAGTGGACGAATGCTGCGGCTAATCAGGGCATTTATCGCGATATTACTACTACTGCTGGGCAAGACCTTGTTATCCGAGGTCTAGCTCACAGCGACGGGACATCTATTCCTAAACTCATTCTTTATGACCAAACAAATGGCGCGGAGATTGGGAGTCTAACAGGTACAGTAGCGTCAACCAGAACTGCTCCTGATACCTTTATCTTTACCGGTGAAGCGCCAGCGCAAGCGGCAGCTAGAGGTCAAGTCAACTTTACCGGTATTCCTACAGACGGAGAGACAGTAGAGATCAATAGTATTACCTATACCTTTAAAGATGATATCTCGGCTCCCGGAGCCGGAGAAGTCTTAATTGATATTGGAGCTGATGCGGCTACTACCGGAGGCAATCTTTCTGCCGCTATTGATGGCGATGCCGGAGAAGGGACTACTTATGCTTATGGTTCTGGAGCAGGAGCTGACGCTAATGTGACAGCTAGCGGGACTAGTGTAGTCCTTTTAACTGCGGCGGCAGTTGGTGCAGCCGGGAATGCCTACACCTTAACCGAGTCAGCTACCAACGTAGCCGTGGTTCCTACCAGTGGGACATTCTATGGAGGAGTCGATAACAACTGTACTACTGTCCGAGTCAAACTAATCAATACCGAGGCTAGTGGGACTGTCTACTGGCATCAGGTGGAGGTACAGACAAACTTGGTCAATAATCCAAGTTTTGCTACAGGAGCTGGTGATCCGTGGATACCAACGGGGTGGGTGAATGCGAGTTTACCATTAGGAAAGGGCTTGCAGGAAACAACAATTGTTCATTCTGGTTCATCTTCTTTTAGAAATAATGATACTGGACACGCACACGGAATTTATACAGGAACAATAGCATCGGTTGGTAAGTTTATGTCGAGAGGAGTTTGGGCTTATAACGTTGCTGGGACAGGAAGCACTATAACTCGTTCGGCTGCTGCTGCTTTTCAATTTCAGTCAGCATCAGGGAGCGATATAAATACGTTTACTGGCGCTACTTGGGAAAATTATCCTTCGGTTTTAAGAATTACTAATGGTAATCCCGCAATATCTGTTCAAATAAATGGCGGTGCTGGTACTAATGATTTCTATACTGATGACGTTTATGAATTTCTACTCACCGATGTCTCCCTCACCGTCACCCCGGCCTCATCGGCCAACTCCACCGAGACATCAGGCCTAAGAGTCGATGGACGGGATACTTTAAGTCAACCCATCACCAACCTCACCGCCACGAATGGCGTCGTCAAATTCAAATACACTCCCCGCCATAATGCGGCGGATATGCTCAAGTTTGGGGTAGCGACACCATACATCATTGACCTCTATGGCAATGCTACCAATTACATTAGGGTGTATTGGAGCGCGGCCAATACGGTGACGATGGCTTTTAATGATGGGACTACCGAAAGGGTCAAGAGTTGGGACGCCACTGGGGCTATAGTTGCGGGAACAACATATAGTATGGAGATCAACTATTCTACGACAAAAATGGAGTTAAAAGTAGATGGAGTTAGTAAGATTGACTTTACTCACGTTGATAATTGGTGGACGGCTGGAGGTGCAACAGGAGCTATGGTGGCATATCAGCCTGCTGGGGCAGCTAGCTATGAATCTAGTAAGGTCAATTTGGCTAATCCGGGGACTTATGATGCGACAGAAGGGACAGCACCTCTTTGGACAGCAGACAGAGGATGGTATGCGTATAATGGGAGTGTCAATGGCAGTCTAAGCTGTGCATATGCCCCCGCAGATAGTAATTTAACTTACCTTGTTAGATACTCAGGTTTTACTGGTGCTTGGACAAATTTATTTTATCGAATAGAGTCAGGTAAATATGTAGGTGCAAGAGGTCACTCAACACAGTATTGGAGATTATATAATGGTGGTGTTTATCAAATATCTCCACCAGTACCAACAACAGCAACAATTGGTATTGGAGGTAGTAGAGCATATAATAATGGTCTTGATATTGGTGCTGTTTCTGGTTCATCATGGTCTGGTGGGACAGGATCACTTCAAGCTGTAGTTTTTGATCGTGAACTAAATGTAGCGGCAGAAGTGATTTATAATACCACTCTCACCGCCGCCCAAGTCTCCGCAGTTACCGGAGCGATGGGTATGGTGACACCCCTCTCCTTCTCCACCACCCCCACCACCGCCTACTTTGGGAGCAAGCAGGATGGGACGGGGCAGGGGGATGCTACTATCGCCGCTTTTACGACGGCCACGCCCACAGAAAATTCTACCGCTCCATATTACAAATTTGGTTCCAAGTCTCTAAAGCTAGTTAATAGTGGGACAGTAGCCGATGAGTATGTGACAAACATCACCGGTACCGCGGCCACCCATATGCTTTCAGCCTACGTTTACGATGGAACAGCGGGGAATGTGGGCGGTATCGTCTCTTCCTCAATTGCCTCCTTATGGTTCAATGGTTCTACTATCTCTACTACTTACACAGATATGGGTGGAGGTTGGTGGAGACTCACAGGATCTCTCACTAGTACGGCGACCAGTCTACCCTATGGACTGCAAGTAGCTTCTGGCAAAACTATCTATGTCGATGGTGCGCAACTAGAAGCCAAGTCGTATACAACTACTTATGCTGATGGGAGTCTGGGGAGTGGCTATGCGTGGAGTGGGACAGAGAATGAGAGCACGAGTACGAGGACGGCGGAAGCATTAAGATATTCTAGTACAAATAATATTGATTATAGTAAAGGGACAATATCTTTATGGTTTAAACCTTTTGGTTTGACTGGATTAAGGCAAAAATTGGTTGGTTTTGCAGGTAATAATCATTTGTCTTTTAATAGAGATAATAATAGTATTGCTTTTGAGATGGCGAATGGTGGATGTACTAAATCATCATTAACCCTAACTCAAGATAAATGGTATCACGTTACTGTTGCCTGGAATCAAGGAGGAGGTTGTAGTATTTTTGTTAATAATTCTCAGTCAAATTCAGTTAACGGGACTATGGAGTCTCCTTCAGTTTTTCATATTGGTTATGAGATAAATGGTTATATGACAGGTTACGCTGATGCTACCATCTCTGACCTCCGTATTTTTGACTCTGCCCTCTCCTCTACCGAAGTAACTGACCTTTACCGTAGTGGTCTCGCGGCCCACGCTGACTCCACCTCTAACCAAGCTCCGGGATATTATTCCGATGGAAGTTTAATCTCTGCAACCATAGATAAGACCAATCAGACCGATCTGACCAACATTACTTGGACTCGCACCCTCCCTGCTAATACCGATCTTAAGTTCCAGATGGCTGGCAGTGATACCGATGACTTTAGTGGGGTCACTTATGTTGGCCCCGATGGAACAGCTAGCACCTACTACACCACTAACACCGGTGGGGAAGCGATACCGAGTGCCCTGCAAAACAAACGATACTTTAGATACAAAGCCATCTTGGCTAGTACTGTCGACTTTATGAATACTCCGGTACTTTCTGATCTAACTCTCTCTTACATACCGTCTACTCCTCCTATTGCTACCACCTTTGCTGATTCCACTAAGACCACTAGCTCTATTATTTGGCAGTGGGATGATACCGGAGCTAGTGACAGTCGGGTAGTGGGCTATCAGGTTCAATCTTCAAGTGGGGTGTCAATCTCGGGGAATCTTGACCGCACGGCGGTAGCGAGTGGCAATTGGCTCGGTTGTTCGGCCGGCGTCTGTTCCTGGAGAGAAACCGGTCTCTCTATTAATACCCAATACGCTAGAAAGGTCGTCAACCTCAATGGAGATCTAGCGGGGATCATTGGCGATGGAACACTTGTAGCGGGAACAGCCAGCAGTACCGTCACTAAGTACACTCTAGCCGCGGAGCCTACAGTGACAGGGATTACAGGGAATTATAGGGATGATAGGGGTTATAGCATAGATTTGACAGTGGCCACTAACTCTAATCCGACGACTGTCGAATACGCGATTACGCCCGATGATGGAGTCAATTATCTAACGAGTACGGGGACATTAGCCGTCTCTGAGACTTGGGCTACTCCCTCGGCTTGGCTTCATAAGGATTTAAATGCGGGGGAGGGGTACACATACAAGGTCAAAGCGAGGAATTCCGACCACACGGAAACCGCATTGAGTGCCGCATCCAGCGTCATAAATGCCGCCAGTACATATCCATCCAATATCACACACGGGGTCTTAAGTGACACTAGTGCCGCTATTAACTGGACAGCGATTGTGGGGTCAACTGATGTCGAGATTAGCTACGGAGTCAGTGTCGATGCCTCTGACGATCAAGTCACCGAGACCGCCAGTACCGGTACTAAGACTTTCCTTGGTTTAGCTACCGGTACCACATACTATTACAAGTTACGGAGTCTAGATGCGGCTGGGAAGTACGGCGAGTGGAGCGCTATCGGAAGTTTCATCACCACCGGTATGGCCATTGGCTATGACACCTCGTCTCTTGATAAATATTCGGATACCAAGATCACTCCCACCTGGGACGTAGCGGTAGGATCAGTAGTTAGTTATCACTTAGAGCAAGCTTCCACCTCTAGTTACGCCGATGCTGTGGAGATATACAATGGGACGAATAGGACATATACGTCTAATAATTTGACCCCCAACACTATTTACTACTATCGCCTCCGAACTGAATTTACCGGTAGTGTCTTCTCCGACTATTCAAATTCCAGTCAGATCACTCTCCCCGCGACTCCTAAAGATCTAGTTATCACTCCCGCCTATGATCCCACTAACTCCGATGGCTATACGATGACTCTTACTTGGAAGCATGGGACAGCTAGTACCGGAGATGCTACGTATTTCAAAATATTCGTAGGGGGCGATAGGGGTAATGGGGGTAATCTGGTAGGGACAGTAGATGGGAATACAGATAATCCCAGCATTAAGTTCGTAAAATTGTCACCCGCAACTAAATATACATACTATGTATATGGTTATGGTAAAACAAATCTGTATTCCCCGACCTACGTTAGCAAAGAGGGAACAACGATAGCCAGTAAAGTGGAGAATTTGACGGTGGATGATATCACCGAGAGTAGTATCAGTCTCACTTGGGATACTCTTAGCACGGCGACTGGATACAAAGTTTATGATTTCAACAACAACCTTATCGCCACTGTTAACGGGCCGACACATGGGTCGGCCCCTACAGGATTAGCACCTAATACTTCTTACACGTATTACGTTAGAGGTTATGATCAATATGGAGAAGGGGAGGCGAGTGACACCGTCACCGCAGTGACTTTATCTCCAAAGGCAGGGGACATCTCCATTAGAGCAAATCTCGAAACAGACAAGTATTACAGCGCTCCGTATCTGTCTTTTACAAACGAAACAGGTTTTGGCAGTGGTAAAGTGGGCAAGTTCCTGTATTCCGTAGGGGCGGACCCGCGTGTCCGCCCGTCAAGTAGTTCAACTTGGTCAGACGGTACCCTCTCGATCCTAGTCACCACAGGCACATACTATTTATTCCTTGATGTATATAATTCCGCTGACGCTAGGTTCTCTAATGCCGCTGACTATCAATTAACCTTCGGCCCCTTCAAGATTGACCTCACTCCACCATCAAATGTCTATCTGACTTACCCCGTCTCGGACTCTACCAGCGGCACTCATCTCTCCATTAGCCAACTGCCTATCAGAGGTATCGGAGGAGTAGATGTCCTCAACAGCTCCACTGTCCGTATCTTCATTGATGGTAGACACACCACTAGTGTCGAGATGGCCTCTGATGATAATTACAGTGATAAACCTTGGGAAACAGGGACTGTAGTCCTTGGCTACGGAGCTCATACTATCCAAGCCTATGCGGTTGATAGTCTCAATAATCAAACCGATAACTCCAGACTCCTCGACTTCTATATCGACCAACCGGCCATTATCGATGAAGCTCTGCCTGATGGTACCTTAACAGGTGTTGTTAACACTAACCTTACTAATACCGCTAACCAAATTACCGGAGTGGCTAACAGTATTGGTTATCTAGGTAAAGGACTCCAAGACACCATCATTAACTCCGAAGTGGGAGTTGGCATCGGCTACCTTGCCAAAGGTATCGAAGACACTCTTGGCCCTAACCCCGGATACTATTTCCAGAAGGGACTAGCTCTCACCTTTGGCGAATCCTCTCTAGCATTATCTAATTTCACTCTGCCAATCTTTAATATTAATCTTGGTATCAATTTACCGCTCCCCAGACTAGCCATTAACCTCTCCTACTTACAAAAAGGGTTCGAGATGCAGGTAGGGGAGTGGATCCCCGTTTTCACGGGGATGACAAGGGGGATCCAGTGGGCTTTCGGATGGATCCCGTGTCAAGCACGGGATGACAACAGGTGCGGGGATGGCATCAGAAATGCCCAAACCGTGGCGACATCAATTACCTCTCAACTTGGTTTAGGGTGGTTAAATGGTCAAGGCCAGACCCTCATCGCAAGTTTCGCGGGCGGGTCACGACCCGCCCCTACGGGTGCGGGAACAAACTCGGCTGACAATTTCGTGTTGGTAGGTATTTCAAATATCGCGAATGCGATTACGGCAAGCGGACAGATGATTGCATATAATTTAAATCCGGCATTTTTTGGCAGGCTTAAAAATTCCAGCATCGCCTTCTTCGAACACACCTTTGACCCCCGTGCGACTAAGATTACCAATACCAATGTTGATATGGTCACGACTACTTCAGCTGTCATAACTTGGCAAACTAACCATTTAGCGACATCTAAAGTCAATTATGGACTAACTGCCTCCTACGGTACCGGGGAAGCGTCAGATGATTTAACTTATTGGCATAGTTTGACATTAACTGGCCTAAACTCCGGCACCAAATATTATTTCGAAGTCATGAGCAAGAACGGCGGTTACGTCTACGATTCCTATCATAGCTTTGAGACAATTCCATAGGCTAGTAAGTTGTCATCTTTAGCATTTTTGGTGTCATCCTGAGCGTAGCGAAGGATCTATCGCGTACTCGCGAGCGACCTCGCCCTCAGAATGACTCAAGAAGCCATTTGTTGTATAGTGATCAAGTGGGCTCAAATATGAACTTATCAATCTTAAGGAGGGTAACGTGACTAGCTTTTTGATCGTCTTAGCTTCAGTGTTAGCAACCGGGGCGTCATTAATTTTTTTGACGTACTACGCCACCACGTCACTAATCCTCGCCAGTTTAGTGGCTATTTTGCTGTGGGCGCCGTCGAATGTGGCTTTCGTGGCAGCTCTCCGTAAGGGGGTAGCGGCCGAAAAAGCTTATATCCTGTTTGGGGTGACGATGGCCATCACCGACACCGTGGCCGGAATCTTCCTACAGGGAATTGTCATCAAGAACCTGCTGTTCTTGGCTATTGCCTCCGTCGCCGGTTTGTATCTGCTGTACAAGAATATGGCCGTCAAAGCGGACGCGCCGGTACTTGATAACAAACGTAACGAAATTATTTGTTACGTGGCCACGGTCGTCTTAATCGTCATTGGCTTACTTAGCGGATTGTGGTGGGTGCAAACAATCGCCTTCGCGGTGGCCGATTTCTGTGGGGCGGTTTTAGCAACGAGAATTGGTTTGTGGCTGACGAAATTTAAGCTCGTTGCTCCCGACTCCTTTCTGTCCGATGTAATTAGCGGAACGCTCGGCTTTGTGCCAACAATCGTGGCCGTCGTCATCTTGCTCCAGACCCTGCAAGTTTTGCCGATTGTGGGGCCGGCTTCGGGAATCGCCTCGGCTGCTCTAGCCATCCCCGCTGCCGCTCTGCTGTTTGGTCGCAAGATTGCTTGGGGGAAAGAGGCCGGCTGGCTGGCGTTGGCGTCGCTGTCAATTATTTTGATTTACTACAGCTATGCTTGAAGTCTTAATTTACGTTGCGGACAAAAATATGCTATCGCATAAATTTGTCCGTTTTTTTTATTACCTGTTAACCTATACTTAGTAATTTAAACATTTTTGTCGACGTCGACAATTTTGTTTGTTTTTTTAATTGTCACCACGTTGTATTTATTTGTCATCCCCGACCTGATCGGGGATCCACGAATTCTGGATTCCCGCTTTCGCCCGCCTAGACTCGGCGAGGCTGGCGGGAATGACAGAAGAAAACGCTGGGATGACACAAAAGGTGCACGGGATGACACAGGGCGCGGGGATGACACAGGGGAGTCTTGAATATTCCTGTCAAATAGAGTACAGTTAAATCCATGCCCAATTTAGAGAGAAACACTATAAAATTCGGAGAACATTTAATCTTCGATGCCTACGGTTGCCCCTTAGATAAGTTAAACAATAAAGAACTCTGCTTGGAAGTGCTCCGCAAAATCATCGAGCTAACCGGAATGCATCAGATTTGCGAGCCTGTCGTCATCTCCGCCGACTCTAACGAGACCTTAGGCGGCAAAGACCCCGGGGGTTTTAGCGGTTTTGTGATGATTCAGGAGTCCCACATTAGCGTTCATACTTTCGCCAAGCGCGGTTTTGTGACCATTGATTTATATTCTTGCAAACCTTTCGAAGCGGATGGGGTTATTAATTATCTAAACGAGGTTTTTGAAGCGAAGGATTCGGACGTCTTAAAACTGGAACGAGGTCTTAAATATCCTTTAGAGAATATCTACTAAACCGTTTTTTAGCAGGGCTTTTTTACTGACTTCGATTGAAGTCTCCCCGAACAGTTGTTCATATTGATCCATTAAACTCGTCAAAACCGCTTTAGGGTCGCCGGTGATTTGAAGGTGTTCTAGGTCGTTAAAGGCTAAGCCGTCCACGCTCTTGGCTAAATCTTCGGCCACGGGACCGAGGACTTGTTTTTGGCCGTTTATTATCGCCACCACTGCTTTTAAATACTTACCCGCGACTTCGGCTGTTTCAGTTTTAACCTTAACGTTAGTCCCGTTGACGCCGGCCATCTTCAAATTTCCCCAAGTGGTGTTGAGTTGTCGTAAAGCCATGGCCATCAAAAAGTAAGCCCACAAGTACATATAGTCGTTTATGCCGCTAATGCTCCACGTTTGGTTACTGGCTTGGTACAAGAAAACGTAGTCGGCCAAGAATTGGAAGAATAGCGCTATCAAAACAAATAAAATCCGATTTTTCATTACCCCTCCCAATCTTTCTCGACAAAGGAGGTACGTCACTAGCGCTATCGAAATGTAAATGGCCTGGCCGAAGGGGTAGCCGAAGTCAAGAAAAATGTTTAAAGGTTTTGTTAAATCGGCAGTGTAACCTTGCAAAAAGGCGAAATACGAGACGATTAAAATGGTGGCGGGAATCAAAAGCGCCTTTAGTTTATTGGCAAAGGAGCCGAGAGTGAGTTCGATCCCCATACTTTTGGCGAGAAAAATAACGCCCAGAATGTAGAGAGGAATACTGCCAAAATAACCAATATCGCCGATTGAGGGGTAGGGGACATCGATGTGCGCGTAGGAGATAAAGTAAGAATAAGTGATTTGACCCCACTCTTGTAGAAGAAGTCCCAATGAAAAAAACGTTAAGGCTCGGCCGACAGTACTTTTAAAACCACCCCAACGGGCGGCAACCACTAGACCGCTTATTCCGCCGATTAGAGCGACTACTCCGTAAGTAGCCGCGAAGACGTCATGTAAACGTTCCCCGTAGCCCGGATACAACGTCAGAAAAAGCCACCAGAGGGTAAAAAAGACAAAGGCTCCAAGGACAGCTTGGGCAACGCGGTCTTTTTTGATGGTTTGAAGAACAATTAGCATCTGTTAAAATACCTCACATAAACTGTAGAGCGGTTTTTTACAAATGTCAAATATGGTTCCAGAATGGCCGGATTTTAAAAAATTAACTTTAGACGATCAAGCGACCATAAAGTCTTTAACATCTGATTTTCCCCCGTATTCCGATTTTAATTTTGTAAGTATGTGGACGTATAACGTTCTCGATGAGTCCGAGTGGTCGATTCTAAACGACAATTTGGTTGTTAAATTTCAAAGTTACACTAGCGATGATTTTTTCTATTCGTTTTTGGGGACAAATAGGCCGCTCGCGACGGTTAAAACGTTGCTGGAGAGGTCAAAAGAGCTGGGGTTGTCGGATAAGTTAAGTTTAGTGCCGGAGGTGTCGCTTCGTTCCGTAGGGGTCGGGTCTCCCGACCCGCCTAGACTAGTCGAGGCTGGCCCGTCAGCGCCGTCTGTTAACGGGCGGGGAAACCCCGCCCCTACATCTGGTAATCCAGATGGTAGCGAGCACAGCGAGCGTTCAACACACGCAACTGAACGTTCGTTTGTCGTAGGGGACGACCGATGTGTCGTCCCGTTTGCAACCGAAGACCGAGACAACTTCGACTATATTTTTGACACCGAAGCTATCTCGTCACTAGCTGGTCCCAAGTTCGGCAAGGAACGAAATTTGGTCCGCTTGTTTCAGAAAACCGTCGTTAATTACGAAGTTAAGCTGGTCGACATCTGCCAAAATGACACCGCCAACGAGGTCACTAAACTGTTTAGGACTTGGGAAAAATCGCGAGGCAAAAGCGAGGAACACGAATTTACGGCCATAGCGAGATTACTACGAGATGCTAAGAACTTTGAGGGTTTAGTGTCGCTTGGAATTTACATCAACGGTCAATTAGAAGCTTGGGGGATTAGCGAGATTGTTGGCAACGGTTACGGCGTGGCGCATTACCGCAAAGCTAACGCCAACTGGCCCGGAATTTTTACGGTTTTAGAACAAGAAATTGCTAAAGAACTCGTCAAGAGAAATGTCAAATTTCTAAATTTTGAGCAGGACTTGGGACTGCCGGGGCTTCGTCACTCCAAAGAAGGTTGGCGCCCGGTGGCTTTTTTGAAAAAGTACTCAATTTCTTGAGTCATTCTGAGGGCGAAACCCGAAGAATCTAGGCTGTAATCAGCCGGGTTCCGTCCCGCCAGCGGCGGGACTAGATCCTTCACTACGTTCAGGATGACGCGAGGAACGAGGATGGCACGGGGAGTCAGGATGACAAAAAAGTTGTATAGTGGGTGAGTATATGGACGACCAAAATCTTCCCAAAAATATTGCCAAGGAAATCTATAAACGAAGTGTTGAGCTATTACGGCAAAGACAACGTTTTGAGCAGTTACTATCCGGCGTCTCCGAGGCGGTTTTAGCGGTTGATCAGGATCTAAAAATCACCATTTTCAACAAGGCGGCCGAGCGGATGTTTAACGTGACGGCGACCGAAGTGTTGGGACGGAATATTGACGAGGTGGTCCACCTCGAAGAGCTAAGCGGCGAAGGCGTCACCTCAAAAGACTTTTGTTTTACTTACACCTCCCCGCAAGTAGTGGAGCTTAATGACCTGGTCATTAAAACCCCCAACGGTCAAATTGCTCGTTACGTTACTATTAAATCGTCAAACATCATTTCCTCCGACACCACCAAAGAGTGTTTGGTGACAATGACGGATATGACCAGAGAGAAGCTGCTCGAGAATCTTAAAGACGAATTTATTTCCGTTACTTCTCATGAGCTACGAACGCCGATGACCATCATTAAAAATTACCTGTGGATGATGGCTAGCAGTCGCGGTGGCCAATTGACAGCCATCCAGAAAAACTACGTCACCAAAGCTCAGAAAGGGGTCGAGCGGATGTTAAAACTGATTAACGATATGTTGGATGTTTCCAAGATCGATCAAAACCGAGTGGAACTCCATCCGACAACGGTTGATCTTGTCAAACTGTTGACGGATGTGGTTGATGATTTTAAGGGGAAAACGGAAGAAAAAGGTCTAAAGTTAGAATTTGTCACTCCTGCGTTGTGTCATCCCGTGCCTTCTGTCATCCCGTGCGTGACACGGGATCCAGGATCCATGGATCCCCGTTTTCACGGGGATGACACATTACTGGTTCGGGCGGATGAAGACAAGTTGCGGGAAATAATTGTCAACTTTTTGGGGAATGCCGTTAAATTTACAGAACACGGCGGTATTGTTGTGTCTGTTGCTCCGTGTCATCCTGACTCCTCTCCGCGTCATCCTGAGCGTAGCGAAGGATCTCTCGCGTACTCGCGAGCGACCGCGAATGGTCTAATGTCCGCAGGCGATCGGAATCCCGCTTCGCTAGATTCTTCACCCACGTTGCGGGTTCAGAATGACACAGGTGGGCAGGTCAAAGTCTCCGTCACCGATACCGGCAAGGGGATTGCTCCCGAAGATCTCGAAAAACTTTTTCACAAATTTTCTCGGGTTAACAACTCCTACACCACGGCCGCCGAGGCTGGAGGGACCGGTCTTGGTCTTTACATCTCCAAATCTCTCGTTGAACGTATGGGCGGGGAAGTTGGGGTGACTTCGACCGAAGGCCAAGGAAGCACCTTCTGGTTTACTCTCCCAATTGCCTCTTGACACCTCACTATATATAAGCGAATATTTTAGTTACTAATGTTTCGGATAAA
>FLOH01001582.1_pt1 | contig 15631 bp, 22 predicted proteins | sample 756751 | NCBI WGS metagenome assembly FLOH01 (sample SAMEA4026879, study PRJEB14308) | marine metagenome | biome: coastal water; material: water | depth 74 m
AACTTATCTCCCTTTTGTTGTCCTGCTATTAGCGCGGCTGCCCTTCGATCTGGTGATAGATCAATTGCCATCCAAGTTTCCTGCTCCTGGTCTAGCTTTGCTGATTCATCACCACACGCATCCCACAATGACGGATTTATTGCAGGATTTATCTGTGAAACCCATTGACAGAGAACTTCAGTTCTAACTATTGACTCTTCATCATTAAGAATCGCTCTGAGGTTATCTGGATGGACTGTATATCCAAGGCTAGGGTTTGAATATCTCACCGCTTCCCAGAACTCAGGAGTATCTCCAATTTGTGTTTCCATTGGAGCTGACCATTCGAACCAACCGATTGGATCATCACTCCCAGCAGCTGCGGCGAGTCCTCGCTCGCGCATTCTGTTGAGAACTACTGAATGCTGATCTCCAGCGTTCGAGTAAAGGATTGCCATTGGATTCTTTGAAGCCATCTGAGTAAATCTAAGCGATGCCCAAACTTCTGGGTCTTGATACTCACGCACTTCATCCAAGTGAATAACATCTGGCGCTGCAATTCCTCGAGAGGCTGAGTTGTTTGCCCTGACTAGGTATCTCGCTCCATCAATTAGCTTTATCTCTTGCGAGCCTTTGGTTTCATACTTCTTAGCAAACATCGAAGCCATCTTTGGATTGTTCTGAATGATTTCATCTATCTTCCAGAAGATTTCAGAGCTGGTTGTCAGTTTGTGAGCAGTGTGGACTTGCAGCTTCTCACCTAATTCGAACATTCCCCAAAGGATTCTAAGCGCCAGGAAGGTCGATTTTCCTTGTTGCCTGGCTACTAACACGCCTACTTCTGAGTGATACCAACGCCCATCTGGCTTAACTCGATGCATCTCGATTGCCAGTAATTTCTGCCAGGGTAACAATTCGAAGCCGATTGAGTCGCAGAATGCGATCATCTCATCGCCCCTGGAAGGTAAATCGACTGGCTTTGACCGAATACGCGGCTCTGTCGCCCCTAGGTAAACCCCAGCAGGGCTATCTAAGGCTATCTGAGCGAATGAAGTCATGGTTAAGAGTATCAGTCCTGATAGTGGGTAATAGAGTCGTTTTTAGGGGTAAACAAACCAAGGGGGGTCATGGGTGTCGAAGCGCCCTCAAAAAACCGCCCCCCCTTCGAATAATTACATTTAGCGCATAAACACTGCAAATTGGCATCCCCATCATCCCCACCTAAAGTCCTTGGAATTATATGATCCACTGTGTTACCAGGCTGACCGCATCTTTGGCAGGTATCCTGATCTCTAATGAGTATTCGCTTGCGTATCTTGCGCCACTGTGTAGTTGAACCATTAGCTCTTAGAGCTGATTGCTTAGCCATTAGTGCCAGTTATTCTTCTTGAAATGATCTAATGCTTTGCATTGATCTGAATATCTAGCACGATTATATTTGATTCCCCACTTGACTTGCTGAATAGGTGTAGCTGTACGCAACCACTCACTCCTGCCTTGAGGTATCCCATAATGACTACCATTCTTTGCTTTGTGATTCCATCTGCTCTCATAGTAGTAAAGCTTGTTAATACATTTGTATTGATCTAATGGAAGATTGGCTTTTGCATACATCTTTGCAGTCATTTGTATTGTTGGTTGCATCATTACTGGCGCTGTTGCATAAGAGGCACTACTTAACAATAGGGCGCCCGTAACACCTAACACGCAAGCTATCCGCGATGCGGCTTGCGCTAAGCGCCTAATGCGCTTTAGCAAGTTAAGTGTACCGAGCTTGTCAAGTCCATTTATGAAAGGCCTGGTCAGCCCGTATAATCTATTTTCGCTTCCCATCATTTGCGTAAAACCCCTTGCCTTTGAAGTGAATCGCTGGTGGTGTAAATAGCTTTATCATCTGCTCCTGGCAGTGAATAGGATCGGCAGTTTCTAAGCCGAATGGGATGAAATGTTCATGGATGACTAAGCAAGTCAAGCATTGGAATTCATAGACTGGCACTAGCGCACTTTGCCTAATTCCGAATTTACCAATATCGATTTAGCCAAGTCACCGATAGCCCATATTCCGCACTGCATGAATATCTGCTTGTTTTTGCCATCAGGTGTTGTGAATTTAAGGTTAGGCGGCAGAGATATACAAATCGCATCAGATAACCATAATTTATTAAACCATAATGATTTCGAGAAAGGAACAAGCGCCAAGCCATTTCCATGCTTCAGCCATTTATCGACCCAAGGAGTTGGTTTTGAATATGGCGGATTCATCCACACCAAACCAAACCATTCTTGACTTAATCCATCATCGTCAATCGTGAAATATCGCTTAGCTGTAACATCTGTTTTTTGCTTAGGGTGAGCCACATCAAGATCAAATTCAACATTTAAAGCATCAAACACCAATTTTGGTGAGTACCATTCATCGCCCATTGTTAATCACTCCCACTATGGCTTGCGCCATTCTCATCGGACTCTCTGGCAGTCCATATTCGTACCTATTCCACAGCCATTTGGCAAGTAGAGCAATTTGCTCCTGCGATTGTCCAGCTTCCACACTTCACGCACCTTTCAGGTTCTAATGTCAGATTCTTAGTGTATCCTGCTTGAACCAGTAATCCCATGAGGTCATCGAATCTAATAATCGAGCAATAATCTTCTGGATTCTCACCTTGTCCATTGAGCCTTAGCACTGCAAAGCCCAAGCGCCCTGATTGCCTTGATTTGAGTTGATCTAATGCAGCTTTAGGATTGAACCCAGCTCTTGCCTTAACCTCAACATCAAAAGGCACATTTTTAACATCTGAGCCTTGCTGCCCTGCGCCAACAGAATCTGCAAAAGGCCACCATTGGCGCATATATTCAGCAACAACTCTCTGGGTCTTATACCCTCGATGCTTGCGATGCTGGCTAGCCATTGACGGCGTGACACTTCTCGCATTGCCATTGCAAAGGCGATATACTGTGAACCCTCACTGAATCATCAAATTGAGGCATTTCGTTACACATCTGGCAGATCAGAACTGGCACTTCACCGAGCAAAGTTGTTGTGCCATCTGGTCTTATTATTTCAACATAACCCATCATTCAACTGCTTCCGGTAATCTCCATTTGCCTGTTGTTTTACTCATGACATACCAAATCGCAGGGCATCTGTCTCCCTTTGATGCACCACGAACTTCACACATTGCGCCTTGCCAGGCTTTACCTGATGCGCTTACACCAGACTTAATAGTTCTAGGGCCATGCGAGCAGGTAGGAATTGGCTCAGCATCACCGAATGACTGTTGCACTAATTCAGCTGCTTGCGCTAGTGGTACAACATCCTGTACGGGTTTATCACTTACAAATTCATCCCAGGAGTTATTGATTGCTAATGGCGCATTAGCTATCTTCTCAGAAGCCAGGTCATTCTTTACTCGCTCGACTTTAGCCATCTCTGATTGACTTGCTCTCTTGCCTTTTGCTGCGTAACCTGCATTTGCAAGCGCCCTGCCAATTGCTGAAGTCTCGCAATTCTCCAGCGCAGAAGTCGAATTGACACCGCGATCGCTAATCTTCTCTTCAGCGTATCCCGTTGAGAATGGGTTAGCATCCGCGAAAGTCCTGAATATGCTCGCTCTAACAATAAATCTATCATTCGCAAAACTCTCCATAACTGTATCGATGCGGAAGTCTGGGAAGTCCTTAATGAACTTCTCAAGTCTTGATTCTACTGTTTCATAATCTGCTAAGTTAAATCCCATTTAATACTCCTTGCATAATATTGCCATTGTTTTTAGCGTACTCAATTTGCTGGTCAAGATTGAAATAAGTTCCATCTGCCCATTTAGATACATCCAGAGCGCAGTCATTACAGTAGGAGCGTTTGCGCCCATGCGACTTGCCCATCTCTGAATGAACAGTCCAGGCAGCTTGCACCTGTCCTTGCGGTTTATCAGCGCCGAATCTGGATTTGCAGTAATCGCACCAAATCCCATGCTTAGCTTTAGCCAGCATCAAGATCATCCCAGTCCATCGTTGCGAGTTCTCCTGCGATAGTGGCGTAGTTGATAAGGTCGAGGTAACTATCTTTGTGTTCCGCTTGCTCAGATATGCGACTGACTTTGAGGAGTAGCATACAGATTGCGACTTCGTGAGGGTCGATTGGATAACCGAGATACTCTGACCAGAGCCTTGAGATACGCAGCATAGCCACATTTGGGTTTCCATACTCAATATCTCGAGTTGCGGCGATAAGCTGCGATTGTCTAAGGAATTCATCGCGCTTCATTTGCTCATATCCATAGGAACGCGCATGAGCGAGCGCCCAGCGATCCATCCTTCTCGCTTGCCTCTTGCAAAGCCCTTCCAATATCCAACGAAAACAAAGCCTGGAGCTGTTGCCAGCATCCAAGCCAATTCCCAATAAGTGATTTCCATGATTACTCCCGAATCTATCCACAACGATTGTGAATAAGATAAGGGTTTCACGCCTGGAGTGTTAAATCAACCTCATACAGGCATATTTTGATAACGATTTGATAACGAAATCCTCGTCAAATCCGAGCCATTCCACGCCACAAGCGTTCTCACCCATAGCGCTTGCCCTCAAATACGAATGATCCATCCTTCTCAATATGGACAATGGTGTTTGTCACTGCCTTCTTGTCCACATAGAACACTGCGAATGCCTGTTGCCAATTGCCCGTTCCCCTCATATAACCAGCCTTAGAAAATTGCATGAGGTTGCCAACCTCGACACCCCTCAGAACACGCCCTAAAACGCCCCCAGAGGCCTCTGTAAAGGCCGATTGCCCTGCTCTGTGGGTGTGACCACACACCACGCTCTTGCCATGCTTACGGGCGGCATCTAGGGCTGTTAAGCCAGGGGTAGGCTTTACGCTGCCTTCATCCCCATGAATGGCTATCCAGCCAGGAGCGAACTCTAGTGGCTTGCGATGGAATTGAATGCCCAGCTCATCGAATTTCATGAACTTCTCGAACTTGAGTTCTGGCAGTGAGAGGAAGGCTGGAATCTTCTTCATAATGACATTATATAAGCGATCAGTGTGATTCGAACGAATGGTGTCAGTAACGCCTAGTTGCCACAATATCTCGACAGTTGCATCGCGATCAGCTGCCAGGGTCTGTTCGTACCATCCAGGGGTGTTTTCTGTCCATCTGGAGATTTGAGGCAGGTCGATTTCATCGCCGATTGTAATGACTTGATCTGGCTTGAATCTCTTGATAAATCTTGCAACATTCTCAACTGCTCTGGGGTCATGATATGGCACTTGCAAATCGCTTATGACCACTATCTTCTTCAATTTTAATCCTCATCCTCATCATAATAATCAGGAGCTTCTGGTAGCCAATTAGGTTGAGGCAAGATGGTTGCAGGATAGGTTTGAGGCGCAGTTATTAAGTAGAGCGCATGATCTACTGTAAACCCAGCTCGCCTTAATGATTTATAGTATTCATTCAAACCGATGCAGTATTGATCCAAAGCCGAATAGACACTTAGGTCAATGACCTTCTTTGGAGTCATAATTAAATTATCGCTCTAGAAGGATATTATATATCTCATCAACACGCGAGTTTAGTCGCTTAATTTCGCCCAGTAAATGGGTGATGACATAGCCTGAGAGTCCACCAATGATGGATACAGTCGCTACATAGAGCGTCAAGAAGTCTTGCTGGTTCACTTTGTGCCGACTCCATAATCTTTGGAGTTCTTGTTAGCCCACTTAACAAGTGGAGCTGCGAGCGCGCCAATGATGACTGCATACTGAGGAGCAAGGTCAGTAGCTAAGCCAATGCCCATTGTGACGGCTGCTGCAACTACGGCTAAACCATAATCCTTAATGGCTTTTTTCTGCTTATCAGATAGTTTAAGTTTTCTCATTTATTCTCCTAGGATTGGCAGTTTGAACTTGCGTTTGTCTTGATCTCCCAGTGGTGTGAAGCTGATATGAATGTGGCTGGTGTGTGGGTCAATACCAGAGTATTTTCTCCACTTCCAGAACAGAATGCGGCTTGCTATCTTCTTATTGAAGATTATGTAACTTATTCGCTTATCCTTCTTCGCCCGTTTTCTAAGTTGATTTGCCAGATAATGTGCGTTATTGGCTGCCCCACCCAGGTCACTATCAATGTCGATGGCACGAACAACCCCCGATGGTAAAGCAGGATTATGATCCGACTTAGTTGCTGAATGGCGAGTATCGCCGATCCATCCATCCGAACGCTTATCTCTATCTGGGAAGGCATCATTGATTTGATTCCTCAGCCTCTCCCCAGATTTGCTTAGCCAGTAACTCATCCTAATAGAAGAGCTGCTTCTTCGGCAGTAATGCCTAACTTAGCCAAGAGTTCTGCCTTAGCAGTTGCCTTTGCTTCGGCTTCGGCTTCTTCGCTTATAGCATTATGCTTAGCGATTGCCGCTTCTAACTGTTTTTCTGTAATTCCTGAGCCTTCGGCTGGTAATATTAACTTAGATTCTAGGTCGTTGAAATCAGCGATTAAACCTTTACCGCCTAATTCTTGATTTAATTGTGAAAGATTTATCTCTTTATTTGTGATTGCCATTTTATCATCCTAAGTCTATAACAGTTATCGAACGATAACTAAAATTGGTCGTACTAGAATTATTGCCGTTGGCAAATTTCATAGTGAAAGTATTAGAGCCAGCAGTTAGAGCAAGAACTATAGAGCGAGTTGAGGCTACATTATCTGAAGCAATGCACATAAGTGATTGCGCTTGGATATTGTTGCCGCTAATTGTAGTCGCGCCAGATACATCAACAGTTGCCAGGGCAGTCGTTTGAGTTCCTGAAGATGTGTTAGCCATATAACTAAGCAAAACTAGAGCTGAAGTTCCCGTAGTAAGAGTTACGCTCTGGGTTGTTGTCAGATTGTTGAAAGCCCAAGAAGTTGTGCTTTGTTGAGTATTAACTGTGTTATTTCCAAAATTGATTCCACCACCAGCAGGAGCAGCCCAAGTAGGAACGCCGCCAGCAACTGTTAGGACATCGGCACTTGAGCCAATTCCTAAGCGAGTGACCGCGCCTGATCCTGTTGCATAAATTACATCGCCGTTAGTTGTTACAGTTGAAAGCGGAATGTCAGCACTAGGAGTTTCCCAGCCAACGATCGAGCCGTCTGAGGTTAAGACTTGTCCGTCTGTACCGATTCCAAGTCTTGCCGGAGTTGATCCGCTTGAGGAATAAATCACATCTCCGGTAGTAGTCATCGGATTAGTCATGCCAGCTGCATCTGCTGACCATACGAAGTCCAGGTCAGTGGCTGAAGCCTTAGCCAGGACTTGTCCTGTTGTGCCGCCCTTTAGATCAACGAAGGAAGTATCCACTCCATTGAGTGAAGTCCGAATAGCCCCTGCGCCATCTTTGACTAGATCGGTATCGTCTGGAGTAGTCCAGCCGAAGTTAGTTGTAGTTGCCATTAGTTCTCCTTTACGCCACTATTGTAGCATTTAGCCAGTCGAGTGTTGGGTTGATTGTGTTCCAGGACTCAGTTATTGGAACTGAATTCCATCGGAATGCTTGAAGGCTGAAAGCCAGTGGTGAGAGAGTAAGAGTCAATTCGAGAGTGTTATAGCCAGCTCTAAATGTCCAGCCTTCAACGAAGCCCTGGAAAGAGCCATCACCGATATTTGGTGGCAGGTCAGCGATATTCAAAGGCAAGCCCATGAAGACATTTATCAGATCATCTCTATCAACATCTGTCAGCTCTGGATTTGCAAGCTGATAGGTAATTGAGTCGAAGATGGCTTGAGGATAAGCACGAAGCGCCAGATAGAATTCTGCCTGAGTCTGAGCATCAGCAGCAGCATCAAGAGTGGTAGTCACCACTTGAGCCAGTTCCCCGTAGGAAGCTATTGAAGCCAAATCCGAATCGGTATAACTAGAATTCTGGTTCTTCTTGTAAAGGATTGTTACCTTGTTGCGAATATCTCCAGAGCGCGTTACTGTCTTGAATCCTGCCCCTAGAGCATCATTGGCAGACAAATCAACATAACCATTCGTGGAGAAGTATTGTCCTCGATGGGTGCTGTCTGCATAACCGATTCGCCCCTGAGCATCTTCGTAGAGATAGCCAAGTCCAGAGTTAGCAATTAGAGCTGCGATTGAGTAATAGTCAGACGATGCGGCATCTCTAGCATCTAGCTCATAATCTCCTGGCTGGTCGATTTCACCCAGTCCAGTATTGACTGCATCTGCCCAGGTTTCAGTTGCATTATAAGTTGCCCAGGTAGTCGCTGCTGGAACTGAATTCCAGTTACCGAATAGGAGAGTTGAGAGTAAGGCATACATCTGATCACCATCAAATGCCTTAACCAATGCGCCTTCAGTGATGCTCTTAGGAAGCCTTGAGAGCGCCCCCAGAGCAGTTAGATCGATGCTTTGGGTGTAATCCACTGAGCCAAGGCTGTTGATGGTAACTGCTAGGTCTGTGATAGTTCCACCGAATATCGGCTTATACACTCCAGCAGAATCTTTCAGCTCGATAGTAACTGAGTCATTGATCTGGAAAGTTATGGCTGTTTGGTTGAAGTTAAGGATTGAAACCGAGCAATAGCCAGCGACTGGTTGCTGGTATATGTCTATTCTGCCGCTAGTGATTGTAAGATTCGCCAGGGTTAAATTCGTGTAAGTAACGCCCTGAACTATTACGCGCCAGTCGGGACTCCATTGAGTCATTAGGCAAACGCCCCTGCGCCTAGTGATCCGCGAGCTTGAGAACGATTCAATATGTCGATGATTGTCCGAGCAGTGCCTTCTGAGTCCAGAGCGCCATTGACTGTGATATTGAAAGTGTTGCCACCAGCCATAGCACCATTTGGAATGATTCTTCCACTACTAGATGGAGTGAAGAGTTCTGCGCCTTGTTCTCCCACTAGGTAAGAAGTCCCACCTGTTACTGGTCCACCAGCTGCGCGACCACCACCAAAGACTGATGAAATACCGCTAGCGATTCCAGAAACTGCTTTGCCTACTACTGAGTTGGCTAATGCGCTTGCTAATGCTTTGACTGCTCTGATTGTGTTAGTTATGCCAGCAACCAGGTTTGCGAATATGCTAACGATTCCACCAACTACTTTGCCCAGAACTTTGAACGCTACTCCTAGAACTTCTCCCACTGCTGGCGCAAGATACTTAACAATGAATCCTGCTATGTCTTTGATTAGATTGAAGAATGGTTTGAGCTTCTCTGAGTTGCCAGAGATAGATTCCCTGATGGAATTAAATGCTGAAACCAAGCCATTGAATATCGGGATTACATATCCTTTGATAAGATCAACAACATTAGACATACTGCTTTTGATACTGCCAGCGCCCTCACCAGAGAAGGCATCGCCGATTCTCTCAATGACTGGGATAAAGTATTCTGCGAAGAATGTCGTTATCTCCAGCACGATTGGGAGAAGAGCAGTTCCAATAGTGGTCTTAACATTCTCAAGCTGAGAGGAAAGAATGCGCTGCTGGTTTGCTAGTCCATCTGAAGTCCTGGCGAAGTCACCTTGAGCATCGCTGGTTTGCTTATAGATTAAGGCTTGAGCAGCCAGAACCTTCTGCTGAGGAGTTAAGGCTTGCTTTGTAGTATTGACAATTCCAAGAGCCAAGGCTTCTTGTCGAAGGCTGGCATCATCTAGGAGAACTCCATAACGCCTTAATGGTTCTGCTTCACCTCTTAAGGCTGAGCCAATGGCATTGATAGCATCTTCTGGACTGGTGTTGTTGAATGATGCTAAGTCAGAAGCAAGCCCTGTGAAGTCTGTTGAGAATTTGACTAGATCGCCACCAGCTAGCCCTGCTGACTTTCCAAAGATTGCAAAGGTTGATGCGGCATCCAAGGCTTGTTGTTTTGACTGTCCGAGAGATTTAGCGGCTGTTTCTGCAAATGCTTCAACCTCGCTAGAAGTTTCACCGAATATCTGCCCAGTTTTGGCTATTGTCTCTGATAAGTCTGAAGCTGCTTTGACTGCATCAACGCCGAACTTAACCGCGACTGCTCCAGCAGCGGCAAGAGCAACGGCAGCTATCTTGCCAAACTTAGCGATCTTATCGCCAAAGGTTGAAATATCCTTAGAGCCTTTATTAAGGCTTGAGGTTAGGTCTTTGACTTCACCAAGTATCGCTAGTTTAAGCGTTCTGGAATCTGATGCCATTATGCAAACTCCTTAATAATCTTTGAGAATGCACTCTGCCATTCGTTAATAATATGAGGCTGCGCTGCTTTAAGGGTTGGGAATATGAAGTACCCAGCATTCCCTCTTCCTAGTGATGGAGTTCTATTCGGGAACTGCTTGAAGCGATTCGAACCGAATTCCATTCCACCCCATAGGGTCTTAGTAGTGCCACCGCCAGAGAACCTCTGAGAAGCGAAGCCCAGGCTAATCTCACCAACTTTGGAACTCTTTGAAACCTTACCGCCAGAAGTGATTCGTGTTGCAACCTTTGTAGCGATTGTTCTAGTTCCAGAAGCGGCTTTAATCTTGCCAAGAGCGTAATCTGCTAACGCGCCAGAAACCTTCTTTGCTTCAGCGATAGCAGTGTCATCCATAGCTTTGAAGGCTCTGATTACTGATCGAAGTTCTCTCCGATTGTAAGCCTCAGCCTCTGCCTGGTTCATTACGCTCCTTTAATATCTCGATCGCGGTAAGTATATCCTCGGCAGTTTCCCATTCCCTCATGGGGATTTGGGTTGCTATCGCTAGCTCGACAATTAGTCGGCTTATACTTCCGCGCTTATGACTTTTGGGTCATCATCGCCAACCTCGATATTCGTTATGCCTTCCATCCAAATCTCAAGAGACTTAGTTGGTTTCCCAGCGGCTTCGCGCTTCATAGCACTATGAGCAAGAAACAAGATATCCCACATCCCAGAGAACTCTGAAATAGATTTCTTTGTTGCCATTTCCCACTTCGCGAAGTCTGGTGGATAAGCCACATAAGTAGCACTATCCCCAGACACGAACTCGACTGTTATTGACTTTTTCATTTTGCTCCCTAGTTAGTTTTTAACTGAATGTCTCTGATGGTGTTCCGACTACAAGTAATGACCAAGAATCAGTCTGCGCTCCTGGAGCTGCGCCACCGACTGCTGGGAATACTGGGAACGCTGTTCCTGTGAACACTGCGCCAGTTGTAGCTGTGATTGAATAAGCAAGAGCTGTGTTTGGAGCTGATTCGCATGCTGCCCACATTGCTTCGAATAGTGACGAAGCAGCGCCCCAGTCAGCTAGAAGTTCTACATCAAGAGTCCACTGATCATCAGTGTGAGCATATGCCTTGCCATCTAATGTCTGGAAGGTATCGATTGTTGCTGAGTTTGTTAAAGTAACGCTAGTTGTTTGACCATCATAGTCTGCTGCTGCGATGGTGAAAATAATGTCGCGCCCTGTGATAACAGTTGTTGCCATTGGGTTTTCTCCTTAGTTGGTTTGCGTGTAGTAGGTTGCCACGCTTATATCTGCGACAAGCAAATTGCTAGCGCCTACTTGTGTGATCGTTGGTCGTTGAACTGCTCCTACTTCATACCCAGCTGGGATTGCAGAAACAACACTTATTATTAGTTGCTCGATATTGTCGAGCGATGCTGGATTGCTGTTATATGCAACGCAGACTGAGATTGTGAAACTGATCTTAAAGTGAACGCTAGTTTTCCCGATTGTGTCAAACTCGATATATGGTGAATCTGGAACAATAACTACTGCTGGTGGAATTACAGTTTCAGGAACAAAGGCATAAACATTGCCAGCAACGCCAGCAAGAGCAGTTGCGAGTGGTTGCCTAACGGATGAGAGAATCGTGGATGCGGTCATTGAACAATTGACTCAACATCTATATAAGAGCCTAGAAGCCCCACGCATCGATTGAATAATGAGCGCCCCATGCGGTAAGGACTCGGAGTGAAATCCACTCCTTCAATTTGTCCACCAGGAGCGACTCGCGATTGGAATACCTCAACCGCCACTGTCAAAACTGCCGATTCAACTGCCGCAACTCCAACATAAGTTGAAGCGCCTGAAAGAGTAGCTAAGCCTGAAGGAATGACATTCTTTGGAAGAACATCTGCTGCAACAACATCTGCTGTGAATTCATAATCTGATTGCACTGAAGTGATTGTGATTGTCGCATTGAATGGTGATCCGCAACCTGTAATAACTACTGATTGACCAAGAGAAAATTCGTGTGCGCCCAGTGTGTGATAAGTAGCGACATTATCTGTCAGCGATACTGCATCGATTGGTTGCGCATAGTTTGTGAGCATTGGCAAGATTACTTGCTCGCTTGTGTCAATAATATCTGTTAAATAAGCATCAGAATAGAGAGCGGTAGACACGCCAAGGATTGTGCGCAGTTGTTCAACTGATACGATTGAAGCCATGTCTACCTCTCTATAACTGCTGGGTGAGTCGGGAGCAACCCACCCATGATTAGTTTGTTATTACGCTACAGCTAGCTTGCGGAATGCTGTTGGGTAGCGATTGACTACTGCAATATATCCATATAAGCCAATATCTAGCTGACCATTTGCAACTACCGCTGTGCGAAGTTGAATCTGGCTTGACTCGTGGAAGCGCATTGCTGCTGCTGGATATACCAGTGCATGCTTAGCATTTATATCATCGCCTGTGTAGTTAGCATCGACTACTAGGTTAAGTCCTGCAACTGTTCCCTGAGTCGAACCTTGTGTAATTAAACCAGCCGCATTCTGAGAAACTGCTGCTGCAAATAGTGGACGGCTTGAACCATCAACTGCGCCAAGCAAACCAGAATAATCAATTCCAGCTTCTCCGCCTGTGTTAGCAACTAGCAAACGATTTGGAGTGAAGCGCATTACGCCAAATGAATCAGCAATACCATCTGCAATTGACTTGTAGATTGTCGAACCTGTTGAGGCTGATGCGTTTTGTGATGCGATTTGTGCAGCATAGGCATCTGTCTTTTGTGCGTAGCTTGCAGCCAACTCTCTGATATATAAATCGAGGAAGCTTGGATCGCTGCGATCTACCAATTCCACATCGAGTCTTCCAGCGCCAGCGAACTTGACCACTGTATCTTCCTGGAAGGTTACTGCTGTGTCAGTTGAAGAGAATTCTGCGCCTTCAGCTGTTAGGGCGACAGTTGCCTGCGCTCCGAGCTTTGGTGTAAATATCTTCATTCCGCTTGCAGGTAGGGCAGCGCGCTCGATTGAATCAATGAATGGACGTGATGAATCGATGATGCCGATAACGTCGCGTAGGTAGTTAGGTGGAACCATACCTGTGTTTTCTGCAACTGTTGCAACTTGTAGTGCTGCGATTAGATCGCGAGCATCGTTATCGCCGCGTGATGCAGCTAGTTGAGCCTTTGCATATTGACCAGCGGTAACATTTAGGTTAACGCGTGGAGATGAATACATAACTGGCGCAGATGCGCTGACAGTTACTTCTGACTTTGCAGCTTCTACCGCTTCGGTAGTTACTGACTCTGAAACGGTTTCGGACACTAGGTCTTCTCCTTCTGGTTTAATATCTGAATCATTTGATTCAGAAACTTCTGTATCTGTCGCTGCTACTTCTGTAACACGAGCAGAATCTATTGCTGGGTCTGTTACCAAACTTGTTTCGATCATCTCAGATGAAGATATAACCATCGAGCCTTCGACATTTTTCCATTCATTCAGTTTGATTCCCACTGAAAATCCATCGCGCAAGCCTTCAGCTGCCTCAAGCAAACTGTCATCACCAGCAATTGTTCCAGCGATCTTGAAAGATGCGTCGATTCCCATATCGGTTACTTCATACTTTGTTAGCTTGCCGATTGGTCGAGTTCTGTCATGCTCGAGAAGTAGCTTCACATTCTTTGGGATTGTGATTGAGTCTTTCGAGAAGATTGTTTTACCAGCAGAAGTGAAACCCTCTTCGCCCCAGGTCACGATGCGACCAGTTAGGGTTCGAGCTTGTGTGTCTGCTGCTGTTAGGGTTATTGGTAGGTTTACTTTCATTTAAGTAAGTCCTCTTCCTTTCGGATTTCTTCAACGCTCATTGCGCCGATTGTGTTAAGTATTTGATAAACCTGTGCGCGTTCTAGTGGATTGCCACGAAGGAATTCGTCAAGTGAATAACGAACGAGATTGCCCGCTGGAACGAAATCTGGCATCGATAGGCGTTGTTCGATTGCGAGCAAAATATTTTTACCGCCAAAATCGATAAGCGAGCGCCGCTCATTTATGGCGTTGGAGTAAGTCATTGAATTAGTTTCAGCGCTTGCGAAATAGGCTGGGATATTCAAAGCGCGGCAAAGTTCCAGCGCTACATATTGGCGAGCTTCATTAAGTTGAAGTTTTGCAGGATCAATTCCCATTGCTTGCAACTCGACATCAGCATTGAGGAATGCAGTGCTGCGATTTGTTCTAGCAATTCTCCATGATTCCAGAAGCTTTGAAATTCTTTCGGAAGTTAAGTTTGTGCCATTAGATTTTAGAACCATCATTGGAACTGGTTCTTTTGCAAATTGTTCTGCTGCGTTTTCCAACGCGATGGCAGCTCGGATAGTTCTGCCAGCGCGATTCAGGAAGCCTTCGTCAAGGCCATTAAATACAATTATTGATCCAACGCCGAATGGTGGAGTTTTCTGATTGTCAATTTGATAGCCAACAATTTCAGTGCCAAGAGCGTTTAGTTCTGGAAGAATGCGATCTGGTGAAACTCTTGTCCATTCTTGAATGCGGCCATCGGCATACATAGACATAACGATTCCGTAAGAGACTCCTAGGAATAGCAAGTCCTCTGCGACATAACTCAGGATTGCAGAACCAGGAACGCGTGAATCTGGTTGATTGATTACGCGGTTTGGTTCGACATGAGAACCATCTGATTTTAGATATTGCTCTAGCGGAAGAGTTGCAAGGCTGCAAAGGATATTGCGGCCGCGAGCGATTGTCGGAACTGCCATCGCTGAAGCGCGTGAGGCATTCGATACTGGATAAAGCCAGTTATTTATTGTGCCGTTATTAGGAGCAGGATACGCGGCAGCATCCACAGTTATTGGAGCTGGAGCGATAGTAGGCAGAAAGAACTCTTTAATTCCCATTGGGATAATTATATCACTATTTGAGATTATCCGATAAATATGTCCACTTCAGTTTCAGGTCGTGTCGCAAAGTGGGAAACCATTGCCATTGCCACTGCCGCGCAAATCGTGGAGTTCGAAACCTTGCGCCCTAGATACCAACCTCCATCCTTAAATGGAAGTTTTACTGCTGAGAGAACTTGCTTCGTGAATTCTTCCTGGCGTGGATGGATTAGGCGCTCTGAAGTAATCGCTGACTGCATCTCATCGCAAGCCTGACCATATAACGCCCCATCGATGGGAGTTGTCTGGATTCCAGCAGGAGCTAACCGAGCAGCAACCGCGCCAGCAGTTTGCCTTGAGTAAGCGACAGTGGTTGTTGGATACTTTCGCACCCAGACTGCCAAATCATTCGCCAAGGCTTTATCATCTATCGCAACTGCATTCTCCCAGGTCTGCAATAGAGCAACGATGAACTTATCTCCCTTTTGTTGTCCTGCTATTAGCGCGGCTGCCCTTCGATCTGGTGATAGATCAATTGCCATCCAAGTTTCCTGCTCCTGGTCTAGCTTTGCTGATTCATCACCACACGCATCCCA
>FLOH01001584.1_pt1 | contig 15563 bp, 18 predicted proteins | sample 756751 | NCBI WGS metagenome assembly FLOH01 (sample SAMEA4026879, study PRJEB14308) | marine metagenome | biome: coastal water; material: water | depth 74 m
CCGCTAAGCCAATCAGAAAATAATTAATTTTTTTCATAGTACGTGACTTGGTAAATATAATGTATATTATTATACCATAATATACATTATATTTCAAGCCAACTAAAAACCGTAGCTTAGTTTTGCAAAGATTCGGTCGTTATCCTTATAGCTATCAATAGTAAGATTATCACCTGATAGATAATCAATAACGCCAGCACTCACTGATATTTGATCATCAACCGCATAATCAAGCTCAAACCTAGCCGTCCCTCCGTCTTGTCCCGTGTTACCAAATACATTGACAACTGCATTAAAATCTAGCGTTTGATTTAAATAAGATTGTTTAAAACGCAAGGCTTGCTGGTATTCACTTTCAAGTTTTCCAGCATTCGCATCCTTGATTGAATCTTCATAATCATGGATTTTTCTCAAGGCGATTTCATAGCTGATCAATCCATCACGAATGCCGCTATATTCAATGCCTAGTAACAAATCGGTTCTGGCTTTATCAATGGTGTTGTTGACATCAGTATTGTACTTAATCTGTTCAAAATGTGCCGCCTCAGCCTTAAGCAAAAAACTATCAATTACTTGATTGTAAGCGGCGCCCACCATTTTTGACTTATTATCATAATAAAGTATGTCGTCTTTTAAATAGGCTTTGTCAACATAAGTATCGGCAAAATAAAATCCCAGATCGTAGCCTTCAAACGCACCGGTTAGGCTCAGCGCTAAAGACGTATTATCTAAACTGTCGCTGGGCATGTTTGTTGCATTATCTATAGTGGTTTTGAAATCAGAGCCATAGGTTGGGGTTTTTGTAAAACGATTTTCGTGAAGGGCGATGACAGATAGATTTAGATCATTCATATAATAATCTAGTTTACTCATCGTTCTACCTAAGCGTAAATTCTTAATATCGACCAATCCAGGTGTGCGGTTGTCTAATGGATTAAGAATATCCGTTATTCTGATAGAGTCTGACTTACCCCAAACTACGACCTGCCTACCAGCCTTAAAGTCTAAATCTTGAAAAATTTCGAGCTCAATATTAAGCTCATTTAAATCAATTTCAGTTTCATAGCCCTCTGGAACGGATCGATTTTCAAGCTCATACACAAAATCACGGTAGCCTTTAAGGTTGCCTGATAATTTGGCGCCATTGTCAAATTTGTACTCGCCCAAAATATCGACTAAGGTTTTTAAAGATGACAAGTCTTTTTCATTGCTAACATTGTAGTGCGCTTCTACTTCGATCGAGCCATACAAGTCACCTTTTGAATCTGGCGCCTGATCGACAACAACTTCAATCACTTCAATCACTTCATCATCAAAGCCTTCATCAAAGCCGTCTTCTGCACTAATAGATAATGACAAAACTAATGCAATAGAGCTAAGCCAGTATTTCATCTCTTAAAGGCCTTTCTCAATTGTTCGAATTGTAAACATGTCATTATCGATCGGCTGATTAATTTCGACATCAGAATTACTTAAGATGGTCTTATGTAGTGTTTGCGTTCCTTGCTTGGTCGTCATAGTGGTTTGCATGGCCACCCAAATGCCGTCAATTTTTTCAAGTTTACTGACATCCATATACTTCAAACGGCTGGATTTTTTCAAATAAAACTTCGCGCGCGTTAGTACGTAGTTATCTTTTCTGACGTACAAATCGCTTTTGGTATAGCCAGTTTCGTCAATTATAGCCTGACTCACGGGCAAAGATTCAATCACCCAAACTGGATGGGCGCCATCTTTACGCTTAATTACAGTTTCTTTAATCAGCTTAAATGTGTAATCATCTAGCTCCTTATCAGTCATGTCAGAGTAAGTAAAATCACTACCCATAAAAGCTGAATCTTTGTCACTAGCTGGAATGCGCTTGGTTTTTTTCAACGCTGGCAAATACATCCACTGATCATCGTCCTTGTCGTCGCCGCTGTAATCATAAGTTAAAAATGCGGTATTTTTTACATCGCTTGGTGACAAGAAAAAGATGGTTTTATGCTCAGTATTATCATCAATATCTTTTGAAAAAGTACGCATTTGTCGAGTGCGCTGCTTGTTATTTTTATCAATTAATATCATTTGCATGGTGGAGATAAGGCTAGAGCCATCGTCTCTAGAATCAGCCCTTTCCATAATGCTTCTAGCCTCATCAGCGGCAGAAACATTGGCTGTAGCCAATATGACACCTAGTGCTAATAGTGTTATTTTGTTCATTAAAGATCTCCTTTATTGTGAATAAGTAATTTCATAATTGCCGGTACTAAGAAAAAATCTGCCATCAATGCAATAAAAATAGCGCTTGCTGTCAGCACGCCAAAGTTAAACATAGAGCTCATAGAGGCAAATAGTAACACCAAAAATCCAACGGATAGTACGACCGAAGTAACTACAATAGCCCTGCCCGTGCCCATAAATGTCAGCCTAACGGCTTTATCAACATCGTTAAATTCAAGCTCATAGCGCCTAAAATTATGCATAAAGTGTACGGTATCGTCCACTGCCAAACCTAGGGCGATAGCACCAATTAGCATGGTAAACATATCAAGTGGCATATCGAAAACAACCATAATGGTTGAAAGGAATAGAATTGGTAGCATGTTTGGAACCATACTGATTAGGCCAATTTTTACATTACCAATTAATAAAACCATCATAACTGAAATTAGGCCAAAAGCAATTAGGTAACTCACTGCACTCGAATGAATTGACTTATCCATGATAACGGAAAGCAGAGTAGTTATGCCTGTTAAGGTTACGACTGCGTGGCCATTAAACTCTTGCTCAAGATGTGCCTTGACTTGCGATATAAAGCCGTTGTATTCGAGCGCATCAATATACGGCACCTTAACCGTAATTCTAGCCTTAGAAAAGCTGGCATCTACAAAATCTTCCAAATCATCACTACCGCTATTTTCAAATAAAAATAACTCTTGAGCGATTAAATCTTTATCTTGCGGGATGGTGTAAAAATCAGCCCTATTTTCATTTAATGCTCGATTGGTTTCTTTTAGAACATCCACCAAGCTGAGTGTTTTTCCGACAAAGTAAGTTGGCGTTTGAATACTATTAAGATAATCGGTGGTTGTCTGAATTTTATTCAGCATTACCGGATCATATAGGCCGTTTTCTTTTTCTGTATCAATAATAATTTCTAACGTCACTGAGCCTTTGAGATTTTCATCTACCACCTCTGTGGCTATTCTTGAAGCGTGGTCTTTTGGAAACCATTCCAGGGGGTAGTGTGAAAACCTTAATTGCGAAGCAAAAAATATTGCCACAATGATCATCACTGCACTAATGGCAACAATGGCCTTTGGGTAGCCAGTAGAAATACGACTAATGCCTAACAACATGGTATCCATCGTTGTATGTTCTTGAGCATCTTCTTTGGTTGATTTAACTTTAATTTTTATAGTACCAATAAAGGCTGGTAACAAAACGAGGTTGAACAATAAGCTAATCAAAACGCCGCTACTAGCAAAGACGCCAAGATCCGCTACCGGTGATAATTCTGAAAATGAAAATGACCATAAACCCGCCGCTGTCGTTAGCGATGTCATCACGATGGCCAGACCAGAGTGGCCCATGGCATATCTTAATGATGCCTTGGTGTCGTGGGTTTTTGCAAAGTCTTTATAAAAAATAGCTAGCAAGTGAATGGCGCCACCAGTAACCACTGCCAGCAAAAAAGATGGCATAATTTGGGTCACGATGGTAAATGGTGTATTGGTTAAAGCCATTAAAGATAGCGTTATTGTAATGGTAAAAATAACCGCCATCAGTGGCAATAGAACGCCTGAAATACGCCTAAACAAGAGCGCCAAAACGATAATAATCATAACGACCATTTTCGTTACAAAGCTTTTTGTATCTGCCATCATACTTTGCTTTAAGGTGCCTGCGATGACCGCCGATCCTGTTAAATAAATTTCAAAATCTTGTGCTTCAAAATCCTTGATAATCTCTTGGGTTTTTTTAACAATAACTGTGTTTTCTGCATCAGACAAATAAATCTTTTTTGTTGTTTCTGTCGCTATTTCGTCCGAGAACTCGTCTTTTTCGCCAACAACAATCAGCTCACCATTAGCGTCAAAAGAAGAGTATGTTTGTGTATCGATCACAATTGCTGTGAAAGTTTGATCTTCACTAAACAACAAGTTTTGTAATAATGGATTATTAAGCGCTCTTTGTTTTTGCGGCTCGACTTGTGCTTGGGTATCTGGCAAGACCTCAAACAAATCTTCAACAATTAAGCTCTCTTGGTCACCATAGGTGTTTCTAGCATTAATCAATGAATTTACGTCAGCGATATAAGGCAGCTCATTTTCCAATCTTTTATGTAGCTTTTCTAATTTTTTTAGAAAATTTAGGTCGAATACATTTTCTGTTTTTATGGCGATCAATAATTTTTCATCACGTCCAAATTGATCTCGAAACTCATCATAAGTCACACGCATAGAATCAGTCTTATGCAAAAAACCCTCTGTCGAGGTATCCATTGTCAAATTAGGCAATTGAGAGCCAAATAGGGCGACCAATAATAAAATTGAAGCAATGGTTTTTTTGCTATTTTCAAAAATAATATCTGAAAAACTTTCGAATTTTCTCTCGCTACGGTGACGCCAGTTCATAAGCCTATATCCCTAATAAAATTGTATCAATTGTAAACTAAATTTACTTTGATTTAAATTAAAAAAGCTGCTTAGGGCAGCAAGTCCCGCACACACTTTCAGGTGTCACAGACCAAAATAAAGAGGGAGAATTAAAAATCTATGACTGACTGGTGCGACAGTTAAAAACCTATTGTCTATTGCCATACCAAACTCTTGAAAACAGTTTTTCTTTTAATGCAAATTGGTGATACAGAGCGGCTAATACGTGCCCTGCAACCAACAGCATCAATACAGTGCTTAATACTTGATGTGCAACTAGAGGCGCAATATTATCAAATGTTTCAGGCAATGCTGCACCTGATCCGAAGAATACAATATCGCCCAAACCAGCAATTTGCGCACTAACGATGCCACTTACTGACATCAAAATAACCACTGTATATAAAGCGTAGTGACCAATGGCACTAAGCTTGTTCATAGTAGTAGCATTAGTGTTGACTGGTGTTAGCTTAGTACTGCGCAGTCGCACTACTAAGCGCGTCACCATAAGCACTAATATGCCAATACCAACGCTCATGTGCACCTTAAGTGAGTTTATTTTTTCAGGATCACTATTTGGCATCTCGCTTAAAATATTACTACCCATCAGTAGCCATGCTGCAATTGCAACGGCCAAAATCCAGTGTAGTGTTACTAAAAATGGATGATATCGTTTCATCATAATCTCCTATTAATTGACAGGTGACACGCTTACGGTAACAAATGAACCTGGCATCGTATCAGCTTTAAAGCTAAATTCACGACCGTTGTATTTGGCATTTACCATGTAATAATCAACAACTTCTTTGCGCTCTTGTTTGTATCTAGTCTCACACTGACGAACCTGCTTATAACTCACAACCTTGGTTCCACTGGTCTTGCTACTATCATTTGCGATAGAGGCACCTAACAAAGTTCCTGCAACCGTCATGGCTTTATTGCCTCGACCGCCACCCAACTGATTGCCAATAACGCCGCCCAAGATGCCGCCAAATATTTCATCGGTATATGAGTTGTCGGCCTGTTGGGAATAAACCGGGATATCTTCAGACCAGCACTCTTCATAAGGTGTTTGATAGATTTTGGCTTTGAATACTTCTTCTACATTCAGCACTTCAGCTTTATCAGTAAATGCTAAAGTAGCTGTTGAAAGTGCAAGTAGACTAATGGTTAATAATTTTTTCATCTGTATCTCCTAACGTTTGCCGTAGCCACGACCATAGCCGCCACCTTGTGAACCACCTTGTGAGCCACCGTGCATAAATTGATTATTTTGACCCGTGCCTTCGCCCGATCTCCTTGTATCTCTAAAAGCTTGTCTCTCTTCTGGCGACATATCTTTGCCCATGCCTTGTCCCTCGCCGATACCTTGACTTGTTCTCATTGTATCTCTAAAAGCTTGTCTATCTTCTACAGGCATACCTTCAAGGTTTGTCTGCATAGTGCTTCTAAATTCCAGTCTATCTGTTGGTGACATGGCTTGAATAGTGCTGCGCATTTGCGTGCCATCATGTGTGTGCGTTACGTCTTCGGTTACGTGTGCCTGCGCCATTTGAGTGGTTAAAATTAAGGCTGATACAGCCAATGCTTTGTTAATTATTCTCATGATTATTACTCCTTAATAATTAGTCTTTACAATCGTGCTTTTGCTGATTGTGCTTATTTTGGTGATTAATGCCTAGGCGCTCAAAGAAAGAATGTCTATCGCGCTCATCAAAACCCATGTAATCAAAAAATGCACCTCTCTCTAAGTCAGACATGTTTCCTACATTGTTACGCATCATGTTGATAAATCCAGCGCGCTCCATGGTTGACATTGAGTTCACCGTACTTCTTGCATCTGTCTTTCGGTGCATATTATGCTGTTCACCTTGGCCAAATCCCTGAGACGCTTTCATTCTATTCATAAACACTTGCTTTTCTTGTGGCGTCATTTTGTCCATATTGTCATGCATCATCTGCTGAAATCCAGCTTTATCTGCCGGTGACATTACTTGAACCTTATTATATAATTCACCGTGCTGATGTTCGTGACTGGCTACATGTGCCTGGACTGTATACGCACCCAAAAGTAGTGTTGATAATGCAAAAATTTTTGTTATTTTTTTCATGGTATTGCTTCCTTGTTATTAAATTATTTTTGAAACTGGGATCAGTATAGCGCCCCAATGTAACCAGAACATTTCCCGCACAAATCAATTGAAAACGCTTTGTTACCAATTGTAACCAGCACCATATTGGCCAATGCTGACGTATAATTAAATGATGAGTGATAATAAAAATATTTTAATTGTTGATGATGATCCCGGGATTTGCCGGATGCTAACGCGCTATTTAAACGAACAGGGGTTTAATAGCGAGAGCGTTGAAGATGGCGTACAAATGGATAGCTGGCTTAGTAATCACAAGCCCGATCTTATTTTGCTGGATCTCATGCTACCAGGGGAGGACGGACTTTCTATTGCTCGGCGGTTAAGCGGCTCTTCTAATATACCCATTATTATGCTAACTGCCAAGGGTGAGGATATTGATCGCATCATCGGCTTGGAAATTGGTGCAGACGATTACTTGTCAAAACCTTTTAACCCACGTGAGTTACTCGCACGTATTAATGCACTGCTTAGACGATCAGCTTATAGTCAAACAGAGAAAATCTCAGAGGAAGCATTGTATAAATTTGGCAGCTACGTGTTTAATAGGACTTCACTTATCCTGCTCAATAAAGGCAGCGAAATGTCTTTAGGCTATGCTGATACTGAGCTTTTGCAGCTTTTTATCAACAATCCAAACCGCCCAATTAGTCGTGATTTTATTCTCAATGAATTGTCTGGCATTGACCGAGGCCCTTTTGATCGTTCGATTGACGTGCGTATCACCCGCCTAAGAAAAAAGATTGAACTCGATCCGAGCAAGCCTCAATTTATTCGCACCGTTCGTGGCGTGGGCTATCGCTTCACTCCAAATGGAGACAACGCAGCATGACCAAAACCCTGTTTGGTCGAACCTCATTAATAATAACCAGCACTATGCTGATTTTTTTGCTAGCAACTATCGCCATCGCTGGCTACTTCATCATTCTTCCCGTTGGCAAAAGAAACGCCGATGACCTTGCTTCTCTTATTTTGCTTTCTGCCAAAACCTATGTTGAGCTACCGCTAGAAACCAGACAAGACTTTATTGACGAGCTTTCAAAAAATCACCAACTTTATTGGGGTAATGGCGCCGAACAGCTGGCAGAACACACCCACTTAAAGCCGCATTTTAGCTTTATGGAAGAAAGTCTTTCTAGCAGGTTAGGCTCGAATGTTGATATCTCACCAGAGGTTGGAAACCTTGATCGTCATTGGGTGGATATTAAGATTGCAGAAAAAACCGTTAGAATTGGTTTTGATCAACAAAGAATTGGTGTGGCGCTTCCTTATGTTGCGTTTTATCTTGTTGCAATTTTATCAATCATGGCTATTTTTAGCAGTCTACTATTGGTTAGAAAAATCACCAGACCGGTGCAAAACCTTTCTCAAGCTGCAACCATTATTGGCGCTGGTGGCGTACCAAAACCTCTTTTAGAAGAGGGTCCAAAAGAGCTTGCAGAAACCGCCAGAGCTTTTAACAAAATGTCTACCGATGTGCAAAACCTACTAGAGAATCGCACCGTATTATTGGGCGGCATCTCGCACGATCTACGCACGCCTCTAACTCGAATGAGAATGGCGCTAGAAATGTTGCCAGACTCTGTTGACACTGAACTCAGTAGCGAAATTGCCGAAGCCATTGATAATATGGAGTTGATCATTCGAGAATACATGCAGCTTACCAAAGGCCTTGAAGATGAGAATATTGAACCTGTTAATATCAATACGTTAATTTCAGCTATTATTAAAGAAATAAAGCCTGATAAGTCTCAAATTATTAATTTAGCTGATGACGGCGATTATCAATTTGAGACTTACGCCGTTGCACTGCATCGAGTTTTGTTTAATCTAATTGATAACGCCATTAGCTACGGCAACAAAAACCCAGTATCTATTTCATGGGAATACCAGGACGATACCCTAAAGATCACCATATCAGATCAAGGTTCTGGCATACCAGAGCAGCATCAAGAGAAAATATTTAGGCCGTTTTACCGCTTAGAGTCTTCGCGCAATAGGGCGAGTGGCGGTACAGGATTAGGCCTAGCTATTGTTGATCAAATCATCACTCAAAGAGGCTGGGAAATCTCTCTATCATCTACACAAGGTAGCGGCACAAGCATAACTATTTCAATATGATTTATTATGCTCTCAAGGTTTTTATTAGCGCGCTTCTGATTGTTGCCATAGCTGAAATTTCAAAGCGCAGCTCTTTACTCGGATCGCTGCTGGCCTCTATTCCTCTGGTTTCTGTTCTGGCTATTATTTGGATTTATGTGGACACTAAAGATGTTGAAAAAATAAGCGCTTTGTCTAGTAGTATTTTTTGGCTGGTGATTCCATCATTAGCGTTGTTTGTCGCTTTGCCTTTACTATTAAGACAAGGTGTGGCGTTTTATTTAAGCCTAGGAATTTCAATCGCTATTACTGCGATTTGTTACTGGCTAATGTTGGCTGTCTTAGGCTATTACAACATCAAACTGTAACAACCTAAAAATCTCTCAGCTTTAGTCTTCTTTCTCCAACTCAATGCGATACATAGAATGACAAGCCACACAGTTTTTCATCAACTCCGATACTTGCTCTAAGGTATGGTCGCGACCTGAAAACGACTCGGCGTCCACCGCAATTTGATCAAACTTACTATGCGTGTCAGCCGCTAACAGCTTGAAGCTTAATGGCAGTTTAAGTATTAACGAAAAAGACACGCCGTTTGAGGCGCCTTGGCCCATAGTTTTGGCCGCGTTTGCTGCTAAGCCCATATCGTTGGTTGATACACCTTGAATAATCTGCTGAGTGGTTTGTAAAAAAGTGCGCATTTCTTCTAATACAGTAGCGCGATCTTCTTGATCCAGATAAATAGCCTGACGCTTGTCAGCGTCCTCGGCAAAGCTTTTTGTTGATAAAGCCAATAGGCAAATCAATAGACTGGTTATTATTTTTTTCATCGTTTTTTTTGTTTGTATAAAATTAGGGCTCGCTTAGGGCGAGCAATCCCGTACTGATTATAGCTCAATCACTTTTATTGGAGAGAAACAGAGTCATAATCAAAAGCACGATAGGGGTCTAACTACAGGTTGCGCCTTCAGCCACACCCATTTTCTTCAAAATTTTTGCCAATGGGCAAATATTAGTCAATCCACTTTGCATCAAATTAAAACCAACAAACACCGTTAGCCACATCCAATTTGGATCTACATATTGAGTCAGTGCAATACTGACCAATATCATCATTCCAGCCATTAATCTGACCATTCTATCTACTGTCATCTCTTACTCCTTTTTTTGATTACAAAAAGACCTTGATCACCAAGACCTTTAAAATTATTACTACTTACCCTCTAGAAAAATGCATTTCTCCAGCTAATAGCAATCGCACTTTCTTTATCTGCTTGAATACCATTACGATCTTGAGAAATCGGGGCAATGTACTCAATACTAATATTCTTAGCGGGTGCATACATGTAGTTCACGCCAATACTAGCTTCGGTAATCTTGCCACCATAATTTTCGGTTTGTGCGCCTAGTGCCGCACCAACTATATTAGAGTCAGACCCAACCATGTTGTCTTGATGCTCACTACGCAATCTGAATGAGGAAACCAGCGTTGGCTCCCAAGAGTAGGTTCCCCAAGCCGTTAGCTCATGCTTATCACCATAGCGCCAGCCTTCTGAGTTTTTGTCTTCTAACGGAATGGTAGCTAAATACTGTGCACCATAACCCCACTTATCCTCTTTACCCCAATAGGCTGCGCCAACCATTGCATCCCAAGTACCGCCGCCAAGCTGCATACCGTAACCCAAGCGACCATCTGTAAGAACTCCTGTTCCTATATGGCGCGCCATTCCTCTTTCTGTAATACTACCCGTTGGGGCACTCAAAACCGCGTCAATAATCACATTGTGCTTATTGTCTTCAGAGTTATAGGCCTTGTACAAAGCACCAAATTTGACATCTCCCAATCCTTTTGGATTGACTACAGCTGTACCTAGAGAATTGCCTGTATTCATGCTAAACGTTTCTAGTGTAATTGTTTTCTCAACTAATGGGGCCATAGCCACCAATGCAACTTTATCGTTTAAGGTGTAGTTAATAAATGGAAGTATCACATCAGCTTCAATACTATTTGGAACCACAAGCACTTTATCTCCGCCAACACCTGTAGTATTAGATCCTGCGATATTAACCGCATCAGCTTTAGAAATGGAGTTGTCTCCTTGTAACAAACCACCAAACTTATGCTGTTGAAAATTCACACCAGCAACATACTGACCCTTCTCAGGAAAAGCATACACACCAAACAAACCTGATGGTGGTGGTGAAGGCAATTGCTTGCGCATGTTCTTCATTTTTTTGATTTGCTTAGATAAAGCCACACGCTCCTTATAAGCATCATCGCCATATTCTGCAAAAGCTTGTGTTGGTACAACAAACGTTAAAGCTATCGCTGCTGCTATTAATAAATTGTTAGTGTTCATGTTTTCCCCTCTTTATTTTTTAATTATTTCATTAAGTCCGACGTACCTGGATATTCACGAAATACCGCGTGACAACCTACACAACCCGTACTGATTTTCCCCAGTAGTGCAGCCGCTTCGCTCATATTGCCTTGCTCTGCCGCTTCTGCTAATTTGATCGCATTGCCTTCTACTGAATCATTAAAAGATTCCAATACGGCTAACTTGCCATCATTAATATTCTCAAGACCTAAGTAAGGCAATAGACCGCCTACAGGGATTCGATGGTTTGCAAGTCGTCTTGCTGAGTCTGCCGTCATTTCTGCTGAGTCAGTCATAATGCCCATTGACATTGTTTGATAGTCAGACAATACTTCTAACATTACTTGGCGTAGTGTTGCTGTATCGCTCAAGCGACTGTGCATGGCTAAAATAGCCATCACTGCCATCTTGGTATCAGTTGACAAATCCCCTACTTTTGCTTGCAGTTCCGGCTTCATCATTGCAATTTGACCTTGTAATACTTTTTTCAAATCATCCATACCTGAATCAGCATTAACCACGCTAGGGGTTACTAGTCCGCCAACCGATAGGGCAATTGCTGCTGTTAGTGAATAGGTTTTAACTGTTTTTATTAGTTTGTTTTTATTTAACATTTACTTCTCTCCTAAGTTTTATTATTGGGTTTTACTTCTGTTATCATTTCATCAAACAAGGTTTAACTCATGACACGGTTGCCATCATAGAGAGGAGATATCTCGGTTTAATAACAAAGTCGTAACAAGATGTTATGAATTTGTTTCAAAACTGTAACGACACTTGGGGTGTAGATTTAATGGGCGATACTGTAAAACAAAAACTCTTAATTGTTGACGATGAGAAAAAACTTAGGGATTTGCTAACCTCATACCTGATTAAAGAGGGCTTTGATGTTGGTGCTGTTGCTGACGGCGTTGAAATGGATGCGTATTTACAGAGCAACACTGTTGATTTAGTTGTTCTGGATCTTATGCTGCCTGGTGAAGATGGCCTTTCAATTGGGCGTAGACTTCACCAGCAAAACAAACTGCCTATTATTATTCTATCTGCCCGTAGTGATGAAATTGACCGTATTGTCGGCTTAGAGATTGGCGCAGATGATTATCTATCAAAGCCCTTTAGCCCAAGAGAATTGCTAGCCAGAATTCGATCTGTACTTCGTAGGCACACAAAAAATATAAATACCGCCCCCAGTGATGACGATAAACATATCTATAGATTCGAAGATTTCTGTCTAGATACCAACAAGCATGAGCTAAGTAAAAATAACGAAACTATTGCCTTAACCGTGGGTGAATTCAATATGTTGAGTGTTTTTCTGAAAAACACCAATCAGGTTTTAAGTAGAGATAAATTATTAGAAATGAGCAAGGGTTATGATCGTGATCCGCTCGATAGAAGCATTGATATCTGTATTGGGCGCCTAAGAAAAAAAATAGAGCCCGATCCTTCAAACCCTATTTATCTAAAAACTATTTGGGGTGCTGGTTATCTATTTTCAGTCGAAAATTGACTATTAATTAAAATGAGCCTACTTAAACCAAAGAGTTTTTTCTATAAAACCCTATCTATTATTACCTTGGTTTCTATTGGTTTTCAAATAATCTTGTTGTCCGCTTTTTCTTATTACATGCTAATCCCCCTTGGGCAGCGGGCAACTGATGATTTATCTAGCGTTATTACCCACGCCGCAGAAACGTGGAGCAGGCTAAATCCAGAACAGCACGCGCACTTTTCGCAAGAGATGCTTGTTAAGCATGATTTGATACTGACCACTGAAACTTCACAGTTAGAGCCAACCACAAGCTTTCTGCCTTATATCTCTTTACTAGGAAACTCACTAGACAAACAGCTTAATACTGAGATCGTTATTAAAGAAAATATTGACAAAAATGGTGAACGCTGGTTTTGGGCTGACATCCCCATAAACAATCAAACTATACGCTTTGGGTTCTCTCGCTCGCGTATTGGCGTTAACCCACCGATTGCTTTTTTTATTATTATTATCGTAGACGCTCTTCTAGTCTTACTAACATCAATTTATTTGACCCGACGTCTGGTTAAGCCGATAGACGCCCTGTATAAAGCTGCGCGCCTAATTGGAAAAGGAAATTGGCCTGAAACATTAAAAGAAGATGGTCCAACAGAGTTAATCGTACTCACCAAGCAGTTCAATAAAATGAGCACCCAGGTTCAAGGGTTGCTATCCAATCGAACCGTACTTCTGGCTGGTATTGCGCATGATCTACGCACACCATTAACACAGATCCATTTAGCGTTATCTTTGCTGCCAAATAATGCTGAGAGTGAAGGTCTAATTAATAGTATTGAACAAGATTTAAAAACTATCAACGATCTAATTAGTGAAGCTTTAAATATAGGAACAGAGCTAACCAAAGAAAAAGAAAAGCCAACAAACTCACTTGATGAGCTAGAAAATATCGTTGCCGGTGTTGCAGCAAGCTATTCCAAAATAAGCATTAAACAGCTGGATGTTATCGACTGTCGGCCAATTTTATACCCAATGGCCTTTAGAAGAATCTTGACCAATTTGATTACCAATGCCATTAGATATGGAAACAACAAGCCTGTTGAAATAGTTTTTAGTTGTACCAACAAACAAACCATGATACAAATAAAAGATAGCGGCTTGGGAATCCCAAAAGAATCAATGAAGAAGGTTTTTCAGCCTTTTTATAGGTTGGAAAAATCACGTAACAGTGAAACGGGTGGCAGCGGTTTAGGCCTTGCAATTGTACAACAACTGGCCGATTCACATAACTGGGAAGTATCTCTTACAACAAGGAAAAACAACGGCATTAATGCCACAATTGTTTTTAACCATTAATATGGTGCCGATAGCCAGAGTCGAACTGGCACGAGCGTAGCTCACTACCCCCTCAAGGTAGCGCGTCTACCAATTCCGCCATATCGGCAAAAAAATTATAGCAACTTAGTAGCTAGGAATGTCGCTGGTATCAGATGGTGCTGGTGCGATCATCGGCACATCTGAAGGAATGGTTGAAGTTACCTGTTCCATAATACTAGCTGGATCGCTATTAGCACCCGTTTCATTGGTTGCTAGGTAGGCCAGCGTCAAGCTAGTTACAAAAAAACCAATAGCAACGCTGGCAGTTAATTTGTACATAAATGAACTTGCCCCTCTAGCGCCAAATACTGAGCCAGATGCGCCTGCACCAAAAGCAGCGCCTGCATCAGCGCCCTTGCCATGTTGCATTAAAACTAGCGCAATTAAACTAAGTGCTAGTAGTACATGAATAATTAAAATGATTTGAAATGACATAATTAACCCGCTTTACAAATTTGTAAGAAATCTTCTGATTTTAATGAAGCGCCGCCGATCAATCCACCATCAATATCTTCGCAACCAATCAGTTCGGCGGCGTTACCAGGGTTCATGCTACCACCGTATAAAATCGGAGTAGTTTGAGCGACGTTCGTGTCGTTCTGTGCCAACATTGAACGAATAAAGGCGTGTGCATCTTGAGCTTGTTGTGGTGTTGCTGTAACGCCTGTTCCAATTGCCCAAACTGGTTCATAAGCAATAATGATATTTTTAAAAGCCTCGATGCCAACACGATCAATCACTGCTTGAATTTGGCGAGAGACAACTGCTTCCATATTGTTACCCTCTCTCTCTTCTAGTGTTTCACCGATACAAAAAAGCGGCGTTAGATGGTTATCAAGTGCAACCTGTACTTTCTGCGCTACTACTTCATCAGTTTCGCCATACATGCTTCTGCGCTCAGAGTGTCCTACAACAACATACTTCGCGCCAAAATCTTTAATCATATCTGCGCTTACCTCGCCAGTAAAAGCGCCTGACGCGTTAGCGTTCAGATCCTGAGCACCAAGGTGTAATTGAGAGTGCGTAATTAACGCCTCAACCTGCGACATATACGGAAAGGGTGCGCAAACAATAACAGTTGAATCAACCTCTGCCATGCCAGAAAGAACGCCCATGATCAACGTATTGACCGTCTCTTTTGAAGCGTTCATTTTCCAGTTGCCTGCAACAATAACTTGGCGCATAATAACTCTCTAGATAAAAAAGGATTGAATGTTACGCTATTTAGCAATAAAAATCAATGGCTAAAGCTTTAGTGTGAAGACTTTGAACCAAAATAAAGTGCCAGTGATACCATTAAAATTCCAAGTGCAAAATACACTAAGTCTAATGCGCCAACAAAGGTCATTGATAAGGACACCTCAAAGAAGGTAACCACTAAGATCATTAAAATAACCTTCGCTAATTTAGCTTTAAGATCATCTAA
>FLOH01001587.1_pt1 | contig 15058 bp, 12 predicted proteins | sample 756751 | NCBI WGS metagenome assembly FLOH01 (sample SAMEA4026879, study PRJEB14308) | marine metagenome | biome: coastal water; material: water | depth 74 m
AATCCCGTGATAGCGCGAACCACCTTGATCACCTGAATCTTCTTGTCACCGACACTCGTCAGAATCACATCAAATTCCGTCTGTTCAACGGCTTCTTCCTGGCCCTGGGCGCCGGGCGCGACCGCCGCGACAGAAACCGGCGCAGCAGCACTGACGCCAAATTTTTCTTCCAGCTCCTTCACAAACTCAGACAGTTCCAGTACGGTCATATTGGATATGAATTCAACTACATCTTCTTTGCTTATGTTTGCTCCCATTTTACTTTTTCATCCTCCGAATTCTTGCTTGCAGCTAATTGGCTTTCTGTTCTTCAATGGCTTTCAGTACATTAAGCAGGCTCACTGTTACAGCGTTCAAGACCCTTACAAAAGCGGTTGGAACAGCCTGCATAACTGACAGTGTCTGGGCAAGCAGAACGTCCCTTGGCGGCAAAACAGCCAACTTTCTAATGCCATCGACATCGATTTCCCTACCGGAAATCTGTCCCCGTCTTATCTCGAGCTGTTTAAACTCTTTGGCATAATCCACGAGCACTTTTGAAGGGCCCACCACGTCTTCATACATCAACGCAATTGCAGAAGGACCTCTCATATAGTCTTTGACAACTGCCGTGTCCGTGTTTTCACTGGCCAGTTTAAGAAGCCTGTTTTTTACGACCTGAAATTCTGCTTCAACTTTACCGAGCTCTCTCCGCAGCCTGTTGGTTGCTTCCACATCGAGACCCTGGTATCCGACCAGTAAAGTTCCCTGTACTTTTTTGAGCCGTTCGTGAAGATCGGCAACAAATTTTTCTTTATTTTCTCTATCCATATTCACCTCCTCTCTATCCGACAAATTCCTCGTCACAGACAAAAGGAGCAGCCTGAAAGCCTAATCGCTACAGTTATAAATTCCATAGTCTCGGCAGGCATACCATTAAGCCCTTACGAAGAGCGCCTACTGTCTTTGACAAATGCGTAAGAAATTACGCGTTTACAAGCATCAAAACCCCGCAGAACAGCTTGCCGGCCGATAAAGGCTGGTTAACAGGTCACTGCAGGGTGTTTCACCAACCCTCGAGGCTGAAGACAAAGGGATAAAGACTGAAAGTCTTCCTGTCCCCAAGATTTTCCCAAAAAGTTATCTGTTCAAAAGATCCTTTACATAGGAAGCGTCAACCTTTACTCCGGGACCCATGGTTGAAGAAACCGCAATGCCCTTGAGATAGGTCCCCTTGCTCGAAGGGGGTTTGAGCCTCAAAATCGTCTCAAAGAATGCAGCCATATTTTCAAGGAGCATTGGAACACCGAAAGAAACTTTCCCCATGGATGCATGGATAATCCCGGTTTTCTCCACCTTGAAATCAATCTTCCCACCTTTAATATCCTTCACGGCTTTAGCCACTTCAAAAGTGACCGTTCCCAGCTTTGCATTGGGCATCATTCCCCTTGGCCCAAGGATCCTTCCCAGCTTTCCAACCGTACCCATCATGTCCGGGGTTGCAACGGCTTTATCGAATTCCAGCCAGCCTCCCTGAATTTTCTCTGCAAGATCATCGGAACCGGCATAATCAGCTCCGGCCTCAATGGCTTCTTTTTCTTTTTCCCCTTTGGCAAAAACGACAACACGAACGGTCTTGCCTGAACCATTCGGAAGCGCCACCGTTCCACGGACCATTTGATCGGCATGTCGAGGATCCACACCCAGCCTTACAGCCAGATCCACACTCTCGTTAAACTTGGCATAAGCACTGTCAATGGCCAGCTGAACCGCGTCCTCGAAACTGTATTTGTTCAGCCTGTCTACCTTTTGAGCACTCTGGATATATTTCTTACCTTTCCTGGGCATCTTTCTTTCCCTTCTCACACTAAGATTCTGTAATCGTAATCCCCATACTCCTTGCGGTGCCTTCAATAATCCGGCTCGCCCCCGTCAAGTCGATTGCATTCAAATCCTCAAGTTTGGTCTTTGCAATTTCCTCCACCTGCTTCCTGGTCACACTCCCTACCTTCTTCTTGTTTGGCTCGGAAGAACCCTTCGCGATCTTGGCATGCTGCTTCAAAAGCACAGAGGCGGGTGGTGTTTTCGTTATAAATGAGAACGACCTGTCTGCGTATATGGTTATAATAACAGGAATAACCGTTCCAGCCTGATCTTGAGTTCTGGCATTGAATGCTTTACAGAACTCAGCGATATTGACTCCGTGCTGTCCAAGGGCCGGCCCGATGGGCGGAGAAGGATTTGCCTGTGCGCCCTTAACCTGCAGCTTGACAGAACCAATTATTTTTTTTGCCATGATAAAACCTCTTTCAAATCTTCCAAATCGTCATTTTCAGTAGTATCCATCCGAACAATATCCGGAAACAAAAGGGGAACCTGCCTGCTAAATCGTTGTTACCTGTATAAAATCAAGTTCTACGGGAGTAGGACGTCCAAATATGGGAATAAGCACCTTTACTTTTTCCTTATCAGGTTTTACCTCCTCCACAATCCCCTGAAAATTCGTAAACGGTCCATCAACAACTTTGACCTCGTCTCCCTCTTCAAAGCTGTATTTCGGCTTAGGCCTGCTGACACCTTCCTCCATCTGATGGATGATACGTTCCGACTCCTCATCTGAAATGGGAGTGGGCTTTACATCGCCGCCTACAAATCCCGTAATTTTTGCTGTGTTCTTGACCGTATGCCATGTCTCATCAATCAAGGCCATCTGAACAAGAATATATCCCGGGTAGAATTTCCGGGAAGACATCTTTTTCTGGCCATTTTTCAGTTCAACAACCTTCTCTGTCGGGACGAGGATCTGCCCAAAGTACTCATCCTGTCCGAAAGCTTCAATTCTCTGCTCCAGATTCGTTTTGGCCTTCTCTTCGAAACCGGAATACGTATGAACAATATACCATCTAAGTTGCACGGTTGCACCTGACTAAAAAACGATTGAAATTTGACAGTTTGAAAAGAATCAAAGGCTTCTAAAAACCTGCCTGCGGCGTGAACAAAGGCGCAGCTCTTTTGGAATCGTATGGCGTATTGGTTGTCCCATGAGAACCAATTTAAATGATGTTTTTAATAATCTTTATGAGCCCGAAGTCAACCAAGCCAAGAAATATAGCAATCAAAATAGTAAGGACAATCACAACCGCAGTGGAAGCCAGCAGTTCCTTGCGGGTTGGCCATTTTACTTTTTTCAACTCTGTCTTAGCGTCTCTTAAAAACTGCCCAGTCTTGCTGAAAATTCTGGAAAAAGCGTTTTCACTCTTCTCTTTTTTCGGCTGGACAGCTCGTTTTGGAATGGACGGAGCGGGTTTTGCCAAGACCCCTTTGTTGTCCACGCTTTCCTCTGTGGCAATCACCTCACTCAGAGAATGATCTGTTGAAATTTTTCTCTGCCTTGAGCGCCCTTTGCTTTTTACTTTCTGGATTGGTTTTTTCATCTCATATCTGTCTGGGTTTTATAGATTTCCTGTTTCGCCTGCGAAAAAAACAATGGTTAAGAAACGACCACCCCTGATACTTCTCTGCAGCATCCTCAAAATTCCACACAAAAAATGGCAGGCCAGGAGGGATTCGAACCCCCAACACCCGGATTTGGAGACCGGTGCTCTAACCGTTAGAGCTACTGGCCTGCAAGATAAAGATTTATTTTGTTTCCTTATGGAATGTATGGGTCCTGCAAGAAGGACAATATTTTTTAAATCCCAATTTGTCCGGGGTCTTCCTCTTATTTTTTGTCGTCGTATAGTTCCTGTTCTTGCACTGTTCGCAGGCCAATGTAATAATATCACGCATCTCTTATCGGCCTCCCTTTATTCGATAATCTCGCTGATTACGCCCGCGCCTACCGTCCGTCCACCTTCTCGAATGGCAAACCGAAGCTCTTTTTCCATGGCGATGGGCGTTATCAGGTTGATCTCCATGCTTACATTGTCCCCGGGCATCACCATCTCAACACCTTCAGGAAGCGTGGTTACTCCCGTAACATCCGTCGTCCGGAAATAAAACTGCGGCCGGTATCCATTGAAAAAAGGTGTATGACGACCACCTTCTTCCTTTGTCAGAATATACCCTTCCGCCTTGAACTTGGTATGCGGCTTGATCGAACCCGGTTTGGCAACCACCTGTCCACGTTCCACATCATCACGCTTGATACCCCTGATCAGCACGCCAATGTTGTCCCCGGCCTGACCCTGATCCAATATCTTCCGGAACATCTCAACGCCCGTGCAAACCGTCTTGATCGTATCTTTAATCCCAACAATCTCAACTTCCTCGCCAACCTTCACCACTCCACGCTCAACACGTCCCGTAACAACCGTGCCTCGCCCCGATATGCTGAAAACATCCTCTATCGGCATCAAAAACGGCTTGTCCGTATCTCGAATGGGCTCCGGGATATAGCTGTCAATGGCATCCATCAACTCAAATATACATTTCGCTTCCTCTGAATCAGCATCATCACTCTCAAGCGCCTTCAGTGCACTCCCCTTGATAATCGGAGTGTCATCCCCGGGAAATTCATACTTGGAAAGGAGCTCTCTCATTTCAAGCTCTACAAGCTCTATCAGTTCCTCATCGTCAACCATATCGCACTTGTTGAGGAAAACCACCATGCTCGGAACCCCGACCTGCCGGGCAAGAAGAATATGTTCACGCGTCTGAGGCATGGGACCATCATCCGCACCCACAACCAGGATCGCCCCATCCATCTGCGCAGCGCCGGTAATCATGTTCTTAATATAATCCGCATGACCCGGACAGTCCACGTGGGCGTAATGCCTCTTCGCCGTCTGGTACTCCACATGCGCCGTCGCGATGGTTATCCCTCTCGCCTTCTCTTCAGGCGCCTTATCGATCTCGTCAAAGGGAATATAATCCGCCATCCCTTTCTTCTGAAGGTGCTTCGTAATCGCAGCAGTCAACGTCGTCTTGCCGTGATCTATATGCCCTATTGTACCCACATTCAAATGCGGCTTGGTCCTCTCAAACTTCTTCTTAGCCATCTTTCAGCCCTCCTGATATTATTAAACGAAAAAAATGGTACCTGGCAGAAATACAAACTGCTTTAGAAGTTTCCCCCGCCTACCATCTATAATGGGCGAATGCCTTGTTGGCCTCAGCCATCCTGTGAGTATCTTCTTTCTTTTTGACGGCCGCCCCTCGTTTATTGGCAGCATCCAACAATTCCGCCGCCAGCTTGGAGGCCATGGTCTTTTCCCCGCGAGCTCTGGCAAAATTGATGATCCATCTCATGCTGAGTGCCTGCCTTCTGGCCGGCCTCACTTCCGTGGGAACCTGGTAGGTGGACCCGCCAACCCGCCTTGATTTCACCTCCACAGCCGGTCTCACATTCTCCAACGCGGACTGGAATATCCCCAAAGGGTCATCATTTCCCTTCTCCGCTATGATATCAAAAGCTCCGTACAGGATTGCCTGGGCCGTACTTTTTTTGCCCTGTTTCATCAGATTGTTGATAAACTTAGCAACCAGCACGCTGTTTTGTTTTGCATCAGGCGTGATCTTTCTTTTTGCCACTACTCTTTTTCTGGGCATATAAACTCTCCAGATAATTTCAATCCCTGCCGACGATGAATGTACCGTTTATTTTTTCTCATGCAGGGGTTCAGCTGTTTTATCCGCGGGCGCGAAGTCCCTTCGGTCTCTTGGCGCCATATTTTGACCGGCCCTGACGTCGGTCATCCACTCCGGTAGTATCCATAGTCCCCCGAATGATATGATACCGAACACCCGGAAGGTCCTTGACACGACCCCCTCTTATCAGAACAACGGAATGCTCCTGAAGGTTGTGCCCCATTCCTGGAATGTAAGACGTAACCTCAATTCCATTCGTCAGTCTCACTCTGGCCACTTTTCTGAGCGCCGAGTTCGGCTTTTTGGGCGTAGACGTGTAAACTCTTACACAAACGCCTCTTTTTTGTGGGGCACCCTGGAGAGCCGGGGTAGTCACTTTTTTCTTTGACTTGCGACGTCCATTTCTTACAAGCTGGTTAATTGTCGCCATAAAATCTCCTCAATAGGTCACACTTCATCCACATGATAAACGTTCGTTTCGCACTTTTTTTTAAATCTGAGAAAGATGCCGTTTTCAACGTTCGGCCATGTTCATTCCCATACAACTTCCTGCAGATGCATTCGCCATGAAAACTAAACTTAAGAATCCAAAACTATATCCTCTTGCACATGGTTTGTCAAGCAAATTTAGAAAATTGTGAGAGAAAAGTTAGTTGCTCACAGCAATTTCTACATCACGATACTCTTTTAGTCCGGTTCCGGCCGGCACGAGACGTCCCATAATCACGTTTTCCTTCAATCCCTTCAGAAAATCGACTTTTCCCGCGATACTTGCATCGGAGAGGACTTTCGTCGTCTCCTGAAAAGACGCCGCTGAAATAAAACTTTCCGTATTCAACGATGCTTTCGTAATACCAAGCAGAAGGGGTTGGCCACTGGCCGGTTTTCCGCCCTTATCAACAAGGCTCTGATTCTCTCTCTCAAATTTCCACTTTTCTACATTTTCGCCTATGAGAAGACTTGAATCTCCTGAATCCGTGATACTTACCTGCCTCAGCATCTGCCTGACGATTACTTCAATATGTTTGTCGTTGATCTTCACACCCTGAAGTCGATAGACTTCCTGAACCTCATTCACTAAATATTTTGCAAGTTCTTTGATTCCTCTGATCTTCAGAATATCGTTGGGATCAGCAGCCCCATCCATCAAGGCCTCCCCAGCCCTCACGTAATCCCCTTCCAGAACGCTCACATGTTTCCCCCGCGGAACAAAGTAATTTTGGGGTTCCCCAATTTCCGGCGTGATGGTCATTTTCCGTTTTCCCTTGGTGTATTTACCAAAAGAAACGGTTCCGTCAATTTCGCTGATGATGGCAGTATCTTTTGGCTTTCTCACCTCAAAAAGCTCGGCTACCCGCGGCAAACCACCCGTGATATCCTTTGTCTTGGTTGTCTCCCGCGGAATCTTTCCTAAGAAAGCGCCAGGTCCCAATTCGTCGCCTTCGTTCACCATAAGAATCGCACCTACCGGCAAATTGTACTGGGCTTTTCCAATTCCGCCCTTTCCGGCAGCTTTTCCTTTGCTGTCCACGATCGTTATTCGAGGTCGAACTTCCACATCGCTCGATTCAATAATTACGCGACTGATTCTTCCGGTAACCTTGTCGCGCTTTTCCTCCATGGTGCGACCTTCAATAATATCGCCGAATTTGACCGTTCCCGGCGCTTCTGTCATGATAGGAATCGTAAATGGGTCCCATTGCGCCAAAATCTGGCTCGCTTCTAATTGCTGCTCATCCCTGACCATAACGGTAGCGCCGTAAATAATCGGATAGCGCTCAATCTCTCTTCCGCCCTTGCCGATAATGGCAATTTCACCATTCCTGTTCGTAGCGACCAGATTCCCTTCGTTGTTTTCTACCGTCTTCAGATTCATGAATTTCGCAACACCCGGGTTTCTCTGCTGGATCGTTGACTGTTCCACACGTCGCCCACCGACGGCGCCACCGATATGAAAGGTCCTCATGGTAAGCTGCGTGCCCGGTTCCCCGATGGACTGGGCGGCAATAACCCCCACTGCCTCTCCAAGATTGACCTCATGTCCATGGGCGAGATCCCTGCCATAACACTTCCGGCAGACCCCCATTTTGGTTTCGCAGGTGAGAACCGATCGTATTCTGACTCTTTCAACACCGGCCTGTTCAATTTTTGTGACGCACTCTTCGTCAATTCCTTTGTTGGCCCCGACAAGCACCTCGCCTGTAACCGGATCGAGAATATCTTCCAAGGCAACCCGGCCCAGGACACGTTCTCCCACACGCTGAAGGATCTCACCGCCCTCGACCAGGGCTTCCGCCCAGATTCCGTCGATGGCTCCGCAATCCTCCTGCGTAATAATGGCTTCCTGCGAAACATCCACAAGCCTTCTTGTCAGGTATCCCGAGTTGGCTGTCTTAAGAGCGGTATCCGCAAGCCCTTTTCTGGCGCCGTGCGTGGAAATAAAATACTGGAGAACGGTCAGCCCTTCCCGGAAATTGGAGGTAATAGGGGTTTCAATAATCTCTCCGGAAGGTTTGGCCATAAGACCTCTCATTCCCGCTAACTGCCTCATCTGGTCTTTGCTTCCCCTTGCACCGGAGTCAGCCATCATGAAAACGGAATTGAAACTGATGGTCTCCTCCGTCTCCCTGCCGGGTCCTGTTACCGCACCCAGACCCATTTCCCGCATCATTTCACCGGCCACATCATCGGTTGATTTGGTCCAGATATCCACCACCTTATTGTATTTCTCGCCGCTGGTAATCACGCCGCTCTGGTACTGGTCTTCAATCCTCTTGACTTCGTTTTCCGCCCCTTTAATGATAGACTCCTTCTTGGAAGGAATAATCATATCTTTGATGGAAATCGATATCCCGGATAGGGTAGCATGTTTGTATCCCAGATCTTTTAACTGGTCGGCCAGAATCACCGTAGATTTGATTCCGATCTTTCGATGGGATTCATTGATGAGAAACCGCAATTCCTTCTTTTTCATGACCTTGTTGATCAGTTCAAAAGACAGGGATTTATCCGGAATAACTTCGTACAGAATAATTCTCCCCGGTGTCGTGTCATAAATGGTCCCATTCATCCTGACTTTGATGCAGGCTTGCAGGTCCACCTCGCCTGCATCATAGGCCATTCTCACTTCAAGAGGACTGGAGAATCTTTTTCCGGCACCTTTTGCAAAAGGTTTTTCCCGTGTCATATAATAGATGCCAAGAACAATATCCTGGCTCGGAACAATAATCGGGTCCCCGTTTGCGGGCGAAAGGATGTTATTTGTAGACATCATCAGGACCCTGGCCTCAATCTGTGCCTCGATGGACAGGGGAATATGCACCGCCATCTGGTCGCCGTCAAAATCCGCATTAAACGCCGTGCAGACCAAGGGATGAAGCTGGATCGCTTTTCCCTCAATCAGGATCGGCTCAAAGGCCTGAATTCCAAGCCTGTGGAGCGTAGGCGCCCTGTTGAGGAGAATGCAGCACTCCCGAACGACCTCATCAAGGACATCCCAGACTTCTGGAGACTCCCTTTCCACCATTTTTTTCGCACTCTTAATGGTGGTAACAAAGCCTTTTTCATCCAGTTTATTATAGATAAAAGGCTTAAACAGCTCCAGAGCCATCTTCTTCGGCAATCCGCACTGATGAAGGCGCAGATCCGGCCCGACAACGATAACGGAACGACCCGAATAGTCCACACGCTTTCCAAGGAGATTCTGCCGGAACCGTCCCTGTTTTCCCTTGAGCATATCGCTGAGGGACTTGAAAGGTCTCTTGTTGGCACCGGTAACTACTTTACCCCTTCTCCCATTGTCAAAAAGAACGTCCACGGATTCCTGCAGCATTCTCTTTTCATTTCGAACAATAATATCCGGTGCGTTCAGTTCCAGGAGCCTTTTCAACCGATTATTCCGATTAATGACGCGGCGGTAAAGATCATTCAAATCAGAAGTGGCAAAACGGCCTCCATCAAGGGGAACAAGTGGTCTCAAGTCAGGCGGCAATACAGGAATCACATTCAGGATCGTCCATTCCGGCTTGTTCTTTGAATCCTTGAAGGCATCTATGATTTTCAGACGTTTGGTGAGCTTTTTCCGCTTCGCCTCCGACTTGCTTCCGCTCATTTCAATTCTCAGGTCTTCGGACAGCTGGTCCAGGTTCAAATCGGCTAACATCCTTTGAATCGCTTCGGCCCCGATGCCGGCATCAAATCGATGCCCGAAATCTTCCCTTGCCTGCAGAAGTTGTTCGTCTGTCAGGACGGCGCCTTTCTGAAGAGGCGTATCATTTGGATCTACAATGATATGCGCTTCAAAATACAGGACCCTTTCCAAGTCCTTGAGTGTCAGGTCAAGGAGATTCCCCACTTTTGAGGGAAGCGCTTTCAAGAACCAGACGTGGGCCACGGGTGCAGCCAGTGTGATGTGCCCCATTCGTTCGCGACGGACCTTGCTCTGAATCACTTCCACACCGCATTTTTCACAGACAATGCCGCGATGTTTCATCCGTTTGTATTTGCCGCAATTACATTCATAATCCTTTATGGGCCCGAAAATTCTTGAGCAGAAAAGTCCGTCCCGCTCCGGCTTGAAAGTCCTGTAATTGATTGTCTCCGGCTTTTTCACTTCGCCGAAAGACCACTCAAGTATCTTTTCCGGTGACGCAAGAGAAATTCTCACAGCGTTATAGCTGGAGGGATCTTTCGGTTTTGCAAAAAAACTGTATAATTCTTCCATTGCCTTCTCCTTTTTCAGACTGAAAGGCTATATCTGACCGTCCTCAAAGAGTTCGATTTCCAGACCAAGGCTCTGGAGTTCTTTCATCAACACCTTGAACGACTCAGGTATCCCGGCTTCAAGGGCGTTGTTCCCTTTTACAATCCTCTCATACATCCTCGTCCTGCCTGCCACATCATCAGACTTGACGGTGAGGAATTCCTGCAGAGTGTGGGCGGCGCCGTAAGCTTCCATGGCCCACACCTCCATTTCGCCAAGTCTCTGTCCACCAAACTGCGCTTTGCCGCCCAAGGGTTGCTGGGTGACGAGAGAATAAGGTCCTATGGAACGGGCGTGAAGCTTATCATCCACCAGATGGTGAAGCTTCAGAACGTACATGACACCTACGGTAACATCCTGATCAAACTGCTCTCCGGTTCGACCATCATACAGGGTAGCCTGGCCGGTTACGGGCAATCCGGCTTCCTCAAACCACGCTTTGAGTTCGTCCTCATCAGCGCCATCGAAAACAGGGGTGGCTACGGGAAGTCCTTCTGCCATCTGTCTGGCGCTTTTCAGAACCTGTTCCTCCGTCGCTCCAGCAAAGAACTCCTCATATTCCTTCTTGCTGAAGAGGGTCTTAAACCTGTTTCGCAATTTTTCAACGTTATTAACACTATCGACCAGTTTGCCCACCTGCCGGCCCAATTCATAGGACGCCCATCCAAGATGGGTCTCCAGGACCTGTCCCACATTCATCCTCGACGGCACACCCAGAGGGTTCAAAACAATATCTACAGGTCGCCCATCAGCAAAATAAGGCATATCTTCAACAGGCAGTATTCTGGAAAGCACCCCTTTATTTCCATGGCGGCCAGCCATCTTGTCGCCGACAGAGAGTCGGCGCTTTACCGCCACATACACTTTCACCATTTTAATGACACCAGGGGCCAAGTCGTCCCCGAGGTCAAAATTAGCCACCCGTTCTGTATATTGCTTTGTTATATGAGCTATCCTGGTGGCGCATTTTTTGATAATGGACTCCACGCGCTCAATGACATCCATGGATATCCTGAGATCAGCCCCCGCCCAGATATCAAAGGGGGACTTCTCAATATGTTCATTCTTGATTGCCTTGTTTGCACGCAGCAGGACTTCGTTGGTTTCCTTGCTGTAAAGATCAGATTTGAGTTTCTGCCCTTCCAGGAGAACAACCAGCATTTCCTTGGCACTTTCCACAATAACGTCTGTCTCATCTTTAAGGTCTTTCTTGAGTTTGGATATTTCAGCGGCTTCAATGGAGAGCGTCCGCTCGTCTTTTTCGACACCCGCCCTTGCAAAAACTTTGGCATCAATCACAATGCCGGTCACCCCCGGCGGGACTCTCATGGATGTATCCTTGACATCCCCTGCCCTGTCGCCGAATATGGCCCTTAGAAGCTTTTCTTCAGGAGAAAGCTGCGTTTCTCCCTTGGGAGTTATCTTGCCCACAAGAATTTCACCCGGTTTTATTTCGGCGCCTACTTTAATAATTCCGCTTTCATCCAGGTTTTTCAGCGCTTCCTCCCCCACATTCGGGATATCTCTCGTGATCTCTTCCTTGCCCAGCTTGGTATCCCTTGATACCACGTCAAATTCCTCGATATGAATCGAGGTATAGACATCTTCTTTTACAACCCTTTCGCTTATGAGAATGGAGTCCTCAAAATTATATCCACCCCAGGACATGAAAGCGACCATGACATTACGGCCCAGCGCCAATTCCCCCTGCTCCGTAGAAGGCCCGTCTGCTATCACCTGCCCCTTCTTGACACGCTCCCCTTTTCGCACAATCGGTTTCTGATTGTAGCAGCTGTTTTGGTTGGATCGCATAAACTTGATCAGTTTGTAGATATCCACTTCCGGTTCGTCCGTTTCCGAAGTGATAATGGACCGGACAACAATTCGTGAAGCATCCACATGTTCGACAACCCCGTCTCCTTTGGCAATAACGGAGTTGCCGGAATCCCTTGCGACAATCCTCTCAACTCCGGTCCCGACCAGCGGGGCCTTGGCCTTCAACAGGGGGACCGCCTGCCTCTGCATATTGGAACCCATGAGCGCCCTGTTGGCATCATCATGTTCCAGAAAGGGAATCAGAGAAGCCGAAATGCTCACGAGCTGGTCCGGTGAAACATCCATGTATTTCACCTCCGATACCGGAACCTTCATCGCATCGCCGCCAATACGGACTGCTGCCTCTTCCCGGATAAAATTCCCGTTTTCATCCAGAGGCGCATTTGCCTGTGCAATAGGATAGTCTTTTTCCTCCAGCGCTGATAAATATTCAATATCGGTGCTTACCCTGCTGTCCTGCACTTTCCGGTAGGGAGTCTCAATAAACCCATACTCATTAACCCTTGCATAGGTGCTCAGAGACATGATCAAACCGATGTTCGGACCTTCCGGCGTTTCAATGGGACAAATTCTCCCATAATGGGTAGGATGAACATCACGAACTTCGAATCCGGCCCTTTCTCTTGTAAGACCTCCGGGACCCAGCGCGCTCAACCTTCTTTTATGTGTAACCTCCGACAGAGGATTTGTCTGGTCCATAAACTGAGAAAGCTGGCTGGTACCAAAAAACTCCTTGACCACTGCAGAAACAGGTTTGGAATTGATCAGATCGTGAGGCATCAGCGTCTCCACCTCTTGCAGGCTCATCCTTTCCTTGATGGCCCGTTCCATTCTCACAAGACCTATCCGGTACTGGTTTTCCAGCAACTCTCCAACCGCTCTGACCCTTCTGTTGCCTAAGTTGTCAATATCGTCTACGACGGCCTCAACACTTTTCAACTTAATGAGCTCCTTGACGGTGGCAAGAATATCCTCTTTCCTGAGAGTGCGCAGGGTCAGGGGGGCATCAAGATTCAAGCGATAATTCAATTTGAGACGACCAACCAGAGACAGGTCATAGGTGTCTATGTTGAAAAACAGGTTTTCAAAAACCTCCCCGCCACTTCGGGCGTCGGAGGGCTGCTGGGGCGCATCTTCCTGTAGATATCCAGAACGGCATCTTCACAGCTCTCAATTTTGTCCACAAGCAGCGTATCCCTGATTGAGGAACTGATCCCGTGACCGATCAAGATAAGACATTCCAGAGCATCAATGCCTTTTTCTTTTACGGATTCCAGTTGACCCTCTGTGATCGTCTGATTTGACCCACAAAGAATTTCTCCCGTTTCAGGATCCACCAGATCGTCCGCAAGCACTCGGTTCACAATCTCGGAAGGTTCAATGGGAATGCGTATTCGTTTGGGATCCAAACAGGAAATTTCCTCAAACCCTTTTTCCTTTAAGGTCTCCAGAAGTTCGCCTGTGAGGGTTTCCCCCTTCACGGCAAGGCTATCCCCGGTATCCGGGTCCAGGATATCCCCCACAAGCTGCAGTTCTTCGTCTTTCAGAAAATCCAGAGACAGCCGTCGTTTCAGGGGTATCGTGGCTTGAAAGCCCTCCATTGACTGCAACGTCTTCAACAATCGTTTGGAAATTTTCGACCCTGTTTTAGCAAGGACTTCCCCGGTTGTCGGATCAACGATTTCCTTCGAGATCTTCTCCTGTCTGAGATCTTCCATCTTGGGCTCACGCCACCAACCAAGATTATCGTGACCGATCATTTCTGTTCCATAAAAATGCTGCAGGAGATCGCCGGTAGAATACCCGAGCGCCTGCAAAAGGATTGTAACGGGAAATTTTCGTCGTCTGTCTATGCGTACAAACAAGATATCTTTTGGATCAAATTCAAAATCGAGCCAGGACCCTCTCAGAGGAATGATCCTTGCGGAATACAAAAGTTTCCCGCTGGAATGGGTCTTTCCCTTATCATGATCGAAAAAAGCACCGGGAGATCGATGCAGCTGGCTTACAACTGCGCGTTCCGTGCCGTTAACAATAAACGTGCCCCTTTCAGTCATCATCGGCAGGGTCCCGAAATAAATTTCCTGCTCTTTGATATCTCTGATGCTCTTGGTGTCATTCACAGAATCGGTATCAAAGACAACAAGTCTCACGGTCAGTCGTAGGGACGCCTCGTATATCATACCTTTACTGAGGCAGTCTTCCACGCTGTATTTGATGTCCTGAAATGCGTATTTCACAAACTCCAGAGAGGACGTCCGAGCAAAATCATGGATGGGGAAAACGCTGTTGAATGCCCCCTGTAAACCCTCATCCTTACGTTCATCGGGAGGAACATCTTTCTGTAGAAACCGATCGTAGGATACTTTCTGAATATCGATAAGATTCGGAGTCTCAACAATCTTGTCAATTTTCCCAAAACTTTTTCTGATACGTCTTTTGACACCATCAGTTCTTGACATGGTATCTCCTGTATTTGTGTATAAACAACAGCCAACGGGCACGAACTCAAAAAACCGACCTACGTGATATTATCCCTTTCATTACGCAAACAGCTTCCCCCATTCAAAGGGATGAACCCTCCCCTGTCCTGGAAGAAGCCATTACGATAAAAGACTAAAGGCGCCCTTCAGAAACTCATTTAATCTCAACTCCAGCCCCGACCTCTTCAAGCTGCGTTTTGATGCTTTCAGCTTCATCCATGGGGACACCTTCCTTGACAGGACCTGGAACACCATCAACCACTGCTTTTGCCTCTTTCAATCCTAATCCCGTGATAGCGCGAACCACCTTGATCACCTGAATCTTCTTGTCACCGACACTCGTCAGAATCACATCAAATTCCGTCTGTTCAACGGCTTCTTCCTGGCCCTGGGCGCCGGGCGCGACCGC
>FLOH01001589.1_pt1 | contig 14643 bp, 14 predicted proteins | sample 756751 | NCBI WGS metagenome assembly FLOH01 (sample SAMEA4026879, study PRJEB14308) | marine metagenome | biome: coastal water; material: water | depth 74 m
CAAACAGACCAAAGCCGAGGAGCTGGCTCCAGGTGTGTAAGGTGATCAAAGTCCACCGGCCCCCCTCGGGGAGCCTCCAGGTAACTGCCTGGGGGCCATCATTCTCAACGTGGATCACCTCAACGTGAGCTGAGAGCCAATCCCGCTTTCTTTGATGCCCCCACCGGCTGTCAAACTTGAGGCCCTTGGCATAGGCTCTCAGCTCTTTGGCATCGGGGCCGGTATCATCGGCCTCCAACCTCTCAAGCTCCTCCTGGTGGGCCGTGAGCTGGCCCTGGAGCTTGTCGTACTGCTTGTCATAGTCGCTTGCCTGGACCTTGCCTCTCATTTGCAGATCTAACAGGAGGGTCAATTGGGATCGGATCTTCCCCATCTGGCCCTTGGCTACCCGGATCATTTGGTCTGATTTAGCCTGGCCTGCTACCAGCTCACTCACCATTTGGCTCACCCAGAGAGTTTGTGATGTGACCTCGGGGAGCATCCTGTCAAATGCGCGGTTAGCCAGCTCCACCGGGAGCTGGCGGATCCCGCACTTTTCACGGGGTGAGGTTGGGTTGCTCTGATCAGCACACCGGCACCCGTAATAATTGCCCCTCGCGTTGGAGGTGCGACCATGGATCCGGTGAGGTGCCATGGCATGGTCACCGGGCACCACCATCTGACAGGAAACCAAGTACCCCGAGTACGGGATCTTGGGCTGGGAGAGGGCACGTTTCTTGGCCGAACTGGCCCGGAGAGCTTGGAGCCTCTGCTGGGCAGCTCTCCAGGTGGCCTCACCCACTAGGGCTGGCTCCTGGCCCTCCAGGCCGTACACCTGAACCCTTTTGATCTCAGCCTTTGGCCGCTTGACCTTTTTCCTGTCAGCCTGCCTGCCATTCTTGGAGGCATATTTCTCAAAGCCTCGCCTTTGATCGTAGATTTTCCACCCCCTATATGTAGGGTTCTCAAGCAACACCCGCACACCTCTTGGGGTGCGGGCGATCTCCTTTGCGATCTGAGCCATGGGCTTGCCCTCATCAACCCACATCTCAAAGGCCCGGATCACTTTCCAGCTCTCCTTTGTGTAAATCCACTTCTTGGCCTGCCTGTCGTAGTCGCACCCCAAAGGCAGCGTGATCCGGCTGTTGGGGTGGCCCCCAGCCTCCCGTTTCACCTCTTTGCCTCCTGCCACCCGTCGCTTTGAGTTGAGCTTTTCATACCCTCCGAATACGGCCCCGAGGGCTGCCTTGGCATATCCTTCGGGGGTGCGGAGATCGGTGGGGCCGGAGGGGGTGTAAACGAGAGAGCCGGTGGCCTGGAGGGTGGCCATAACGGAGAAATCAAACCTGTCTGGCCGGGCAATTCTTTGGATCTCATCAATGGCCAGATGGGCACCTTGGTTGAGGAGGGGAGCCACTTGTTTCTGCCATTCGGGAGTGTCCCCAAGGTCGGATCCCGAGACATCAATCACCACTACAACCTTGATCAGATCACCCCCATGGATTTGGGCTATTTGCTTGAGGGTTTCTTGCTGCCTTGCGATGCCCTCACGGCCCTCTTTGGCCTGATCCTCGGTGCTAACTCTGACTAAACCGACCAATCTCATTGTGCTGCCCTTTATCTGTCCGGCTGTAAGTGGCCGGATTTCAAGGACATCACAGGTTTACGCTTATCACAACTGTTATCTGTAGCCGTGCATGTGCGGCTACGGATAGCGGTTCCGACCAGCGTAAAAGGTGAGGGCCACGGCCAAGGAGGGGAGATGTGATGATATCATCCGTCCAACAACGCTGAGGAGGCGGTTTGATGGACAAACTCACACGGCAGCAAATCGAGGCTACTACTGCGCTGGTTGGCTCAGGGGTATTCTTGAGCGGGCAAGATCTGAGTTCGTGTGACCTATCTGGCATCAACTTGGAGAGGGCTAACTTGCCGGGGGCCAACTTGCAGGAGGCCAACTTGGAGAGGGCCAACTTGCAGGAGGCCAACTTGCCGGGGGCCAACTTGCAGGAGGCCAACTTGCGGGGGACAATTTTTAAGGGTGCCACCTACAGTCCTGAAACGGTGTGGCCTGAAGGACTACTGCCCGCCTTGGTGGGGGCCGTTGAAAAGTAGTTCTCCGCTACTGTTTAAAGCTCGCGCATCCCGCACCTAGCGCACCCGCATCCCCGCATCTGCTCAATCTCACAATCAGGATGGGAGGGGCCATGAGGAGGCGGTTTGACCCAACGCCCTCTGCACCTGACCTCCCCTGCCCACAGGCCACGGATCCCGCCCGCCTGATCCGCACGCCTGACCCACCAGTCAAACCGCTCCGTGAGCCATCAACACGACCTGCACCAATAAACTCTCCACGAGGAAGCGAGCCTCGTTAGGGGCAAGACCCGTATCAATTTGTCCGATGAGAAAATTGGTGTCGGATCGATATGCCCATTTTGGCTGCCAGGGAACCTGTTCCGGGTTTATGCGGCTGTTTTGGCTTTTTTGGTGAGTTGGGGAGGACGCCCGCAAAATGTTCGCTTAGCTGGGCGTAGTGGCCGGTAGATGGGTTGAGAGAACGGACATTCCATCAACCAATCTGGAGGCCCGAAAGATGCCCCAAGCTGAGACCCACCAGGCACCCATTGTCGCCTTCCCAGAGGCTCGCGTGGGGCTCGTGGACGCCTTCATCCGTGGTTTACCGACCGATGCCACCCGCAAGGTCTACCGGCGCGTTCTGGGGCAGTTTGACACCTTCCTGGGTGACCACCCGCTGGCCAGCGCCACCCGCAGGAACATCGAGGCGTTCAGGGCTCATCTGGAAGCGGTAGGCCGCAGCCCGGCCACCGTGGCAAGAGCCATGTCGGCCATCTCCGGGTTCTTCGGGTTTGCGCTGGACGAGGGTGTGGTCACCCATGACCCCGCTGCCAGAGCCAGGAGGCCCAAGGTTCCCGACGTGTCTCCGAGACGAGGAACGACACCGGAGGAGGTTCGTGCCCTGCTGGCCGTGACCGATCCTGAGACAGCTATCGGCCTGCGTGACACAGCTCTGATCACCGTGTTGGCAATCCAGGGCTGGAGAATTGCGGAAGCTCTCGGGCTGCAAGTTGAAGACCTCGACGAAGAACAGGGTCACAAGGTCGCGGTGATCTCCGGCAAAGGTGGCAAGGTCGCCCGCGTACCACTGGCCGCAGAAACAGAGGACGCAATCCGAAGGTGGCTTGCCAGGGCAGAGCTTGTCACAGGGGCCGTCTTCGTGGCGGTGTCCAAAGGCGGCGAGGTCATGGCTGGCAAAGCCATCACCCCGCAGTCAGCCTGGAAGCGTATTCGTTGGCTGGCAACAAAAGCAGGCATCCAGAGGAAGCTCCACGCCCATCTTTTTCGGCATGGTGCGGTGACTGCTGCCCTCGCGGCTGGGGTGCCACTGCACCAGGTGCAGGACTACGCAAGACACGCTGATCCTCGCACAACCCGAAGGTACGATGGCCACCGGAATTCGCTTGCCAACCCAACACCCCATGTTCTGGCCGGGCTGATCTCTGCCCTCGTCGAAGGGGAGGGTTGACGGTTTCCCTTTTTTCGTGGCCCTGGCTCTCAAAAATCTCATGCCGGTTCGGTCTTCTATCCAGGATCTCGAACAGTTTGATGCCGGAGAGCATGAACAGGTCTGCTTGAAAGCCACGTTCGCAGCCCGGAAACGGGGGGACAACCGGGGTTAAAACTCCCCGGTTCCAGAGGGATGAACGGCTGCTCAACTCCGCCTACAGGATGTCCTCCAGGCGCTCCGCTCCAGCATCCGCAAGCGCCTCCTTAATGTACCGCTCAGCATCCTCCTCGTTGACCACCTCGCCCTCTCCCAACTCCGGGAAACCTTCCCTGACCAGTTCGCGGATCTTCACCTTACGTGCTTCCAATGCCTTGCGTTCGTCCACCTTCGCGTAAGGGTCACCTTGGCCTTGCATCGCGGCCTCCAACCTCTTGAGTAGGCGCTGGGCAACCTTTACCCGATTGTCCTCCCGTGCCTCGGCTGTCCGTGCCCGTTCGGCCTGGGCCTGAGCAAGGGCGCTACCAGGGACAGGCTTCAACCGCTCCGTGATCTTGGTTTCAGCCATAGAAAAATGGGCGTCTGCACGGTCAAGGGCATCACGAGCAACCTGGATTTTGGCTTGGAGTGCCGTCAAATTCTCTCGGTCACAACGCTGCTCTTGCGCCACCCGCAGTCCCGCGATCTCCATCGTGGCAGTGTTCATCCTGCTCCAAGCCATGTCCAAGACTTCGCAGATCTGCGGCTCACAAGCGTTGATGCGGTTGCCCTCGGGCACAGCATCGACCTTTCGGATTGCTCGGCCATCCCCCCGGTACACCCCACCATCCAGAGGCGGCTTCGGACGTTCCAAAGGATTGACCTGGACGTGTGCGATCCGCTCGTCCAGGGCCCTGGCTGTGTAGCTGGCTGACAAACAGTGCCCCGACGCCTTGGCTGCTCTCTGGAACCCCTTGAGCTGGTCGAGGGTTGCACCTGCCCAGGTGTCGCCCAGGAGCTTCCTGGCCTGCAACATAATTTCGAGAGCCTGTCGGGCATTCTCAACACCCAGCAAGGTGATGCCCAGTTGAGAGCAGCGAGTTTCCTTCAACTTGCGGGTCTCCGTGTAGCCAGGGATGTCCGGCGACCAAACTTCGATGACCAACCTGGGGGCAAGGGCAAAGTCTACACGGTGCTTTCCTTCCCAACCCTCCACAAGCGCAGCGTAGGTAACCTCGGGGACGTGGGGGATTTTCAATGCGTCGAGCAGGGTGTCCATGAGGGCTTCCAGCCAGGAACGGTGAATGTGGCCATCAGACGATATGTAGGTCTGGGGTCTGCTCTGTCTCAATGTGGACGATTTTTTCCCCTTCTTGGGCTGCGGAGGGAGAGGAAGATCAGGGAGGTCGAGGATCTCATAAGACTTGCCTTGGCCGAGACCACCGTGATGCTCCCGAATGACCCCAATGGCATCCAGGGTTTTGGTCGCCTTCGAGACGGACGTTGCCGAACCGAGCCCGCTCAAGCGCATGATCCCTGGTTGGCTGAGATCTACCTGCCGGTTTTCATCCATGTGGGCGATCAGGATGAGATAGACAACAGCCTCACTCCAGGTCGGGTTTCTCTTCTTTCCAGCCCCCCTGGATGCTCCACTTTCGGACATGGCTCGAAGTGCCCCAGAGCAGAGGAACTTTTTGATCCATTCCCGTGGAAAAACAGGCTGTTCAGGTTCCCGTGTGGGGGGTGGAGGTTGTAACAGATGCGACGCATGCGACGCATCTGTCTGGCAACCGTCGAGGGGGTCTCCGAGTTCAATCTGGGTAGACCAGGGCTTCTTGTCGTTCATTTTGCACCTCGTTTGGGCCGCTTTCCCACGCTCGGGGTAAGGATGCCGTCGGGGGTCTGCAGGCCCCCGACGGCTCGAACGAGGTGCTGCCCTTCACTAATACCCCCTGGATAGAAAAATCACCGGGGTTTTCTTCATCCGGGGATCCGGTGGGCATCAAGGGCAACTTCTCCAGGAAACTTGGAGGGTAGTTCCTCAAGGGTGCTTAGCTGGTGCGGCGGGAGAGAAGCGAAGATGCAAAGTTATAGGTAGGGCTCAGGTCATCTACGGGTGCAAGGAAAGGAGGGGAGATTAGGTCGAACTTAGCGCGTCTGCATCCGCTGGCACATTGAGCAATCCGGTCTTCGGATCAACACTGTATCCAGCCTGAGTAAGCGCAACGAGCACATCGGATAGGTGCAGGTCATCCACCGGCATGTTGCGAATGACAGCTTCTTTAACCGCCCCCACATAGACGTAGCTTGGATTACGGGCTTTTTCGGGGGGGAGCTTTTTCAGTGCGTCTCGAATGAGCGTGATTGTTGGCGCGGGCGATGCGGACATAACCTCCTTTCCATTGGCGACAACATCAGGTTTCCGCACGGTGAGGACCAAGTCAACGGTCACGACGCCCTCACGGCCTGACGCCAAGCCCTTCACTGACCGTTGTCCCTTGTCGAGCAGTGCGAGGTGGACGGGGCTTTTCTGAAAGCCCGATGCCTGGAGCCCCCTTTGAACCATGCTCCAGACGCTTCCCCGACTGTTGCCGAATACCAAGGACATATAGCCACCTGGCTTCAGAACCCTGAAGGCTTCTTTGCAAGCCCCGGCGATAATCTCTTCATATTTTTCCGCAGCTTTGGCCTTCTGCTTGCCGCCTGTGTGGATTACGGCTTCATGGCTGTTATCGGTTGTGGAGCCCAGCCACGCCTCTTGGAAGAGGTTCATGTCGCTGTAGAAAATATTGCTGCCAAACGGAGGATCGGTGAATACGTAGCTCACTGAACAGTCGTCCAGGTGGGCAATATTGTTTGCTGACGCCAACCTGTAGGTGAAGGAAGAGGGGCCTTTGAAAAGAGGATCTCGTTGTTCCTCAATGAACGCTTGAGCCCTCATCACCGCCCGTACCTTCCGGGTGAATAAGTCGAAGACATTCCACTCAAAGTGGACAGGTGAGATGTAGTACGTCTGGTTCTGGGCGTTCAGCGGGCGCTTCGCACTCCACTGGTAGCGCCGTGAGGCGCGAGGAAGGATGGCAGTGAAGGCGAACCTGAGTTTCTGTCGAACTCCAGGGTCTTCGACCTCGTTGATCCGTTTCCACAAGTCCAGAAGGACTAGAGCATTCCGGGGAGTGAAGAAGGCACTGGTTTCCGTGAGCCCCCATCGTCCAAGCGCCGACCTGCGGTACATCTCACGGTCTGGTGTGATCTCATTGGAGGGAACTTCAGACAGCCTCTTGTCCTCCGCCGAAGAATTGATGCGCTCCTGGTCTGCTCCGTTTACCGGCTGCTCGACCTGCTTTCCGTCTGTGCCATTGACCACAACGGAAACCGGAATGTCATCTACGTTGGCCCAGTTACGTTTTTTGAATGGCTCCCCGCATTTTTCACAACTCCATTTCAAGGGTGGTATTGCTCCTGTGGCCGCATGGAAGAAGTTGAATTGGGTAGAACATTTGGGGCACTCGTACACGAATGACCAGATCGTCCGCACCCATTCGACATCAGTGCCGTCCTCTGCCCTTTCGGTGCGGTACAAGCCACCAACCTCTTGCCTGGACGCCTCAAGGATTTCGCTCGCCGCCGTGTCAACGGCATCCATTGGCACCCAGGAAAGAAAGCCTTGCCCGATGTGTTGACCGAGAACCGCAAGGTCACTGAGTGCGGCAACGCGGCCTTCTATCACCGCTGCGACCCCCGTCATCCCTGAACCAGCGAACGGATCAAGGATCAGGTCACCTGGCTCGCTGAACTGTCGAATGAAGGGTCTGATGGCTCCAATGGGCACTTTGGTCAGGTAGCCATGGGCGTTGTAAACTGGATCCGTGCGAGGTACATGCACAACGTCGGGCAGGTCGATATTCATCAGATCTCCATTGCAGATGCGTAACTTATAGTCTGTAGACCTGTCGTCGTCAACCCCCTAATGTTCCAAGAAAATTGTTGCCAATCAGGGTGGAAGACGTGCCTGAAGATCCCAAGAAAATCCTTGGACAAAATGTAAGGGATCGCCGGACTGCGGCAGGTCTGTCCCAAGAGGAACTCGCAGACCGGGCAGGGCTCCACCGCACCTACGTCAGCTCACTAGAACGCGGAGAACGGAATGTCTCCGTAGAGAATATCTTCGCCCTGGCATCAGCCTTGGGCTGCCCTCCTGGTCAGCTGCTTGCCGTTGAGAAAGAGGAGAGCTAGAAGATGGGGCTTAAAGCCGACAGCAGCTTCCTGCGGTTCGTCACGATGGGTGCGGTTGGCACTCTGGCGACCATCGAGCAGCTTCGAGAAGCGGGCTTTGAGCCCATCGAGCTTGAACGCTACTCCACTTCCAATAAAATCTGGCAGACCAAAGTGAAGCGGCTCCGGTTGCCTGATGTGCTTTGTGCCCGGACAGGAATACGTTTCGAGGCTCGCGGCAAGTCCAAACTCGCCGTGAAGATGAGCCATTCACCAAACAACTCTGACCGTGCCTGGGATGTTGGCCTACGAGATAGGGACATTGTGGCTTTTCTTCCGGTGACAGAGCCGGAAGAAGACACCTTTGAGGCCCCGCATCCAGCCACTTGTTTCGAGGTGGGTGACCTTCGTGAAACTTTTGATAAGGCGAAGCTCGGCCCAATGAAATCAGCATCCGAGGGCGCTGAACAGGATGTAGAATGGCCCTCTACCGTGCCTAAGAAGGACGGTAGGGTTACGGCCATTGAAGGTGGCAGGCTGTCGATTTATAAAAATGGTGAAGCTCGTCCCAACTACACCTACGTGCTCAAGAAAAAGCACCCCTATGTTCAAGTAGGGGAGCAGTTTACTGCTCACGCCTCGATGCTTGCTGGTGTTGTGCCCGCCAAGGCTGACCTTGAAAGTCGTCTTGCCGACACCTGGAGCCCAACCCAGGATTTGCTCTCAGATAACGCATTCGACCGCTATGCTGCTGTCAAAGCAATTCCGGTGAGACCGGATGAACATGAGGCCGCCCTGCCGATACTGTGTGACATGCTTAATGACGAGCCGGACGCCCGTGTAAAGGTTGAGGTCGCAGCTACGCTGGCAAAGCTGGGCCATCAGGAAGGCGTGGCGCAACTGAGAACGGAATTGTTCACACCTTCCGAGCCACACTTGCGTATGGAAGCGGCTCTGATACTCACAGAGGTGGGTACTGAAGAATGTGCCGACGTTCTCTATGAGATTGCCTGCGACGGCATGTTCCATGAGGATGAGGTACGCCAAGCTGCTGTGTGGGGGCTTGGAGCAGCCGGTTGCCGCGACTACTCGCGTCTTGTGTCCTTCATCTCCGATGAAGAAGAAGAGGTCGCTCTACATGCGGTCTGTGCCTTCGGAGATGATATTCCCGAAGAAGTTGTTGACCAGCTAGTTGAGCTGCTCCAGGGAACAGACGAACGATCTCAAGCCTCAGCGTCCTACGTGCTCTCAAAAATCGGTGGTGAAAAAGTCATTCGCTCTCTGATACCCCTTACGGAAGAAGATGGAGTAGCTTGCGTGTGGGCAATGGCAACGCTTGGCCGGTTGCCTGAGAACGACGTAGCCGATGTTCCTGAAGCTGAGCACTTGATACCCCAGCTTGCTCCTCTGTTTCTCCTCAACGAGCGGAATTGGCTATCAGCGGGATCCAGACCTGAAGCCCTTGGGTTTCTTGAAGCACAAGTCATTGGAGACTAAGGAGCAAAACGCTGTTTGACGGATGACCTGACGTTGACGGGAGATTGTGTGAGGATATCCAGCACCCGCCACCTGGTTCAGAGCCGGGCTCCTCGTAATTAGGGGGCCTGCTAATCGCTTAGCCGAACGCTTCACCGCAACCCAAGATACCCAGGCCGCCTTCGCTGCTGCCGCTGTCCACCACCTCGACGCCTGAACCAACGGAGGATCCGAAAGTGGCGAAGATGTCTGCAGCCGATGAACGGAAACTCGTTTTTCAGTGGATCGGCGTGGAAGAAGGTCATCTCATTGACTTCACACATGGTGACGTGACGACCTTCTTCGTTGCCGACTGCGAGGTTGATATTGACCCCCAAATCTACAAGGGCACCAAAGCAGTTCGGTTCCAGGGAATACTCAAAGACCTAGATGGCCCCGACCAAGCTGTTGTGATCAGACGGCTGCTCCAACGATGCCCCGTAGGCTCGGTTGAGCGGCGAACACATGCGCTGGCTGAACACTTTCTTCGGCTCGCTACCCAACTTGAAGGGGCACTACCTGTGGCAAACCCTGCCTTGGTATTGCCGAACCAGATTGTCGAGGATGCTCTGCGGGACGCGGAGCTTCTAATGCAGGAGCATGGGCCGGAACGGGCGACTGACAGGGTTCATACGGCGCTGCACGCCTACTTCCGATGGCTCTGTGCCGACCATCAAATTGCCTCGAATGACGATGCAAGCATCACCGCTTTGTACTCCCTTCTCAGGCAGCACCACACGGCATTTCAGCCAACAGGGCCAAGGGCCAACGACATCACCAAGGTTCTGAGGTCACTGTCCGCAGTGATCGATGCCCTATGCCCTATCAGGAACCATGCAAGTGCAGCACACCCAGCGGTCGTGCTTGGCGCTCCAGAGGCATGGCTTGTGATCAATGCGGTGCGAACCCTGTTCCACTATTTCGAGGCGCGAAGGTAGGGGGTTCACGGCCCATTGAAATCCACTGGATCTCTGGCCCCAGTTTAGGACATCCGACCGACCCTTCTACCCAAGAACAGGGGGGGGAAGTTGGTGATGTGTCGCTTAGCAAATGGTTCTTCCGAGTAGGTAAGGCAAACGAGGAGGACGCCATGTTGGACTTGACCGAAGCCAGTTTCCCCGAGAGCCCCTGGAATACCCAAGGTTCCTTTCTCCACGCCTTCTTCATCGTCCTCGCAGCCACGGTCGAGAGGCTCAAGGGCTTCCGCGTGCTGCGGGATCTTCGACGGCAGGCCACCGCCCCCGCCCACGTCGTCGGCTCACTCAGGGCCGTGCCGCAGGACGAGGCAGAACGGCGCTTGGCAGAACTGGATGGGCGGGAGAAGAAGCTCAAGGCCCGGTTCAAGCAGGCCATGGAGAACCACCGCCAAACCTCCGGTTCTCTCAAGTTGGGCATCGAGGTTCTGGCGGAAGACGCAGGTCTGACCGAGCCTGAGAAGTGGGCTCTGCTCTGCCTTGTTCCCCCGGCCTGCTCCCAAGACCTGGGTGAGCACATTTACGGGGGCCTCGACAGCGTCCACTATGCTGGAAGTCTCACGGTGGAGGCGTTGGTCGAGCTGAGTGACCAGCAGACCCTCGATGAAATCTTCGAGACCCGCGACCTGTTCGCCCACGACGGACGCCTCGTGCGCCACGGACTGATCACCGTTGAGCACTGTGCCAGACAGGTTGGCCCCGAGGATGTTCTGGGTGCAAGGGTGCAGCTTACCTGGAGTGCTTTCAGTACCCTGGTGGGCCGTCCAGACCTGGATTGCGGCCACCGGGTCGAAGGCGAGAACTAAACCCGGTGAAGCTCAGCGTGACCCATCCCGAGGACGAAACCCTGACAGCCACCGTGGGCCTTGATCATGCGGTGGGTTGGTTCGCAACAGTCCAACGTCGGGCCAGCCGTGCCAGCCAGGGAGGGCGGGTCGTGGCCAAGGTGGACGCCTTGGAGACCGGCAGCGAAACTTCCCTCGGGCAAGTTCTTGAGGTTCTCTCAACCTGGGGCTTTTGGACTGCGGATGACTTCAGCGAGGCGTTGGCACTGTCCCCTCAATTTTTTCCGTGCGAGATGGCTGCTGGCCCTCGACGGGTGGCTGAAATTTTGGAAACCCTACGAGCTGCAGCAGGAGGAAGGTGAGAACCATGTCGAAGGATAGAACCGAGGTAGCGGTAACCGAGTGTGGTGGAGAGCTGTTTGTCCGGGTGCGGGTGTACGACGGAGAGAACCTGGTTGGCGAGACCCGACTGGAAGGGGGAAATCTTGAGAATGCCACGGGCATGGCGGAGGGTTTGGTTGCCATCGTCGAGGGTGGAGGAGATCTCCGAGCCATGCTTCCCGACCCGGTGCCTGTTGGCTTCTGACCCCGTTGCCAGAGGCATAGATTGAAGCTGCACCCTATCTCCTGCTGGATCTCGCCCACTCCTCGAAGACGCGGGTGTTCTCTGCCTTGACTTTCGCGTGGGCATCATCGCTTGGGTAGAAGGACTTCACAGCGGCTCCTTCGTAGACCTGGATCGTCCAGTCCAGCGCGAGACCTCGCCTCGTGGCGTACTGGATTGGCCCGCTCTTGGGATTATGCTGCGTGGGGATATCGTACTCCACGAGAAGCTCCCGGTAAAGCGTGAGCCTCTTCCGCGTGATCGCGTCCTCGGTGTCCTCGGTGTCCTCGGCGGCCTTGGCAAACAGTTGGTCATGCAGAGCCAAGAACCCTGCTTGTTCTACATGGGCCTGGCAACTCGGTGTCAAGGAGCACCCTGCCCAGGCTTGGGACTGCTCGCCCTTGTAGGCATCCTCGACGGCGCTCCCGAGAAGAACTCCGGCGGGCTCGGTGATGAGGTCTCCGTACCCTATCGCACCTCGAAACGGGGCCTTCGACCCACAGAAGCCAGACTTGAGCAATTTGAACGAAGCGGTGAGCACTGCCAGGAAAGAGGCGAATGTGTCGTCATTGGTGACGTACACGATGGTGTCGGAGAAAACACGGAAGCCGACCAGCCAGGACGTTTCATCTGGAACGACGTGACGTTGCCCGTCAACCGTGATCGTCTTAGTTCTCGACGCTGCGGCGTGCTGAATGGACGGGATCAGCATCCTCATGTAGAGTTGGTGAAGCCCCGATGTTCCCCGCTCCTTGCGAAGTCGCTTGAAGCCAAGAACATCAAACATGGCGAGAAAGCAGTCCCTTGGCGCTGACATCTTCACCTCCATCACGGTTGGTTCGGCTCAGGATCGCAGCGTGTAGGTTCTGCCGCAACCAGCGATGGAGTAGATCTGCCGGACTTCAATTTCGGAGGGGGATAAGGGCCACGCACCCACGGGTGGGAGACCAACCGGGATCCTGAGTTGCAGGAGGCTGTTCTCAGGCTCTCAGGCCGAGCCTGGAGGCTCCAGCAGGCGGAAGAGACATTGACCCTGGCAGAGCTAAACTAACGGCTCACAGGGGTTTTCAGGGCTCCTGTTGACGCTGGCCCTCCCCTCTGTTCAGATCTCAGGACTTAAAAAAGAGGGGATCACGATGGCAACGTGTTTTGTAATCCAGCCGTTCGATCAGGGCGGCCCCTATGACAAACGGTTTGAGGATGTCTTTGCCCCTGCCATTCGGAAAGCCGGACTTGAGCCCTACCGGGTAGATCAGGATCCCGGAGCTGCCATCCCCATTGAGGACATTGAAGCCGGTATCAAACGGGCCGACATCTGCTTTGCTGAAATCTCCGAGGACAACCCCAATGTTTGGTATGAGCTTGGATTTGCAATGGCAGCCAAAAAGCGGGTTGTCATGGTCTGTTCAGATAAACGGGTTACCGCTTTCCCCTTCGATGTCCGACACCGGGCGATCATCAAATATAAAACGGAGGCCCGCCAGGATTTCGACGCTCTGGAAAAGAGTTTAGTAGACAAGATCACAAACTACCTGGGCAGTGATCAACGGTTTGAGGATCTCTTAAAACGTGAGCCTGTCGCGGATATCAAGGGCCTTTCCCCACAGGCAGTTGTGGCACTGGTATCCGTCGGTCAGCACACCCACTGTTTCGATATGCCAAACCTGATCGGGATCTGGGAAATAGAACGGGACATGGAGCGGGCCGGTTTCACTGCGATTGCCACCAGGCTTGGGCTACATGAGCTTGCAAGGGCTGGCCTGATTTCCCACGGAATGGAGAATGATGACCGCAATGGAGAGGAGTACCCAGGATATCAGCTTGATGGGGCGGGAGGGGAATGGCTCCTGGCAAACCAGGACAGTCTTACCTTGAGACAAGAACCCGAACCCCCAAAGAATATGGGCGACGACAATATCCCATTCTAGGATCCTCTCTTCCCCCAACCACTTTGAACCAACTTCCAGCCTCGGCACCACTCCACCATCCAGGCTTTGGGAGGTTTACATCACTGGCAAGGTGGGCCTCCTGCTGCCCTCTGGTGAGTTCCTTGACCAGGCCCTCAGCCAACATGGAAAGCCGCTCACGGAGCTTCTGGCTCTCCCTGGAGAGCTTGTCGGGGCTGGCGAACAGGGTGTGGCTGAAGGGGCTTATTTGAGGTACTTGGATGGAAACGGTGCTCCTAATTCCTCGGCCCACAGGGCCAGTGACGGATCCGACTTGCTGATACCCGATGGCCCAAAGGCATGGGCCGCGCCCGTGAGCAGGGACTTGATCTCCACCCCCTCGGGGCCAGTGCTGGTCACCTCTGCTCGCATGAAATCGGGCTCTATCGTCCAGCCGGATGCTCGGCCCTTTCCGAACACTACACCGACTTGAACCTGGTCTCCGACCTTGAGCGACCTCACCCACTTTTTGAATTCGTCAGTCACCTGCATTTTCCTAGATCCTTGTTCCAATTTTGCAGAACAAGGTAAACATGGGATCCTGCTTGGCAAGCCTGGGGCCACCAGGAGCCCGGTGAGCCCTCGGTTCAGCTCCACCAGGGCCAGACCTCCTCCCTCTGCTGGAGCCTCCCTGAGAGCTGTAGCAACACCTCCAGGAACTCAGGATCGTGGGCGCTCTCTCAGGCCATCCAGGCTTGATCAAGTAGTGTGACCCGGAGGCGGTGGGCTCTTGTCGGTGTCATGCTGGAGGCTATCGGCGGGAGGGGATCGGGTGTTGCGGAATTAATTGGAGAGAAAAATTGAGGCCGCGATCTCCAACTCCTCAGCCGTCCACACCCGCTTGCTTGACTGGCCGATCCGGCCCTCGGGGATGGGGAGCCTCCCGGTGCGGAGGAGGTGCCTCACACGGGCTGTGTTGACGCCTAACCGGGCCGCTACGTCTTGGGTGTGATAGGTGCCCGCAGCCTCTCTCTTGAGCTTGGCTCTGGCTTTCACGTCAAACAGACCAAAGCCGAGGAGCTGGCTCCAGGTGTGTAAGGTGATCAAAGTCCACCGGCCCCCCTCGGGGAGCCTCCAGGTAACTGCCTGGGGGCCATCATTCTCAACGTGGATCACCTCAACG
>FLOH01001590.1_pt1 | contig 14597 bp, 22 predicted proteins | sample 756751 | NCBI WGS metagenome assembly FLOH01 (sample SAMEA4026879, study PRJEB14308) | marine metagenome | biome: coastal water; material: water | depth 74 m
CAACGGCCCGACACGAAAGCAGGCACATGAAAATTAAACTGGAATTAGACCTACAAGACGGACGCGGTAAGCGCATCCTGACCACAAATATGTTTGTGGTATGTGAATGGGAAAAACTAGAAAACCGTAAAGTCTCAGATGGTAAAGGCATCGGCTACAGCGACATCGCTTGCTGGGCATATCACCTCTGCAAACTAGCTGGTGACCCCGTACCGGACAACTGGCGCGAATGGGTTAAACAGCATCCTGACATGGATTTAACCTCAGTTGATGAGTCAAACCCAAACCCTACAGCGTTGGCACTTACCGAAGACAACTAGCAGAAATGCTTGTCGCAGTAGGATGGTGGCCAACGCACATCGAGTTTGACACACGCGACCTCATTACGGTGATTAGTGTTATAGAAAGCAACAACAAAAAAAGGTAACTTTCTATGTCGGTTTCAACCACAATCACAGTCGTAGGTGTCAAGGACACTATTAACGCACTCAAAAAGATTGACCCGCAACTGCAAAAAGACTTTAGAACGCAAGCCAACGGGATCGCGCAACCAGCCATTAAAGCAGGCAAAGAAGTTTATTCACAAGTGCCGTTGTCTGGTATGGCATATAACTGGACTTCACCAGGGCGTAGTCGTAAAAACTTCCCGTTTAAAGTGGCTAAAGCCAAAAGCGGTGTGCAGTTACGCATTGACACACGCCGCAACGCTGTAGGCGTAATCCTGATTGAGCAAAAAGACCCGGCAGCAGCGATCTTTGAGACTGCTGGCCGTCTTAACGCAAACAAACTTGGTGACCAGTTAGGTTTTGTTGGCCCTGGCCGCACTCGACTCATTGGGCCTGCCGTGTATCGTGCGCGCAGAGGCATTGAACTAGAAATGGAAAAGATGATCCTAGACACGCAGCGCGTAGTGAGGCAGGAACTATGAGTTTATCTATACCAATCGTTGCGGAATACAACGGCAAAGCGCTTGATCGAGCAATCAAAGATTTTAAGAAACTAGGAACAGCAGGCGAAAAAGCACAGTTTCTAATAAAGAAAGCCGCCATTCCTGCAGCTGCCGCGCTTGCTGGTGTCGCAGCCGCTATGGGGCCAGCCATCGCAGCCGCATCAGACCTCGAAGAAAACATGTCAAAAGTGAACGTCATTTTTGGTGCTGGCGCAAAATCTGTAGAGGATTTCTCTAAGACTGCTGCTAAAGCAATGGGCCAATCTGCGTCAGCCGTTTTGCAGGCTGCAGGCACGTTTGGAACTTTTGGTAAAGCAGCCGGGTTAGGTGGCCAAGATTTAGCGAATTTCAGCAACCAGTTCACAACCCTTGCGTCAGACCTCGCATCGTTTAATAACACGACACCAGAGGAAGCAATCAACGCTATTGGGTCAGCGTTACGCGGCGAAGCGGAACCTATGCGTAAGTTTGGTGTTTTGCTCAACGATGCCACGCTAAAAGCAGAGGCAATGGCGTTGGGCATTTATGACGGCTCAGGCGCGTTAACTGATCAACAAAAGATACTTGCAGCACAAAGCGCTATCTATAAGCAAACCGCTGACGCGCAAGGCGATTTTGATAGGACATCTGATGGTCTGGCTAATACGTCTCGAATACTTAAAGCCCAAATGGACAACTTGCAAGCAAGCATTGGTAAAGGTTTGTTGCCAATAGTGCAAAAGGTTTTGCCAGTGGTACAAAAGTTTGCGGATTGGGCAACAAAAAACCCGCAAGCATTTTTGGCTATAGCAGGCGCAATCACCGCAATATCGGTGGCGATCTTGGCAGTTAACTTTGCTATGGCACTCAACCCGTTCACAGCAATAGCGGCAGGTGTAGCAGCACTAGTGGTTGGCATTATTTACGCCTACAACAAATTTGATACATTCCGCACAATAGTTAACAATGTGCTCAACGGTTTAATCAAAGGTTTTGAGATTTTCGCTAACGCATGGATTAACACAATCAACGTGATCATCAGAGGCATGAACCTGCTTAACCCGTTCACCGATATTCCATCGTTGCCAACACTCAATTTGGGCAGCATTGGTGGCGGTAGCGGTTTCACTGGTGTGAGTGAGCGCGCAGGGATGCCAACAGCAGGCGTTTCTATGCCGTCTATGCCAACCCCAACAGCGCCATTAACTAGCGGTAGTGGTGGTGGTGGCGGCAGTGGTGGTGGCGGTAGTCAAGGCCCAGGGTTTTCAGGCGGTGGTTTGTCATACGGTGGCGGCGTTGATGTTCGCGGTTATAACCCGTTCCCAGATTTCAGTTCAATACCACCAGGTGTAACTATCAACGTGGCTGGCGGTATTTCCACTAGCGCCGAAATAGGCAAATCTGTTGTTGACGCATTAACCCAATACACGCAGGTGTACGGGCCACTCGATCTGGCTGTTAGGTAATGCCCGGTGCAGCCGTCATCACTGGCGGCACATACCTTTTAGAGTTGTCCAGCGGTTATGACTCGTCAGCGTTTTACCTTGATGACTCACTCTTAGACGGCCCAGCGGTACTTGATGGTGACGGCGAGGACTACAACGACATCACAGATGTGGTACAAAACATCACAATTAGTCGAGGCCGACACAAACCGTTAGATGTGTTTGGGCCTGGCACAATGGCTGTGTCAATCAGTGTGCCAGTAGGCAACAGGGCGTACGATCCGTTTAACACATCTAGCGTTTATTACAATACGTTTACAGAGCAACCAGGGCTAGCACCATTGCGCCCAATCAGGCTAAGCCGTAACGGTGAGTACCTTTTCACAGGTTTGGTGACCACATTTAACCAGACCTACAACATGGCTGGAATGACTACTTACAGCATTTTTGCTGCAGACAACACCTATGTGCTGGCACAAGGCTTTTTGCCTGAAACGGTGACCACTAGCGAAACCTCATCAGCGCGCATTACAGCCGTTTTAAGCGCTGCAACCTACACGGGCGCTACATCTCTGACAGCCACGCCTACAGCCACGCTAGGCGCTTACACGATCCCTAGCGGCACAAACGTAAACGCCTACATCAACCGTATTCAGCAGGCTGAACAGGGCCGCATTTTCTGTGATCGAGCAAACGTGCTTACCGCCCAACAGCGCATAGGCACAACATTGGCGGCAGCCACAGCCACATTTGATGACACCGGCACAGCCACACCGTATGACAGCATTTTTGTGGAATTTGACCAACAATCAGTGGTTAACAATGCGAACATCACTATTGAGTCTGGCGGCACGCTACAAAACGCCACTAACGCATCCTCGATTAGCCAGTACTTCACACAAACAGAGGCGATCATTGACAGCCTGCTTAGCAGTGACGGACAAGCCGCCACGCTTGCCAGTTACCTGCTTTATCCAATCCCGAAACCCCGTTTCACCAGTGTGTCAACCACATTTGCCAGCCTCTCAGATGCCCAAAAAACGGTGTTAGCACCAATAGAAATTGGTGACACAGTGCAAGCCACCAAAACATTCACCACTGGCACACCGCTAACCATCACACAAGATTTGAGCGTTGAGGGCATAGATCACGTTATTGACATGAACACAGGCCACCGCATGACCTTATGGACATCAGCAACCACTGTGCTCAGTAATCTGGTGCTGGATGACATAACGTACGGGATCATCAATTCGACTAACGCGTTAGGATAAAGTACCAACATGGCATTAACCACGTACGTTTCTGGCGAAATCCTCACCGCCGCCTCGCTCAATGACAACCTCGCCTACGCGGTGACTGTGCCCGCGTCAAGTCCTTTAACAACCGCAACATTTAACGAAACACAAGCAAGCGGCACAAACGGCGGAACATTCACCAGCGGCGCATGGCAAAAACGGACATTAAATACAACAATTCTTAACGATATTACTTCCTGCACTTTGACATCAAGTGTTATCTCATTGGCTGCAGGTACTTACATGGTGAACAGTAGCGCACCTGCTTCTGGGGTAAACAACAACAAAGTCAGGTTACAAAATACAACCGACTCAACTACAACAATTCTGGGAACAAGCGAACGAATAACAGTAGCAACCGACTCATCTAGTAGGTCTGTTTTGCAAGGAGTGTTCACTATTGCTGGCACAAAAAACTTTGAGTTGCAACATTATGCCGTGACAACAAGGGCTTCAGAAGGCTTCGGGCAGGCTACGGTAATTAGTGGTATCAGCGAAGTGTATTCAACTATACAAATTGTGAAGGTGGCATAATGGCTACACCAACTACCGCAGAAATCAACGCACAAATCGGCAACGCAACAAGAGAACTAGCACCCGGCACAACATGGAAATACAACGAACCAGGCGACGGCTATTACTGCCTTGAGTGGATGGATGACCCAGCCCTACAACCAACAGAAGCCGCAACAATGGCAAAAGCAACCGAAATAGCAGCCAACCCGTATCCAATAAGGAGAACAACGTGATTAGCAAAGTGAGTCGTTATTGGCAAGATGTTGCAGAACGTGCAGGTCGAACTTTCCTTCAAGGCTATTTTTCGTGTTGGCTGATTAGCGGAGCAGATTATGAAAGTCTGTTTACTGAACAAAACCTAAAATTGGGTGTCACAGCCTCAGCACTATCGGTTGCTATGAGTTTGGGTTTGAAGAAAGTTGGGAATACGAATTCCGCAAGTTCTATGAAGAAGTGACTCCAGCAAACCCGAAGATCCCGAACTCCAGACCGTACACAGGTAACAGCGACGGACAAGCACCAAGCCACCGTGCCGGCACAGATGAGTGGATCAGGCAGGCCATCAAATACAGTGGCGGCGCTTGTTGGAATAACGGCAGCTGGGGCGTACGCAATATGCGCGGCTCAGGGAATTTGTCAGTACATGCCACAGGGCGAGCAGTTGACTTGTCATATCGCAAAACAGAAAAACACCCAAACTCAAACCGTAAAAACACGATGGCATTCATCAGGGTTGTTACCGCTAACGCAAACGCGCTTGGCCTTGAGTGCTGCTTGGATTATTTAATTAAGCCATACGGGCGTGGCTGGCGGTGTGATCGGCAACGCTGGCGCAAATACTCGAAGCCAACAATTCACGGTGCACCAGGCGGAGATTGGCTACATATAGAGATTTCACCGGCTATGGCTGACTCACCAAACCTTGTAAAACAAGCGTTTCAGCAGGTATTCACAACTTTGCCACAGTAGTGCTCTACAGTCGAAGTACCGACGATTGGAGATGCAATGGCTGACTGTAAAACATACGTTTATGAGGTGTACACCACGCACCTAGACACAGAGCAGATGGTGTTAGTACAGATATTTCGCGACCCTGACGATGGTCGAGTGTTACACGCACAAATAGCGTTTAAGAGTGCTACTGGTGACTCTTGGCAAACGCCTTACCAACTGGAGAAAAAATGAGTTATGTAGCAATCAAAATAGGTGCATGGCTGATCACAGGTTTGGCAGCGTTTACGTTGCTCTGGGATGCCAGCGGCGCAGCACAAAAACCGCCACCGATCGTGGGCCAAATTACCACAAACCTGAACAGCACACCACCAATCGTTGTGTTAACACCGTTACCTACCACAACCACTACTACAGCGCCTAAAGGCTGTGCACAATATGTGGCTGACGCAATAACAGCCGGATGGCCAGCAGACCAAGCACCAATGCTCGCAAAAGTGATGTACAGAGAGTCACGGTGCATACCAACGGCCTACAACGGCAAAGACACCTCAGGCGGCTCATATGGGCTGCTACAAATGAATGGACAACACAAACTGTGGCTAATGCAACTTGGCTACATCAACAGCCTCGATGATCTATTCAACCCAGACATCAACCTACGTGCCGCGTTACACCTCTACGGTATGGTTGGCAATAGTTGGTCACCGTGGGCAGCGACTCATGGCTGACAATCCATATCCCGAAACTGGCATAAGCCAAGAAACAAGAGACACCATGTATCCCGATAACTACAGCGACAAGTACAACAAAGTATTCAAAGAGTTTGTAGATGAGATCATGAAGCCAGTGCGCCCAAGGTTAACAATGCGAATAGATCGACTTGATAACCACGAAATCTTGTTAGATGAGCTGGAACTGATGTATGACGCACACATGACCATTGGCGGCCAACAAAACAGATTTAACGCCTCAGTGCTACGTGCGGCTATAAATGTTATTAAAGCCTTGTAGAAAATGTGGCCTGAACATGCGCGGCACTCGACACGCCACCAACCCGAGCAAAGTGTTGTGGTGTCATCCCGGCTTAAAAGCGTGTGCTAAAGTCAAACCAATAAACCCGACAAAGGATGCCCGACATGCTTAAAACAGAAATAGTCATCAAGTTAGATGCAGCAGATTGCCGATTGCGCGACCAGATCGTGTCAATGAAAATCACTGAAACAAAACTGCTTAAACAAAAACACACATTCATACCTACAAGTCAACGCCATCCGTTTTACGAGGGTTTCACAGGCGAATTGGCGTTTGCTAAATGGCTACACGTACCATACGCATACAAGCCTTACGACAAACAAGACGCAGACGTGATGGGCTACCAAATCAAAACAACCCAACGCCTAGATGGTTGCCTAATCAAACAAGCACACATGCCTACAGGCGTATATGTGTTAGGCATCGTCAATGCGGCACTTGACACCGTGACATTCAAGGGTTGGGCATTAAGCCAAGAAATACACCAAGAGTGTTACTGGCGTACAGATGTACCAAAACCTGCATACTTTGTGCCTCAATCAGAATTGTGGTCAATGTCAGAGTTAACCAGCACTAAAGAATTGGCGGCGTTTCATGGCTGGGTTTGATCTAAGCCTCTATGAAACAGTTGCACAACGTTTAGAGCGCTGGTGGGCAAAATACGAAACAGGCCGCATCATCACAACAATTCACCACTATGACGGCTCAACAATCATCATGCGCGCTGAGGGCTACAACAACGATGATCGACTTATCGCTACAGGCTACGCAGAGGAAGTTTTTGGCAATAGCCCAGTGAACAAAACTTCGTTTCTAGAGAACTGTGAAACCAGTGCTATTGGCCGCATGATCTCAAACAGCCCTATAGGGCACACAGGTGAGCGTGCGTCATCCACAGAAATGGAAAAGGTAAACCGGTTAAACACTTCGCCTCGACCAGACACACACGGCAGTGCTACACCTAAGCAGCTTGGTTTCTTGAAAAGCCTGGCACGCGGTAAAGGTTGGGATGATCTGCAACTACTTGAATACATACACCGATTGTTACAAGTTGATGACGTGGTGGTTGAAACACTTACCGCTGGGCAATGTTCAGCCGTCATAGATGGGATAAAGAAATGATGAACCGTGATGAGGAATACAACCGTTTGCATGATCATTGCCAGGCGTTAGGCCGTGAGCGTGATGGCTTACAACGCGAAGTGGACAAATGGCGTGGGTTAGCAACAATGATGAGCCACTTTGATATTTGCACCAGTGCACGCATCGAGTGCAACATCTGTGCCAAACTACGCCTTGCCTATGTGGAAGCGTTGTCGCAATGATTAAGAAGTAAATTTACACACAATCGGCTAGTTGCATAGACCTAAACCCTCGCAAGGTGGTTGGATGATCTGCGGTAACGCAGTTAGACCAGCGCGCACAAAACCTGCTACACGAAAGGCAATGTGCTAAGCGTTGGTGCGACCCGTAAACATAATCGGGTGATGGTGCAAGGTAATCGGATTGAGGCAGCCCGATGGGTAGAGCATCATCACTCTGTTTTGCATTACGCTTACAGATGACATACCACAAACAAACCGACACAGACTCGAGCCCGACATGAAACACAACTCACAACAAATCGAGAGCAAGCCGCTTGTTCGCGGCGCGGTAGCAAATGGGTTAAACCTTGAAACTCAGTTAACACTGTTCGAGACAGCACAAACAAATTTAACCTCAGATGATTACTACACACCAAAATGGATATTTGACATATTAAACATTGAGTTTGATATTGACGTTGCAAGCCCACCAGATGGCCCAATGCACACACCATGCAAAAGATACTTCACTCAATTAGACAACGGATTAAATCAAAACTGGTCAGGATCAGTTTACCTAAACCCACCATTCAGCGAGCCAAAACTATGGATCGACAAATGGTTACACCACAAAAACGGTGTCCTACTAGCACCAATGGCCAAGAGCAAATGGTTCAATACGTTATGGGATAGCAATGCAGCAGTAATTGTGTTGCCATCAAACCTAAAATTTGCAGACCCTAAAGGCGGCAACGGAAGCATCATGCTGGGATGTGTACTAGCTGCATTAGGTAAAGAAAACATAAAAGCCTTAAACAACATAGGTAAAGTGCGGTAGCAATGTCTAAAGAACACTCAAACCCAGAATACAAACGCAACCGGGGCATCATTCTGCAAGGCAACCCCACCTGCAACTACTGTGGCAAACCAGCCAACAACGTAGACCACATTGTGCCAATCATGAACGGTGGCGGGCATGACCTCGACAACCTGCAACCCTGCTGTGCACAATGCAACAACCGCAAAGGACACAAAGAAGTAGCCCAACGCAACAGATCCGTCAGCCACCAAAGAGCCGAAGCAATGCGAAATCATGCAATACCAATGCCAAAAGCAAAAGAGTTTTTTTCTGACAAAGAAATCCTCACCCCGACCCAAGTCAGGCTTATCCCAACTGGCCCTAATCAGCCAGTACCGGCAGGGATTGGTCACGCTCAGCCAAGATTGGAAACTTCGAGGCCTGATCATGTGGGATCGTTCGCGCCGCAGGTTAGGGAATGGGCCAGCGAGCACATGAATGTGCAACTTATGGATTGGCAGTTCACCGCGTTGGACGGCCAGCTGCTTTATGATGAAAACTTTGAGTTAGTCAACCGTGTTGCGCTGGTTTCTACGGCGCGCCAGTGCGGTAAGACCACTGCGCTGATGGCGCTGGTTGGTTGGTGGCTTACAGAGATGCCAAAGATACGTGGCAAAAAACAAACAGTGTTATCTACAGCTCACCGACTTGATTTGGCTGTAATGCTGTTTGACGAATTGTCACCGATCCTTGAACAGCGATTTGGTGCAGTTTTGATGAAGTCTTACGGCCGTAATCGTGTCACAATGCCAGACGGCTCAACCTGGCTGGTGCGTGCAGCCAACAACTCTGTTGGTCACGGTACGTCACCATCGTTGGTGGTTGCTGATGAGATGTGGGATATTTCGCGCGAAGTCATTGACGGCGGCCTGCTACCTGCTCAACGTGCACAGGTTTCACCGTTGTTGTCTATGTGGTCAACTGCTGGTACTGAGGCATCAACCGCAATGTTGAAATGGCGTGAACAGGGTTTAAGGGCTATTGACACAGGCAAAAACGCCTCGTTTTATTTCGCTGAATGGTCACCGCCACCAGACATCAACCCGATGACCCCAGAAGCATGGGTTTACGGCAACCCTGCATTAGGTATAACTCTTACGCCTGAAACGTTGCTGGCTGAGTCTGAGAACCCTGATCGAGCAAGTTTCTTACGGGCAAGTTGTAATTTATGGGTTGCCTCAGACAAATCGTGGATTCAGCCAGGGCAGTGGCCTGCCCTGCAGTATGACGGCGAAGTTCCAGAGGGCGGCACAGTAGCCATCGAAACCAGCCTTGATGACACACGCTATTTTGCGGTGAGATGTGTGGCGTTACCTGATCGGCGTACCATTGCCACAGTTGAGTTTGTTGCTGACACATTTAGTGAAATGTTGTCGCATGTTGAGCGCCTTTGTGCTAATCCTGCAGTCAAGTTTGCGATCACACCAACCGTTGATAACCATTGGCCGTTGTCTTTAGAGCGCCGCCGCATTGTGGTGGGCTACGGCGAAATACTCAAATTCACACCATCAGTCAAAAACATGATCAACGAAAAACTGCTGTGGCATGACGGCTCAAACCAACTTGCAGAGCACGTCAGCCGCGCGGTTGCGGTACGCAGCCAGAATTCCATAGCCCTCAGCAGTCAACGCTCTCCAGGCCCTATCGAGTTGGCGCGCTGTATGGTGTGGGCAGCCGCACTAACCAGTCGACCCACGTCATCTGGCAAACCTATGTTGGTGGTTTCCAACGGCTAACCTTTGGTTGGCATCGGCTCGATGGCTTGCTTATCGTCGGGATACCGCATTGCATACCGGGTCGATGCCACCAATAAAGCGCATTTATGTGGCACACTTGTGCTATGGCATTATTTAACAAAGTAACCAAAGCCGCTATCAGTACACCAGTGAGCAAAGGCGCTGCGGCGTTTGGTGGCAGTGTCAGCAATTCGTTAAACCAGTTTTACAATTACACCGAGTCAAATGCCCGTAATGCGGCAATGTCAGTTCCAACGGTGAGCCGTGCAAGAGATTTAATAGCATCAGTCATCGCATGTATGCCATTGCGCGCTTATTCGGAAATGTGGAACGGCGAAACAATGGAAAAAATTCCACAAGCGCCACGCACATGGCTACGCAGAATTTCTAAAGAAACCACCAACCAATTCATTCTTGCATTTACATTTGACGATTTATTTTTCATTGGTCGAGCGATGTGGTACATCACCGAGCGAACAGCTGACGGATTCCCATCAGCGTTTAAGTGGCTACCGCAGGGATCAATTAACACAACCGACATGGACGGCCCGATCTGGTATGGCCCATCAAAAGAAATCTATTTCAACGGCACACAACTAGACCCAAATAACGTGGTGCAGTTTTTGTCGCCTATTCAGGGCATCACAACAATGTCTAAACAATCAGTACAAACAGCACTCAAGCTGGAAGCGGCCCGCTATCGCAATTCCTCGTCGGCAATTCAAGCCGGAACGCTTAAACAGACTGGAGGCGAGCCCTTGAACGCACAGGAACTCGCAGACCTGGCGTCAGCCTTTAATGCGGCGCGCATGACCAACCAAACTGCAGCGTTGAACGAGTATTTGACGTACACCGAAACAACATCTAGCCCAGACAAAATGTTGCTTATTGAGGCAGCAGAATTTCAAGCCAAAGAAATGGCCCGGATCTGCAACGTACCGTTTTACTTGGTTGGCAGTGACGTTGGCTCATATTCTTATGTCAGCAATGAGGGCGCCAGGGCCGACTTGTGGACGTTCGGTGCTCGCGCTTACGCCGATTGCATCAGCGCCACATTAAGCCAAAACAATGTGCTACCAAACGGCACATACGTTGAATTTGACTATGAAGGCTATTTGATGGGCGACTACCACGCCGAAACAAAACCAGCAACCGAAATGTCACCAACTAGAACACCAAACGAAGTAGGGTCACCATCATGATTAGATTAACTAGCGATAACACGTTCACGATTGACGCTGCAGCTGGTGACGCACCACGCCGCCAGATCAGCGGTGTAGCAGTCGAGTACGGCAAAACGGCTACCGTTTCTGATGGCACAAAAGTCATGTTCATGCCAGGCTCATTAAGCGCAGAGGGCAAAAACCCGAAACTGTATATGCAGCATGACTCATCCCAGATTTTAGGCCAGGTTACAGAACGCCAGGATGTGGGCACGGCAATGATGTTTGTGGCCAAAATATCTGCAACACGGCTCGGCGATGAGTTAATGATTTTAGCCCAGGACGGCACTATTGATTCCGTCAGCGTTGGCGTAAACCCCACCAAATGGCACGACGATAACGGTGTCATGGTGATCGAGGCTGCTACCTGGCACGAACTCAGTTTCGTCAGCGTTCCCGCATTCGAGGGCAGCATCATCACCGACATCGCTGCGAGTATCCCACAAACAGATTCAGAAGTGAGTAATGTTGAACCAGAACCCATAGAGGAGACACCAGTGACCATCATCGAAACACCAGCACCAGAAGTCATCACCGCAACTGCACCAGTATTTGCTGCAGCGAAACGTGAGCCACGCATCCCAAACAGTTGGGAATACATGGCCGCATTTCACAAAGGCGGAGACGATTGGGTTAACGCGCAAAAAGTTTTTGCCGATTACACCGCATACCACAAATCACCGTTGCAAGCAGCAGCTGGCGATGAATTTCTCACGTCCGTGCCCGGGTTGCTGACCCAGGTGACGATGCGTCCTGTTTTTCAGGACATAAATTTTATGCGTCCTGTAGTTGCTGCACTTGGCGCAAGGGCAATGCCTCAGACACCATCATCGACGTTTAATCGTCCAACGATTACAACTCACCAAGCAACAGCAACATCACAAACCGAAGGTGCAGCAGTCGCAACGGCAACTGGCGTGATTGCAAACAACACGGTTACAAAAAAGACTTTCGCGAATAGTGCGAATATCAGTTACCAGACATTGGACTTCACCGATCCCGCAGCACTGCAAATTGTGATTAACGATTTGATTGGTGGCTACATGGTTGGTACAGACAACGAAGCCGCAGACAACCTACTTACCTCTGCAACATCAGCTGGTGTGTGGGACTTGACTGTTGCCGACTTGTACAAGTCAATTTATGATTCTGCAATCGTCACACTTGCTGCAACCAACATGTTGCCAACCCACATGTTTGTCGATCCCGCAACATATGCGTTGATCATGCAACTTGCCGACACAACTGGGCGAACATTGTTTGCCAACTTGAACGGTGGATTGTCTGGCCAAAACTCAATCGGCGTAGGCAACGCAACCTCGGCATCGAGTGATGGACGCAACGATCAAGGCCCACTTGGCTTGAAATTAGTAGTGGATAACAACTTCGCCGTAAAGACCATGGTCATAATGAAGGATATTGGTTTTGAAATATATGAGGATTGGAAAGGCATCTTGTCAGTTGATGCACCAACCACGTTGACCCGTGCAGTATCCACACACGGATACTTCTGCACATTCAAGGCCAACGCCGCGATGATTCAGAAAATCACACAGGCTTAGTCAGGTAAGCGGCCATCCGCTATGACAACATATAACACCGCTAGCAAACAACTGGTATCTAACTATGCGTGCATTAGCACGTTAGAACCCACTGACATTGTTGTTGGGCAATCCATAACAGTTGCTCTTATCGGCGCGCCATTCAACGGCACGTTTACGGTGTTGGCATTACCGCAATACGCGTTCACTGGTGTCGACACAAATTCTGGAGAGTTTGAGTATGACATTGATGTGCCACGCCCAAACCAAATCATTTATGCGGCCACTGGCATTGATGTTGACTTCGTAGCGTTTTACGCTGGCACAGTTGCCTACACACAAAACTGCACATGGATTTCAACAGCGCAACTGGTCACATATTTAGGTGTAACCATTGCTGATCCATCAGATGATTTTACGCTTGCCGAACAAGCACGCAACGCTGGCAACGATTTTGCATATCGCCGTAGGCAAGAGTCCTCATATTTTGACAGCCTCAGCACGTCACCGGGTCACGATGTCACGCTAGGCACGTTGATGTATGCGGCAGCGCTGTGGCGTAGTAGAGGGTCAATAGAAACCGCTTATGCAGCGTTTGACACGATGGGCACACCATCCCAGCAATCACTGACACCGATAGTCAAACAGTTGTTGGGCATCCCTAGACCAGCGGTTGCCTAATGGCTTACACCGATCTACTCAATGAGGCCATAGACGATGTTGCTGCCACGCTGACAGCCGTTAGCGGTTTGCGCGTTGTTACTGATCCAACAAAACTTGTGCCTAATTGTGTGTTTCTACTTGCACCAAGTTTCACAACATACGCAGGTAACGGCAACATTGTGACTATGGATTTCCCGCTTAAAGTTGTTGGCTCTGGGCCTGCAGGATTGCCAGTGTTGCGCGAAATTCTCAGCATTGTGGCAAAAGTGCTTGCCTCCGCTGTAATCGTTTTGGATGGGCGGCCTGGCTTAATAGAGATCGGCGGCGCATCATTCCCGTGTTATGACCTAACAGTGAAAGTGCAGGCACAAACCGCATGATCTATACAATCGCATCCACGAAACTTGGCATAATTGGTGACCCGTACCTACCAGCTGAGGGCATCAACGTGGCAGCGCTCATCACTGGCGGTTTCATTGTTGAGCAATCCACACCTAAACCTGAAAAACCTGCTAAAACTAGTACAGACACCAACGAGGAGATTTAACCAATATGGCTACCAGCACCTACCTATCTAACCCAGTGGTCACGGTAAATGCCGTTGACGTTACAGACCAGACCAGCGCAGCAAATCTGACGCGCGTGATCGAGGCATTGGAAAGCACATCGTTTGGCAAAACAGCGCGCGTGTATGTCGGCGGCCTAGAAAACTCAACATTGACATTGACGATGTATAATTCTTTTTCGGCAAGTGAGACGTATGCGACGCTTTCGGGATTAATCGGCAGTTCCACAAATATCACGATTCAACCAACGAGTTCAGCGACCAGTGCAACGAACCCAATTTCGACTCTGACTGGCTGCTACCTAGAGACATTGCCAATCGTCAACGCCGCACTAGGCGCACTCGACACCATTGACATTACGTTCACTGGTGGCGTGTACTCAGTCGCAACTTCTTAATAACAGCCGACAACGGCCCGACACGAAAGCAGGCACATGAAAATTAAACTGGAATTAGACCTACAAGACGGACGCGGTAAGCGCATCCTGACCACAAATATGTTTGTGGTATGTGAATGGGAAAAACTAGAAAAC
>FLOH01001591.1_pt1 | contig 14298 bp, 17 predicted proteins | sample 756751 | NCBI WGS metagenome assembly FLOH01 (sample SAMEA4026879, study PRJEB14308) | marine metagenome | biome: coastal water; material: water | depth 74 m
CAAGGTCGTTCCCCACGGTGGTCGGGCAGGGATGATGACCATTGCCGGGTTCGTCGTGATCTGACCGGAAGGCGTGGCGGCCGGTGCCATGCCGAGAGCCGCCGGCACCCGGATGGCCGCGGAGACAAAAGCGCGCATCATGAACCACCCCCCGCATGAGTGGTGCCACGTCCTGCACATTTCCCGATTTCTAAATTGGGGTGCATAAAAAGTGCGCTCCGCAGGTGGTTTTGGCGCTCGAGGACCCTGCCGTAATCAAAATCGCCGCGTGGATCCACACGGGCTTCCTCGTCCACCCGCACCAAACGGGACGACAAATCGGCTACAGGCTCACCCGCAGCGGTGGCCAGCGCCTGGATGGCCGCTCCCAGCGCACCGCCCTCCGAACTTTTCAGCGTCACCACCGGATATCCGAAGATGTCGGCACAGATCCGGCGCCACACCGCGCTGTTGCTGCCTCCGCCCGTCAAGCGGATCGTTTCGGGCTTCACGCCCAATTCCTCCATGCGGCGCAGTCCGTAGGCCATGCCGAGCGTCACACCCTCCATGACGGCGCGGGCCACGTGCGCGGGCGTGGTGTTGGCGGTGTTCATGCCATGCAAAACCCCGCATCCGTTGGGAAGACTGGGCGTGCGTTCGCCTTGCAGGTAAGGCAGAAAAACCAGTCCATCGGCGCCGACAGGCACCGACAAAATTTCGCGCTCCAGGCGCGCGTGATCCCAGCCGAACATTTTGCGGAACAACTCCGTGGCCACGGTGACATTCATCGTGCAGAGCAGCGGCAACCAGCGGTCGTTGCTGTCGCAGAACGCCGCGATCTCGCCCCGGGGATCCACCACCGGGTTCTCCGCGCAGGCAAAAATCGTGCCGCTGGTGCCCAGACTGGCGGTGACGCAGCCGGGACCGACATTACCCGTGCCGATCGCCGCCATCATGTTGTCCCCTCCGCCCGCACTGACCACGACCTCCCCTAACCCCCATTCATGGCCTAGTTCCCCGCGCAACAGCCCGCATGCTTCCCGCGAGGATCCGACGACGGGCAGTTTTTCAGGCAAGCTGTCGTCAATCACCGCCCAAACGTCCGGAGACCAGACGCGCCTTCGAACATCAAGCAGCGCCGTGCCCGAGGCGTCCCCGTATTCCATGCGCAGGTTTCCGGTGAGGCGGAGATTGAGATAGTCGTGCGGCAGCGCCACGCGGGCCAATCGGCGATAGTTCTCCGGTTCGTTCTGCTTCAGCCAGAGAATCTTGGGCGCGGTGAATCCTGGCAACATGTCGTTGCCGACAAGTCCGATGACGGCATCCCGTCCGCCCAGGGCGGCACGAATCTCCTCGCACTGCGCGGCCGTGGACGTGTCGCACCACAACTTGGCCGGACGGATCACGCGCTGCTCTGCGTCCAACGGCACGAATCCGTGTTGCTGCCCGGAAACGCCGATGGCAGCGACCTCACGACGACGAGAGCCGAGCGCAGCCAGCACCTCCCTGACGGTCGCTTCCAAGGCCGTCCACCACGTCTCCGGATCCTGTTCGAGATGGCCGGGGGCCAGACCTCCGATGAGCCCGTAAGAGCGACTGGCCGAAGCAAGGATCTCCCCGCTGTCGTGATCCAGCGCCACCGTCTTGAGCCCTTGCGTCCCGCAATCAATGCCCAGAGCGATCATGAGTTCATGGGGAGAGCGCATTCGGAAACCTCCGGATTCTCCTCTTCCATCCAGCGGGCGCTTTCGTCCATCGTTTTGCGTCTACAGTTGCGGTTGCGCGGGGCTGTTAAGACAAGATGTGTTTCGTAGGATTCCGTGTTTGTCATGATTTACGGCTCGAGGACCACGGGATTGGTCAAGGCACCGATCCGGTCGATTTCGATGGTCACCACGTCGCCGGGTTTGAGCCAGCGGGGCGGTTTGGCCGCCATGCCCACACCGTGCGGCGTGCCGGTGAGAATGACCGTGCCGGGCGGCAAGGTGTTGCTCCCGCTGAGGAAAGCGATGATCTCGGCGACGCCGAAGATCATGTCGTCCGTGTTCCAATCCTGCACTCTCTCGCCGTTGAGGATCGTGCGGATGCCCAAGGTCTGCGGGTCGGGGATTTCATCGGCGGTGACCAAGCACGGACCGAGCGGAGAAAAAGTGTCGAAGGTCTTGCCGCGGCACCACTGCCCCCCGCCCCATTTCAGTTGCCAATCCCGCGCCGAGACATCGTTGGCGCAGGTGTAGCCGAGAACATACGAGAGGGCGTTGGCCGGAGTAGCGTTTTTGCAGGGCTTGCCGATGACGACGGCCAACTCGCACTCGTAGTCCACCTCATGGCTGGCCGCCTTCACCGGGATTTCGATCGCATCACCCGGGCCGGCCACGGTGTTGATCCCCTTGGTGAAAAGCACCGGACGCTCGGGCGCCTTCATGCCCGATTCTTCGGCATGACGACGGTAATTCAACCCGATGCAGAGAATCTGGCTGGGCTGGAGTGGGGCGAGGAGCTTGGCAACTTGGGCGGCCTCGCCGGTTTCGCGGAGTCCACCGTAAAGGTCCCCGTCGCAACGTAAGGCGGAGCCGTCGGGTTTCTGCGAGCCGTAATGAACGGCTCCCTGCGGGTCTTGGTATCGGATGATGTGCATAGAGAGTGTGCTTTCAATAAGTGGCGCGGCCACCGGAAAGACCAAAGGTAAACGCTGTGGTAAAAAAGGCTGCCATTGCAGGTTGTTCGCCTCTATCGCAACAGGGTAAAACCGCCGTCGATGTCATAAGCCGAGCCCGTAATGAATGACGCTTCATCCGAGGCGAGAAAGGCAACGAGGGCGGCGACCTCCTCGGGACGGCCCATGCGGCCGATCGGCTGGCCGGCGGCCAGCTTTGCGAACATCTCCGCTTCCTGCCCCGGGTAGTTCTTGGCGAGAAACCCGTCGACAAAAGGTGTGTGCACACGGGCCGGGCAGACACAGTTGCAGCGGATGCCTTTGCTCACGAAATCGCGTGCCACGGACAGTGTCATGGCCAGAACAGCCCCCTTGGTCATGCTGTAGGCAAAGCGGTCGGCGATCCCGACCTTCGACGCGATCGAGGCAAGATTGACAATGCTTCCCGTGCCAAACCTTTCCATCAGTGCCACGCCAAAGTGCAGGCAATGATAAGCCCCCAGAATATTCACGCGGTAGAGGCGCTCGATGTCCTCGGGTTGCGCGGCCAAGACATTGCCCACATGGGCCACACCGGCATTGTTGACCAGCACATCCAGACGCGGCAGGCGAGCGAAGGCGGCCCGGACGGAGTCGGTATCCGCTACATCGACGGAGAGGACCGTTCCTTTGCCCCCGGCTTCGCCGATAAGCCGCAACGTCTCCTCACCCGCTTCGCCGGAAATTTCCATCACCACCACATCGGCACCCTCAGCTGCGAAACGGAGCGCGATGGCTCGTCCGATACCGGAACCGGCGCCGGTCACCGCGGCAATCTTCCCTTCGAATTTCTTATTCATGTGAGTTTGTACAATACGTGTGCGTTAGCAGAAAAAATGTTCGCTTGCTCGTCCGTAGAGAGACCGCCCAGCATCTTCCGAGTCAGGGCGCACCATTGTGCCAAGCCCGATCCCAAGTTGACCACCGGCCAGTCCCCGCCCCAGACCAGACGCTCCGGCCCGAAAGATTCCAGCATCGTGTCGACGTAACAGCGCAGGCCGTCCTCTGTCCGCTGCCCTTCGGCGGCATACGTCGTGAGTCCGGAGATTTTCCCGTGCACGTTTGGCTCGGCGGCTAAGGCGACGACCGCTCTTCGCCAAGCAAGAAAACCCTCCCCGTGCGGCGCGGCGTTGTGGGCAATGTCCGGCACTCCGCAGTGATCGAGAATAAAAACTGTTCCGGAACACGCACGCACGAGATCCAGCGCTATGCCCAGTTGCCTTTGCAGGACACAAAGATCGAAGGTCAGGCCACGGCGGCCAAGCCGCGTGACATCCGCACGAAAGCCGTCTGTCTGCGAGACGGCGTCCGCTTGGGTATGCAGCACGCGCCGGATTCCCTTGAGCTTCGGGTGCTCAAGCGCCTCTAAGTGTTCAGCGAAGCCGGCCGCACCAGGCCGTGCGGCGGCGATCACGCCCAGAATGCCGTTCGCGGGATCCCCTGCCAGTTCGCAGAAAAAACGCGCTTCGTCACCGGACTGTCCCTCGTCGACATCGACTTCCATGAAGATCGCGCCTTCGACGCCGCAACCGGCCGCCGCCGTGCGGTAATCGTCGAGGCGGAACGCACCTTGCAGCGCAGGCAGTTCCCCGGTCCACGGGTAACCGAAGCGGTCCGGGTAAAGCAGATGTTGGTGGGTGTCAATCATGGGGCTCCTTTCAGACAGGCGGCAGGCCGGCCTCGGTCCGGGCTTCGTTGATGTGGGCGCGCACGCCCTCGGACAGGGGACGCGGACGGAATCCGATTTCGGCGGCCAGGCGCTCGCCGCAGATGTTGTCGACCAAAGGCGTGGGAGGTTTGTCTTCCTCGAATTCGATGCGGGCGTCCGGCAGCCACTGCCGCACGGTGCCGGCCAGCACGCGACCGCTGACCGATTCGCCCCCGGTGTTGTAGGCGAAATGCGAAATTTTGTCCTTCAGCACCAAGAGCACCATCTGCTCGGCGCAATCGTCCTTGTAGATCCAGCAATCGCGCGTCGCGGCGGGGAAAGGCATGATCACCGGCTCGCCCACGGCGGGACGCGAGGCGAAATGCTCGGACCAGAGAACCGAGCTGCGCTTGCGCCCGTGGCCGAAGACCACCGGCGGCCGCACGCAGGCGATGTCCACCCCCCGGTCGCGCACGTAGCGCTGTCCGACAAATTCATTCAGCACCTTCATGACCCCGTAGGTGAAATGATGATGCCCGGGGGCGCAGCCCTCGTCTTCCTTGATGGCATGGTCGGGCGGACCGAAAACATCCTGGCGGGCCCCGTAGTAAGTCTCGCTGCTGGCGAAGACCAACCGGTGGAGTCCGTGCACCGCGGCGGCCTCGAACATCACGGCCATGCCGTAGATGTTGACCATGGCCCCGCGCCGCTGGTCTTTTTCAACGTCCGGGTTCATCAGGTAGGCCAGGTGGATGCAGTGCGTGATTGGCGGCGAACCGCCGAGCAGGCGCATGACCGCGGGCTCGTCGCTGACATCAAGTCGGACAAAGGTCAGCGGGGCCTGCGATCCGCACTCGGTGCGCAAGCGGGCCTCGACCTCGGGGTCCGGACGGGCGTCGGCCGCCGTGATGCGAACGCCGTGCGCAGCGAGACGAGCCACCACGCGCGAACCGAGGAAGCCGGTCGCACCGGTGACGAGAACATGGGGAGTTGGTGTGCTCATGGGTGGCATCGGCCGCCGCTCAGGCGCCGCCGTGTTTCTTGCGGAAGTGGTGGGAGGCCTCGACGAGGCGGCCGAGTTTGGCGTGGGTGATGTCGAGCGGGACGTGCCCGAAGCCGCATTCGCTGGTCAGCACGAGGCGCTCGGGCGGGAAATGCTCCAGAGCAGGCTGGACCCGGCGCCAGACTTCATCGACCGATTCCAATGCGTCGCTGCGCTGGTCGATGACGCCGAGCGCGAGATCGCCCTGGAATTTCCAATCCTTCCACAAATCCATGAGGTCGTAGGAGAGCGTGCAGTGCTCCAAGGAGACCTCGTCGATTTTGACCGTGGAGAAGGCCGGCACGAGATCGGTGTATTTGGTGAAGTAGACGCGCTTGCGGCGCGGGTTGCCGCCGCAGACGTGGAGGCCGTAGCGCACGTGGTGTCCGAGTTCGTCCATCATTTCATTGAGGATCTCCGCCGACCACACGCTGTCCTGCGGCGATTCGGTCCACATCGGCTCGTCGAACTGGATGAAACGGCAACCGGCCTCGACCACCTCTTTCAATTCCTCGACGAGCACCTTGGCCCATGCGCGGCAAACGGCTTGGGCGTCGGGATAGAGATCGGGACGTTCGTTGACCGTGAAGCGCGTGATGACGTGCGGGCCGGTGACCGTCTGTTTGACCTCCACGCCGTCCGGCGCGGTCTCGCGGGCCAGTTTCCAATTGTGCGCGAGGTTGAAACGCGGGTTGGTGATTTCGCCGACGAGGCGCGGACACTCGATGGCGAAGCCGGCGCCGCCGAAGGTTTGCTGCACCATGTTGTCGAAAGTCACGCCGTCGACGCGTTTCTGGTAGAAGTAATACATGTTCTCGCGGTAGCCCTCGCCGTCGGTGATCATGTCGAGTCCGAGGTTGGCTTGGTCTTTGGCCGCCCAGCGGATGTAGTCGTCGACTTCCTTCTCGCCCCAGGTGGGACGTTTCATGGTGTCTGCGACGGATTCCGGCCGGGGATAGCTCCCGACCACGGTGTTGCGGAATGGGGTTTTCATGGATGTGTTGGTGGGTGTTGGGGTTTGGGGGATGGAAAATCAGTCGCGGAAAACCACGGTGCGCTCGCCGTGGACGAAGACACGCTCTTCGAGGTGGTAACGCAGGCCGCGGAAGAGGGCCAGGCGTTCGCAGTCTTGTCCGAGGCGCACGAGATCGGGCAACGAATGGAAATGCTCCACGCGCGTGACCTCCTGGTCGATGATCGGACCGGCATCGAGTTCCGCTGTGACGTAGTGACAAGTTGCGCCGATCAATTTGACCCCGCGTTGGTGCGCTTGGCGGTAGGGCTGCGCGCCGGCGAAGGCGGGCAGGAACGAGTGGTGGATGTTGATCATGCGTCCGGCCCACCGGGCGCAAAGGTCGGGCGGGACGATTTGCATGAAGCGGGCCAGCACGGCGACTTCGGTGCGCCACTCGTTGAGCTGGCGTTCGATGGCGGCGAAAGCGGAGGCGCGGGCGACCGGTTCCATCGGAAGGTGGACGAAGGGCACGCCTTCGCGCCGGGCCACCGGTTCGAGATCGCGGTGGTTGCCGATGACCCCGACGAGGTCCATGTCGAGATCGCCCGAGCGCCAGCGCCAGAGCAAATCGGCCAGACAGTGGCCTTCGCGGCTGACGAGGATCGCGGCACGCGGACGCGTGGTCCGCTCGCGCAGGGTCCATTCCGCTTCGAGCTTGGAGGCGCAGGATGTAAGATCTTCACGCAAAGTCTCCATCCCGGCAAAGCCGCCGACCGGCTGCAGGCGCAAACGGGTGAAGAACCATCCGGCTTCGTTGTCGGTGAACTGGTGGGCTTCGAGCAGATTGAGCGATCGTGCGGCGCAGAATCCGGTCACCTCGGCGAGCAACCCGACGCGGTCGGGGCAGGAGAGTTTGAGAAGGATTTCCGGATGGTTCATGACGCGAAACGGAACTCAGGAGCCGCGAACGACGGGGTTGGTCAGCTGTCCAATGCGTTCGATGTCGATCGTCACAGTGTCGCCGGGCTGCAGCCAGCGCGGCGGTTTGGCGGCCATGCCCACGCCGTGCGGCGTGCCCGTGAGGATGACCGTGCCAGCCGGCAGCGTGTTGCTCGCGCTGAGGAACTCGATGATCTGCGCCACGCTGAAAATCATGTCGTTGGTGTTCCAATCCTGCACGGCCGTCCCGTTGAGGAGGGTGCGTATGCCGAGCGTTTGCGGGTCGGGGATTTCGTCGGCGGTGACGAGGCACGGTCCGAGCGGACAGAAAGTGTCGAACGTTTTGCCGCGGCACCATTGGCCGCCGCCCCATTTCAACTGCCAGTCGCGGGCGGAGACATCGTTGCCGCAGGTGTAGCCGAGGACGTAGGACAGCGCGTCGGCCGCTTTGGCGTTGCGGCACGGACGGCCGATGACCACGGCGAGTTCGCATTCGTAATCGACTTCGGTGCTCGCGGCGGTGACAGGGATTTCGATGGGATCGCCGGGATTTTGCACCGTGTTGATGCCTTTGGTGAAGAGGATAGGACGCTCGGGCGGTTGCAGTCCCGACTCGGCGGCGTGGTGGCGGTAGTTGAGGCCGATGCAGAGGATTTGGCTTGGCTCGAGCGGCGCGAGCAGTTTGGCCATGTCGGCTTTCTCGCTGGTCTCGCGCAGGCCGGCATAAAGATCGCCGGTGCAACGGAAGGTGGAGCTGTCGGGTTTCTGCGAACCGAAGTGGACGGCTCCCTTGGGGTCTTGGTAGCGGATGATTTTCATAGTCGGGTTGGGGTTGGGCAAAGCACTGCCGGATCAGGTCAATCGCAGTGAAAAACTTCCTCCATGTCGGCCCACCATTCTCCGGGAGTGCGGGTCTCGAGGGGCTCCTGGCACGGTTTGCAGACATCCCACCACTGTTGCGTCTCCGGATCGGCCGCCATGCGGGCCATGTCTGCCGCGAAATCCTCCCCATGGTATTCAAAGTAGGAAAAGAGAAACCCGTCCTTGTAATAAATGGAGTAGTTGCGGATGCCGCACTCCCTGATTTTGGCCAGCACGCCGGGCCAGACGGCGGCGTGGAGCTGCTTGTATTCTTCGTATTTCTCCGGACGGAGACGGATGACTAAGCCGTAGCGTTTCATGGATTCAGGATTTGGCGGGCGCCCCGCAGGCCGCGGGGTCGCGGTATTTCACGGTCTGCAGATGCTCGCAATAAAGCACCAACTCGCCCGCGTTCTTGAAAACCTCGTAGCTTGCCCGGTAAAGGCCCATCTCCGGGTATTTGGGGGCTTTTTCCAGGTCGGTCTTGATCGTGTAGATGGTGTCGCCGATGAAAACCGGCTTGATGAAGCGAAGCTTGTCATAGCCGTAGCTGAAAGCGTTGACGCAGTTCGTCGCGACCAGACCGAGTCCGACGCTGAAGACCATGGCGCCGGCCACGAGGCGGCGACCGAAGATCCCCTCCTCTTTGGCGAAGATCTCGTCGGCCACGTAAGGATGCATGTCGAGGACGAGGGCGTTGAACTGCATGCATTCGCCCTCGCTGAGCGTGCGGCGGATGGAACGGATGCGATGGCCGATGACGATGTCCTCATACATCCAGTTTTCGGCGTTCCAGACGGGGATGTCGGCGTGGCGGGCGGGGTCGGGGTTCGGGTTTTTCATGGGAGTGTCAATGCGGGGCGGCGGTATCGCCGAGGTAATTGCCGTAAGTCAGCGCGAGCACGGCAACGAGGAGCACCACCAGGGCGGCGGCCAGCGCACCCAGCGTACGCGGACGGCAACCCTTCCATTCGCGCAGGAGCAAGCCGATGATCGTGCTGAAGAGGACCAGCATGATCATGTGGATGCCCCAGCTGCTGAACTTGTAGTCCCCCATGCGCACATGGCCGAGGCCGTAGAAAAAGAATTGTCCATACCAGAGGCAGCCGGTCAAAACAGCCAAGCCGAAATTGGCGGTCAGCGTGGTGCGCTGGGAACCCGCGGGTATTTCGAAATATTCGCCAAGGGTGCGGTGGCGGAAATGAAGCCACAGACAATAAACACCCGTGGTAAGAAAAGCTCCAGTGTTGGCGAAGTTTGTTTTCATGGTGATTCGGCTCTTACGCGGAAAAACTTTCGGGTGTTCGAGCATCGGCTAAGTCCACACGTTCAATAAACGTCCTTCCTGTAACGTCTGGCCTTTTTCATGTCTTCGATATAAGAGACAGCTTCATCCGCAGATCTGCCGCCAGCTTCCCGAACAATGCGGTGAAGCGCTTCATCGACATCCTTGGCCATGCGCGAGGCATCGCCGCAGACATAGAAATAGGCACCTTCCTCAAGCCACTCCCACAATTCGGCGGCATTCTCCATCATGCGATGTTGGACGTAGACCTTCTCGGTTTGGTCGCGGGAAAAGGCGGTATCGAGGCGGTGCAGCACGCCTTTGTCGCGCCACGCGTTGATCTCCGATTCGTAAAGGAAATCGGTGGCGCGGTTGCGGTCGCCAAAGAAAAGCCAGGATTTACCTTGGTCACCCCGAGCCTCGCGCTCCTGCAGAAAAGCGCGGAATGGCGCGATTCCCGTGCCCGGGCCCACCATAATCACCGGCAAGGAAGGTTCATCAGGTTGCCGAAAATGCTTTGCCGAATGGATAAACACTGGCATTGAGGCTTTGCTAGCACGGTCGGCTAAAAAGGTAGAACACACGCCCTGGCGAGGGCGACCGTGCGACTCGTAGCGCACAACGGCAACTGTGAGATGGACTTCCTCAGGATGCACGACAGGGGAAGACGCTATCGAATAGAGGCGCGGTTGCAGCTTGCGCAGCACCTTGACTAATTCGCTGGCGGCAAATTTCGCCTGGGGGTAAGCCTGCAGGATATCGAGCACTTCGCGACCATTTATCCACTTTTCCATCAGCGGCTTGGCGGCGGGATCGACGAGCTCGGATAATTCCCCTGCAGCCGGGCACTTCTCAAGAATGGCTGCGAGCAATTGCCTCGAGGGTTCGCGCATGGTCAATTGGCATGTGAGCAATTCGCGCAAGCGCGCATCAGTGCCGTCGACCCGCTCGTCACCAGTCAATCCCGCAACACCGAGGACCGCATCCACTTCCGCTGCGTCATTCAAAGGGAAAACTCCAAGTGAGTCTCCTACCTCGTAAGACAATCCTGATCCAGCGAGCGATACTTCAAAATGAACGGTTTCTTTGTCGGACCTGGGAGAGGTCAGTCGCCGCATTCGCGTCAGTCGTGCCTGAAACGGATTTTTTCGGGAGTAAATCGACATAAATGCAATTGGTTGTGTGCTACATGCAGCCCGTGGCGAAATAGGCCCGAGGACGGATCACGCGCCTGCGGTCCCAGCCTCGCGAGGAATTCCAAGCTACCGTCCCATCCAACCGCCATCGACCAACAGAATGGCTCCATGCATGTCGCGAGATGGACGGCGAGGCAACCACCTGACGGCTTGGACTTTGGTCTGTATCCAATGCCTTCATGTCTCAGCGCCGCACGCGGGCACTACCGCCCCGGACTGTGTTTTCGACCTCCTTGAGGGTGGCCATTGAAGTGTCCCCCGGCGTGGTTGAGACCAGAGCGCCGTGCGCCGCGCCGAAATCCACCGCTAGTTGCGGGTCGTTATGCTCGAGAAATCCGAAGGCGAGCCCGCTGGCGAAGCTGTCGCCGCCGCCCACGCGGTCGAGGATATCGAGCCCGGGATACTTGCGGCTCTCGTAGAATTTGTCGTCGTGCCAGCAGATGGCGCTCCAGTCGTTCTTGCTCGCGGTGATGACGCCCCGCAGCGTGGTTGCCGCGACCTTGAAGTTCGGGTATTCCTCGGCCGCTGTCTCGATCATGCGCTTGAAAGCGCCGGTCTCGATATTGCCCAGGTTGTGATCCACGCCCTCGACTTCGAAGCCGAGCGAGGCGGTGAAGTCCTCCTCGTTGCCGATCATCACATCGACGTATTGGGCAATCTCGCGGTTGACCTCACGGGCCTTGGCCTGGCCGCCGATGGATTTCCAGAGCGAAGGACGGTAGTTGAGATCGTAGCTGACGACGGTGCCATGCTTCTTGGCGGCTTGCACGGCCTCGATGGTCAGGTCGGCGGTCGATTCGGACAGCGCGGCGAAAATCCCTCCGGTGTGGAACCAGCGCGCGCCGAGTTTGCCGAAGATGTGTTCCCAGTCGAAGTCACCGCGCCGGAGTTGCGACGCGGCGGTGTGTCCGCGATCCGGCACGCCGACCGCGCCCCGCACCCCGAAGCCCCGCTCGGTGAAATTGAGGCCGTTGCGCACCGTGCGTCCGATGCCGTCATCCTCGCGCCATTTGACGAGCGCCGTATCGACCCCGCCCTGCATGATGAAATCCTCAAGAAGGTGGCCGACTTCGTTGTCGACAAGCGCAGTGCAGACTGCCGTCCTCAGTCCGAAGCATTTGCGCAGTCCGCGGGAGGTGTTGTATTCGCCGCCTCCTTCCCACGCCTCGAAGCGGCGTGCCGTGCGGATTCGTCCCTCTCCGGGATCAAGGCGAAGCATGACTTCACCGAGGCTGATTTGCGCGTAATGGCAGGTGGACTTGTCGCGGATCAGGAGCGCCATGGGAGTTGATTTGTCGGTGTTAGAGGTGTGTTGGTGGTGGCGAATCGAGCGGATTAATCCTGGGGTGATCCATTTTCGACAAAGAGCGCTTTGATTTCTTCATTGCTGAGTGCTCGCCGGTAAACGCGGAGCTGATCCACGGCTCCCGACCAATGCAGGTTGGGATGGTCGACGCTGCCCGACTTTGCGATGAAAAGCGTTTCCAACGGCTGGATGTCACTTTCAGCGGATTCGGAAATCCGCACCGAGTCCCGGCGTTCGCCATCGATCCAGAGTGCGAGAGTTCGATCGCGCGCCACGTTGACAACCACGTGATGCCATTGGTCGGGCAGCGAGAGCCCGGCTGCTTTGACAAGATAGGATCGCGTTCCATCGCGAAACAGCGCATCGACCCCGTAGTCACCGGAGGAAATCGTGAGTCCGGCAGAAGCAGCCTCATTAACCGGTTGGCCCCAATGCTCCCACTCACCGCGGGTGCCGCCTCCGAAATCAAAGATTCGGCCCGCCATGGCGGTTGACGCTGTTCGCTTGATCCACAATGAAACGGCGTAGTCGCCCGTTCCCATCGCCAGCTTTGTTCCGTCCAACAATCGGAGAGAACCCGTTCCTTCCGTGATGTTGAATCCGCCGCCAATACGTCCCTCAGCCGGTGCGACCCCGTTCCCGGTGACGAAGAGCGTGTTGCCATTCCCGCTCTCGTCTCCAATCGACTGGCCCTCCGTCAGCTGGCTTTCATCGAATGTCCACCATGCCGCTACGTCCGCAGGAACCGGCACACCCTCGCCAGATGCCGCTTTGATCTCTTGGCCGGGCCAGACTTGCCCGTCTGCATCAACGACACCGACAGCCACCGCCACAACCTGGTTATCGGTCAGTCCTTCGATCCTTTTCTCGGTGGTGCCGGGCGGGAGCAGGATGGGAACGAAGCCCGGGAGGGCCGCGCGAACTTGAAAGCCGAGCGTGCTGCTTCGGGGATGCGTCCAGCTTAAATGCAGGCCACCGGCGCTTCCTTTCGCCGCGAGGTTGCCGACCGGCCCGGGTGGCTCGGCGGCGGGTAGGAGGACGCCGGAGGAGCGGTTTCCTGCCAAGTCTTCGGTCTGCAGTCTCAGCATGACCATCCGATCCGGGCGCGGTTTTGGCATGGCGGCGGACTTCTTGTCCTTCGGGATAAAAACGGGTTTGGTGCGCGAATCGCCCTCGATGGTGATCCAGACGCCGCGGATGTCCGGATCGGATGGATTCTTCCAATTGATTTCGATGGTCGACGTTTCCCCTTCTCTCACCTCAGTCACCTGAGGATCTTCCACTTCTTCCGAAGCCCGGAAGGTGGCCGGAAAATCATTCAGCAAGCCGATTTTGTCGCGCTGCATCCGGGAACCGTCAAAACCGTCCCTCCAACTCACGTTGTCGTAAGTATGGCGAAGGTCCGAGCGATTCGTGCGGAAAGGGTTGGGAACACCGCGAATCTCGATATTGCGCATGACCTGATCGGTCACGCCCTCGGTGTAGTCGAAGTAGATTCCGTTCGGCGGGCAATCCTTCATGGACGGGTGGGCTGTAATATCTTCGATGATCAAGTGCTCCATGGTGTTGACCGGATGGTGCGAGCGGCTCGATATTCCCGCGAAATGCAGGGCGCCGACGTCCTCGCTGTCCTGGGCAAGCCTAGCCAGCCGTGTGTAGGAGATCTTGATTGTCCTCGGTGATCGGGCGGTTGTTGTGGGGCATGTCGGTCTGGCGCGCTTGAGCCCGCGTGCGTATGCCGTGGCGCCCCAAGACATTGACGGCGCGGGCGGACAATGAGCTGAGTTCCATGGCGTCGCGCAGGGACTTGAGTGAACGGCGATGGCGCGTGAGCATCAGGGAAACGGCCTGCGGCGTGACATGGAGCGGGCCGGCAATTTGGCGGTAGGAGTATCCCAATCCCCTCAGCATCGCGATCTGGCGCACGCGTTCGGGAATGGCATCCAATGTGCAGAGACAGGACGCGCGTTGGTCATTTTCTCGGTGGGTGATGTCGGTAGTGGTATTCATGGTGATTAGGCTCTTAAGCGGATAAAATTTCTGCCGTTCGTTCCCGGCGCACGCCGGAGAGGCAGGGGCTCATGACCGATTTCAAGAGCGGGGTGCGGGGCGATCGCCGCGAAGACGGAAAGGCCAACGTGGTGGGACCGATCCACGGCGCCGCTGCGCCTTGAATCGAGAACGCCTCGGCAAAGGGTGTCTCCGGGCCTCCGGGGGATGGCACCGCTGACCTGCGCTCCGGCGTCATCGGTCGTCGTCCATGAGACCAAGGTCGTTCCCCACGGTGGTCGGGCAGGGATGATGACCATTGCCGGGTTCGTCGTGATCTGACCGGAAGGCGTGGCGGCCGGTGCCATGCCGAGAGCCGCCGGCACCCGGATGGCCGCGGAGA
>FLOH01001592.1_pt1 | contig 14185 bp, 13 predicted proteins | sample 756751 | NCBI WGS metagenome assembly FLOH01 (sample SAMEA4026879, study PRJEB14308) | marine metagenome | biome: coastal water; material: water | depth 74 m
GCACATCTGGCTGTTGTACCGGCCACAAAATGTTCGATCAGACGATCCTGTTTATACTGACTTAATCTGCTCTTTCTCATACCAACCATTATAACACCTTTTATGCGTTATCTGGTACAGCCCCTTTAGTAAATATATTTAATTATAAATTTTGTTGACAGTTCTTATAAATTAGAATAATCATATATTCGAATTTTTGAATATATAGTAAATTTTATCGCACGATAAGGACATCTAAATGATACATCGCTTTTTCCATTGGGTCATCAATCACCCCAAAACAATATATCTAACAACACTGATGATGGTGGTGATGCTTGGAGCGATGATTCCAAATATTAACATTGATACAGACCCAGAGACCATGTTGCCCGAAAACAATCCCGCACGCATGTTTCACAATAGCGTCAAACAAGAATTTAATCTTAGAGATTCTATCGTGGTGGGCATCATCAACGAAACAAACAAAGATGGCATCTATAATGTTGAATCGCTAAATGAACTTCATGTTCTGACCCGCAATATTCTTAAAATTGAGGGTGTGATTTCACAAGATGTGATGAGCCTAAGTGAAGTTGATAACATTTCACAAGAAGGCATAGGAACAATTCGTTTTGAATGGCTGATGTCTAAGCCACCTAGCAATGTTAGTGAGGCTGAGGCTATAAAAAACGCTGTAAGTCGTTTGCCTATGCTCAATAACTCACTCGTCTCTAGCGACGGTAAAGCTGCGGCGATTTATATTCCTATCGTCGATAAAAAACAAAGCTATATTATTGCGGAACAGATCAGAGAATATTTCCCAAAAAGCACCAACGGAAATCATTACCATCTAACAGGCCTGCCAATCGCAGAAGATCAATTTGGTCATGAAATGTTTGTTCAGATGGGTATATCAGCACCACTTGCAGGCATCATGATTTTCTTCCTTATGTGGGTTTTCTTCCGAAATATTCCGCTGATAATATCGCCAATGCTCGTTGCGATGGCAACCGTGGTCTCAACCATGGGGCTTTTAATCGGACTCGGCTTTTCGGTTCATATCTTATCATCAATGATCGCTATCTTCTTAATGCCCATTGCTGTGGTAGATAGCGTGCATATTATGTCTGAATTTTCTGATCGCTATAAACCCGGCAAGGACTCGAAAGTTATCATCCATGAGGTGATGACCAACCTTTTCAGGCCAATGTTATTCACGTCTGTTACATCAACGGCTGGTTTTTTATCGCTTACACTAACACCAATTCCGCCTGTACAAGTTTTTGGTGCTTTTGTTAGCTTTGGTATAATGCTTGCTTTTGCTTTAACCATGGTGTTGATCCCTGCCTATTTGGTTCGCATGTCCCCCAAAGCCCTTGCCTCTTTACAAAAGGGCCATCATGCCAGTGAAAAACTAGGCGTGGTTGATAGGTTAATAGCTAGTATTAAGAGTCTCGCTCTTGGTCGCCCAAGAATGGTGCTCACAGTCTTTATCGCTCTGTTTGCTTTTTCTATGGTTGGCATCAACAAAATAGAAATTAACGACAACCCAATTAATTGGTTTAAAAAGGGTCATGAGATACGCATTGCCGACAAAGCGCTGAATAGGCATTTTGCAGGTACCTATTATGCTTATCTGGTTTTTAAATCTACCAATGACCAATCTTATAGAGACAAAATTAACAAGTATGCTGAGAGTGCCATTCAAACGGCAGCTAGAGATGGTTATGATCTATCTCCATATTGGAGTAATATTAATCCAGAGGACAACTTGGCTGAAACTTTGTCAAACCGTATCAACGTACTTGATGATGCTCTGTTTGACGCTGAAGACCAAAACGCCGCTTTACTCGAGCAAATGATTGCTGACTTAGAAACTTTCTTAGAAGAAAGCCGTGTTTTTCTTAACCCTGTCCTCCTTGCATATTTAGATGATATGGAAGATGCAATCGGTCATAGTGGTACCGTTGGAAAAAGTAACAGCTTGGCGCAAATTGTCAAAACCGTGAACAGAGAATTACGTGGTGGTGATGAAAAAGATTATATATCTCCGACGTCGGCTAGTGGTGTTTCTCAAGCCTTATTACAGTACCAAAGCTCACATCGCCCTAATGATTTATGGCATTTTGTCACGTCTGATTACCGAAATACAATATTTTGGCTACAACTGACCAGTGGCGACAATAAAAACATGAGCGCTACGATAGATTTTGTTGCGGACTATGTAAAAAAGAACCCCCTGCCCGAAGGCATAGCCATAGATTGGGGCGGCAAGGCATACCTTAACGTCGTATGGCAAAATACTATGGTTGACGGCATGCTAGAAAGCCTAGCTTCTGCTTTTATTATTGTATTGATAATGATGATTGTTTTATTCAGGTCCGTGCAATTTGGCTTATTGGCAATGGTTCCACTCATTTTCACAATATCTCTTATTTATGGCCTCATTGGATGGATTGGCAAAGATTATGATATGCCTATCGCAGTATTGTCATCTTTAACGCTTGGCATGTCTATTGACTTCGCAATTCATTTTATCGACCATGCCCGTTCCATTCACAAAAAAACAGGCGATTTTATGGAGACTATGCGCCAAATGTTCGACGAGCCAGCTCGGGCGATTAGTCGCAACACCCTCGTTATTGCGCTAGGCTTTACTCCATTATTATTTGCCCCGCTTGTGCCATACATCACTGTAGGTGTCTTCCTTGCCAGTATTATGGCATTATCTGGCCTTGTTACCTTGTTACTGTTACCAGTTCTTTTGTATCTATTTCGTAATAGATTGATGCCGTCAACTAAAGTGCCACACCAAACCGAGAAAGGATAATTTCCATGCTGAAATATCTGAGCATAATTTATGTGACTTTATTTTTCACCTCCTCAGCCATTATGGCTCAAGAAACGGATGCTGATGTCATCGTTCACAAGGCAAATATTACAGCTATGTATCCCGGCATTGATGGCAGCACGACAGCACGCATGACCATTATTGACGATCAAGGGCGTGAGCAAATTCGTCAATTTAATGTGTTGCGAAAGCATGTAGCGCCCGGTGGAGATCAGGATTATTTGGTTTTCTTCTCACGTCCATCTGATGTTAGAGGCATGGTATTTCGTGTAGCTAAGCATGTTGAGAGTGATGATGATCGCTGGCTGTACCTGCCTGGCCTCGACTTGGTCAAACGTATTTCCGCTGGAGATAAACGCACGTCTTTTGTAGGCTCACATTTCCTATATGAGGATATTTCAGGTCGCAATCTAAGCGAAGACACTTTCCAACTCCTTGAGACAACGGACACGCATTATGTGATCGAAGCCACACCAAAAAAACCTGAGACTGTCGAGTTTAAGACTTTCCAAGTGTGGGTCGATAAAAACACAATGCTGCCGGCCAAAGTGGAATATAAAGACGCACAAGACGTATTATACCGCCGCGTCGAAAGCTTGGAGACTGAAGTTATTCAAGGTTATCCAACCGTAATAAAATCTCAAGCAGAAGATTTAAAATCTGGCGGCAAAACTATACTAGAGTTTCGATTCATCAAATATGACCTTGGCATTCCAACAAGCGTCTTTAGTGAACGTAGTTTACGCACTCCGCCACTTGAATGGTTAAAAAGATAAACGCTTATGTCAAAGCAAAGCATATTTAGCATAGCCGTTGTTGCGCTTGCCCTTAGCTTTTCCAACCAACTTTCGGCACAGGATGAAGGCTGGGATGATGCTTGGGACGAAGAAGAAAAATCTGGATTTGAGTGGCATGGCTTTATCGAGGGTGCTGCGGGCTTTCGTTTTCAAAATGACACTGCGCTCGAGGGCAAAGAGGCCACACTTGCTGATCTACGCCTGCGTCTTGAGACCTCTTATGCTCTGGGAAATGCCTCTATCAGCTTAAAGGCCGATGGTTGGTATGACGGAGTAACAGACGATCTTAATGCCAATATACGCGACCTTACTCTCAGCCTGCCCATAACAACCGCCATCGACCTTAAAGTAGGGCGTCAGGTTCTAACATGGGGTACAGGGGACTATTTGTTCATCAATGACCAGTTCAGTAAAAATTGGCAGGCCTTTTTTTCTGGACAAACTGATGAATATCTCAAGGGCGCTTCCAACAGTATCAAAGCTTCATGGTACAAAGGTAATGTAAGCCTGAATGTAGTTTGGACCCCTATTTTTGAACCCGATGTCTATATTAACGGTGAGCGCTTTTCCTTTTTCTCACCGCAACTAGGTCAAAATATTGCCCCAAACTTTACGGCCATCGTGCCGGACAAAGGCATTGTGCAAGGCGAATTAGCAGCCCGCATTAAAATACAAAAAAACTCCACAGAATTTGCTTTTTATGGCTACCGTGGTTACAGCGGAACACCCGTTGCCATCAACCCACTCGGCCAGCCCGCCTTCGCTAAATCTCAAACCTTTGGGGCGAGCGTCCTTCGACCTCTTGGCAAGGGGCTCTTTAATGCAGAATTTGGCTATCAAGAAAGTTTGAAAGACCAAAATATCAGTTTCATTGATAAACAACTCAAATTTTTAGTCGGCTACGAGCAGGAAATAATGAAGAGCTTTACCGTGTCTGGGCAATATTATCTTGAATATCTACCCGACCATGACAGTGTCGTTGCCTCAATGGTAAGCAACGGTATTTTAGAGGATTTTGCACCAGATAAAGCGCGGCATGTCTTGACGCTACGCTCGACTTACCGTTCTAATCACGACAATACCACTTGGTCACTCTTTACCTTTTACAGCCCTAGTGATAAAGATATATACCTACGTCCAAGCGCGTCGCATCGTTTGAATGACGCGTGGACGGTTGCGTTGGGAGCAAATATCTTTTTGGGGGAAAAGAACAACAGCTTTTTCGGCCAGTTTAAAAAATCTAGTAATGGCTATATTCGTTTACGATATGGTTTTTAATCAGTAATGTTAACAAGAATGGGAACTATAGTATGACAAGAGAAAGTGGACTATTTTTATTTGCGGGCACTATGATTTTAGTATCGATAGCACTCACACATTATGTGCATCCTTATTGGATGTGGTTTACCGTTTTCATTGGTGCCAATATGGTGCAAAGTTCCTTCACAGGCTTTTGCATACCTACTATTGTGATGAAAAAAATGGGTATGAAATCAAAATGCGACCCAGTTGAAGAATAATAGATTCTAACTGCGCTAAAAGCATGGAGGTCATGATTGCTTTCTCATGACCTCTTTTCCAAGACACACTCTCTGCCCATAATCAACAGCTCCGAGTATTAGAATGTCGCATACCATTGCACTGCCAAAATTACTTGAAATCGGCGGAGGGTCACTTGCAAAATTGCCGGAGATATTAGCCGCCATTGGCAGCCTAAAGCCTTACATCATTACCGATAAAATTATGCAAGATCTTGATTATGTCAACCGAGTGCAAACCTTACTGAGCGATGCAGGCATCAAGACTGATGTTTTTAACGCCGTTGAACCAGAGCCTACCGAAGCCTCTATCCTGCCAGCAGTATATGCGATGAAACAGGGTAACTATGATAGCGTGATAGCTCTCGGCGGCGGCAGCGCCATTGATAGCGCCAAGGCCATTGCCATTCTCGCTCATTTTGGTGGCGTGATGCGTGATTATAAAGTGCCGCGTATTGTCAATGAAATTGGTTTGCCTATCATTGCTATTCCAACAACGGCGGGTACGGGCTCTGAGGCAACCCGTGTAACCATCATCACGGACGCTGATAGCGACGAAAAAATGCTTTGTATGGGGCTCGGATTTTTGCCAACCGCAGCTATCATTGACTTTGAGCTAACACTAAGCGCCCCACCCCGAGTAACCGCTGACACGGGGATTGATGCGCTTACCCACGCTATCGAGGCCTATGTTAGTAAAAAAGCCAGCACCTACACTGATCAACAAGCACTCGCAGCTATCAGGCTGATAGCTCCAAACTTGCGCACAGCCTATTTTGACGGAAATGACAAACAAGCCCGAGAAGCCTTAATGCTGGGTGCTACACTCGCTGGCATAGCCTTTTCCAATGCCTCTGTCTGCTTGGTGCACGGTATGAGCCGCCCTATCGGCGCGCACTTTCATGTGCCACACGGCCTAAGTAATGCTATGCTCCTGCCTGTAGTGACCAAATACTCCATCCCCGGTGCAGTTGGACGCTATGCAATATGTGCAAGGACAATGGGCGTCGCTGACAATAGAGACAACGATAGTGTGGCTAATGAGAAATTACTGATTGAATTAAAAAAGCTAAACAAAGATTTAAAAGTACCGTCCCCTGCCGATTTTGGTATTGATAAAGCAACATATTTTCAACTTAGCAGCTTAATGGCAGACCAAGCCCTAGCGTCAGGCTCGCCGGGTAACAATCCTCGCGTCCCAACGGCCGACGAGATTGTTGAGCTCTACCACCAAGTTTGGCAGCAATCTCAAGAAGGCATCTAATCTGTCAAGGGCAGAGTAAAAACAGGCCATGGGGCGGCGTAAAAGTCTACCACTATTGCTGCGTCTTACTTATGATAATGAGGGGGCAATTGCCCCCTCATTATCATGTGTTTCTTTTTACTTGTTGGTATTGCGCTTTTTGCTCTGATTGAGGCGGTAGCTATCGCCGTTCATCTCTAAAATATTGACGTGGTGGGTCAAGCGGTCCAGCAATGCGCCCGTAAGGCGGTCAGAACCGAAGGTTTCCGTCCATTCATCGAACGGCAAGTTGCTTGTCACCATGGTTGAGCCACATTCATAGCGCTGAGAGAAGACTTCGAACAAAAGTTCCGCCCCAGTTTTACTGAGCGGTACAAAGCCCAGTTCGTCAATGATTAAGAGCCTGTATTTGGCGAGCTTCTTCTGATAACGCAGCAGGGTCTTCTCGTCTCTGGCCTCCATCAGCTCATGGACCAGGGCACTTGCCGTGATAAAGCCAACACTGAGGCCCTTTTGGCAAGCCGCCAAGCCAAGTCCGAGGGCAATGTGGGTTTTTCCAGTGCCACTCGGTCCAAGGGCGATGATATTCTCGCGTCGCTCAATATACTCACAACGAGCTAAATCCAGCACTTGCATCTTGTTAAGGCCGGGGATCGACTTAAAGTCAAAGCTGTCGAGGCTTTTGATGGCAGGGAACTTGGCCAGTTTGATCCGCCGTTCAATCATGCGACCTTCGCGGTCGATCAGCTCCAGCTCAGCAAGGCGGGCAAGATACCCAACATGATCAACGCCTTCTGTGGCACAGAGCCGTGCCAGCTTATCATGTTCCCGCAGGAAAGTCGGCAGGCGTAAGCTTTTAAGATGATGGGTGAGCAAGATTTGAGGGACATCGCTCATGAGCCTGCTCCTGCAGTTCTGGCCATCAAACTCATATAGCTGGACGGTGATGTCGTGCCTACAGTGGCTCTCGGTAGGTAAGGGTAAATGTCGAGATCAAGCTTGGCAGGACGTCGTTCAATACGACATAGTACCAGATGCTTGATGGCGTCAAAGCCGATAGCACCCAATCTCAGGGCGTCACGGGTGGCGGCCGCTAAGATGTTCATATCAACTGTGTCCAGCAAACGCAGCACCTGAACATATTCTCGCTTGCCTGCCTTGCCCATGCGCGCTTCCAGCAGTCGCCGCAGCTTGGTAAGTTCATCAGGTAAATCCCACCCCTCTAGCGGTGCCGCTTGGTCTAGGCTCGCGATCTTGCGCTCGATCAAGGGCAAGTAATGCAGCGGGTTGAAGATCATATCATCACTGTCGTAAGAGCGGATATGGCGCGCTATAACCTCTGCCTTGCAGCCGATGACGACTTCGCCCACATAGCCCCTGATCCATACATCACGGTGACCATAAGCAACCGGTACAGAATAATCATTACCCTTGTATCGCACCAAAGACTGTGATGTCACGCGCCCTGCCTGCTTATGGCAGGCATCAAAAGATGTGGCGGGCAAGGCCTGCATGGCGGCAAGATCAACTTTTAAGCGTTCCCCAATGCTGGCCTTATGACCCCGCACAACATCAGCCTGTCGTGCTAAACATTGTTCTTCTAGATAATCATTAAAAGCGTCAAAGCTCGGGAACTGAGGGATCGGCACCATGAAGTTGCGGCGGGTATAGCCAACCATACCTTCGACCTTGCCCTTATCATTGCCCTTGCCCGGGCGACCATAACGATCCTTGATCAGATAATGGGACAGAAAGCCCGAGAAAGCTTCGGTGCGTTTGCGAACACCATCAGGCATAATGCGCGCCACCAGGCACTTGTCATTGTCATAGACAATCGACTGCGGCACCGCACCAAAGAAAGCAAAGGCATGATTGTGGCCGTCAAGCCACGCTTCTGTGACCGCACGCGGATAAGCGCGCACATAACAGGCATCGCTATGCGGCAGGTCCAGCACAAAGAAGTGCGCTTTTTGCTGAATGCCTGCGATGATCACTTGCGCTTCGCCAAAGTCGGATTGGCCGTGGCCGGGCGCATGGCTGAGCGGCACAAAAACTTCCTTGTGGCGCTGATGGTGGGTCCTGACATAATCCTTTATCGTGGTGTAGCCGCCGGTAAAGTTATGCTCATCGCGCAGGCGCTCAAAAATGCGTTTGGCCGTATGGCGTTGTTTGCGCGGCACCAGCTTATCACCTTCGATATAGCCATCAATGATGTGGGTGAACCCGTCCAGTTTGGGGCGCCGGGTCGTTGCTGTGCGGCGATACCCCGGCGGCTCGCTAAACTTTAGCATCTTGGTAACCGTCTCGCGGCTAACACCAAACTGACGCGCAGCCTCACGACTACTCAGGCCTTGGTGATGACACGCAAGGCGTACTCTTCTATATAAATCCACTGTATAAATCCCTCAGCCCTCCTCTTAAACAAAGAGGACAAAAATGGCAGAGTTTTGCTCCGCCCGCAGCAACACAATATCACCGCCTCAGTGGACTAGTTTGTCACCGCCGTTTACAGAAAAACATCATTCACTAATCACACCCGCTGATATTATGCATGACCAAATCAAATTACACACTTGGGGAAATGAGATATCTGTTATCCCAAGTGCCAATGAAAAAATTTATGATGATTCAAGCTGGAAACAGGTAAAGCTTAATGCTAGTGAAGTGCTGGAGATGTGGCCTGAGCCATTAGGGTACAGCAATAAAATTCGAGATGACTTATGGCGAGAATATGAACAATTTAGGCGTAAATTTATCGCTATTAAGTCAAAGACCAATAAATCTGATTGTAAAATATATGAAGAGCTTGAACCTAACTTTAGTTTTGGGGTGAGTTCCATGAAACGGATCAAAAACGGCACTTACCCAACTGCGACTGAAAGAGGGATTTTACCCATCACAGAAAAAGACTATGTATCCTGATACAAGAAAGATACATTTCAACTAAGAAATTTACTTATATATATCAACTAGTTACACAATAAAGATACATAAGATACATTTAGTGTGTCTGTGCGTAACTCTATATAATGAAGTTCATTGGAATAAATTGTTTATCCAATTAAATGCAATTATGGAGATTGAGTTATGACTAAGATTATTAACAGGATCATAAGAGAAAAGGAAAGGTGTTTTCTAACTGGTGTACCATCTGTTTCTTGGTGGCGTATGGAGAAAAGCGGCAAAGCCCCAGTTGGCTTTAAAATTGGAACTAATGCGAAAGGCTGGCTCTTAAAAGATATTGATCAGTGGATTCAATCAAAAGCGGAGGCAGCCAATGACCAGTAATAGAAAAACCCCCGCACTGGCTGTAACCAGTATAGCGGAGGCTAATCAATCCCTCACAAAAGAGATAGATCAGCTTAACAAACAAACTGACAATACTCAAGACGTTAGTAAGGTGCCTATAAACCCAACTTTGATAGAGCATTATATATCCTCATTACATGCCCAAACTGAGCATGATATTGAGATTAGAATTTGCCCGAATAATAAAACTGAGGGCATATACCCAAAGACTTTTTTCTCTAGAGATATGTCTAAGCTTATCCAATTTATAGAAGATGAGCACACCAGCGCGAACGGCGTTTATGTGGGCATGGCTACCAGAACCAAAGGCCTTAAATCTGGCAAGGCAATTCACTGTGAGGAATTACCGTGTCTATGGGTCGACTTAGACTGTGATAAGGACGGTCTAGATAGGCAAGAATGCTCTAAAATATTGCAGACCTGCAAATACCCCCCATCTCTCATAATAGACAGTGGCGGAGGGCTACATGCATATTGGCTACTAACTCAAGCGCATGATCTAAAGATTGAACATCATGACAAGATCAAGAAGACCCTTAAAGGGTTAGCGCACATATTCGCTGGAGATATGGCAGTCTGTGACATTGCGCGAATTATGCGTGTCGCTGGCACATGCAATACAAAACTAGATCAAATACGCCCTGTCACTATCCTCACGGCCTTCTTTGAACAGGAGGCTAACGACAATGAATAAGTACCCTGAATATGAACTTGATGATCTAGTTGAATGGGTCAATGAGAGTCCTGTATTAATTGGACGCTCAGAAACACTATCCGAGAATGTTTTAGCACCCTTAGAGCCATTCTCTCAATTTGGTGCATCACATCATAAATCTCTTGATGTTGAATCAGCGCTTGCTTCTATGTCTCATGAGGGCGGCGATAACGGTATTCATCAAACCCATTTAAAAGTTACTGGAGCAATGATAAGAGCCGGTAATGATATTGAGGAGGCGGTGAGAACTGTTCTTACAGCTACCCAGAAGGCAGTACCCGCAAATTACATGTGGGATTGGGTACAAGAAGAGAGTGCCATTCGCGAGATGTGTGTATCTGCAAGTGACAAGATTAAAAGCGGTGAATGGCCATCGAATAACGTCATAACACCAGACAACTGGAGAGATCATCTTATTCGTGGTGGGAAAAATGATAGCACTAAGCCCTACTTAGCTAATATTTCACTGTATCTTGATAACCATAATGGTTTCAAAAACCTTATTCAATATGACTCATTTTCAAATAAGATGCTTCTATGTAATCCACCTATCTCTGAACCCGCCAATGATAACATTTTGTATCCTATTGAGCTGACTGAATATCATGAGGGGTATATGAATCAGTGGTTTGAACGGCACCTAAATACGCAAGTAACTGAGCATGTAATTTCAAAAGCTGTAAAACTAACTGCAAAACTTAATCAGGTAAATCTTCTTATCAAGAGATTAGAAAGTTTCACATGGGACGGAACCCCCAGAATTGATAGATGGCTTATAGATTATGCTGGGGTTGAAGATACTGTGCTCCATAGGGCATGGGGAAGAAAATTTCTTATATCAGCTATTGCCCGCGCTTACGGCCCTGGCTGCCAGGTAGATACAACTTTGATATTAGAAGGTGATCAGGGCATAGGGAAATCGACCTTAGCCCGCATCTTATGCCTAAAACCTGAATGGTTTGGAGATCAATTACCACCATTATATGACTTAAAAGCCGCACAAGAATATATAGAGGGGAAGTGGATAATAGAAATTGCGGAACTAAGTGCCCTAAGTGATTCCGCAACTACAAAGACTAAGAACTTTCTCACGGCAAGAAGAGAGAGCCGACGGCCAGCTTACGGTAAAAAAATAATTGATTCCCCTCGACAATGTGTGTTTATCGGCACGACTAACCCTGAAGGCGGGTATTTGCGCGATGCGACAGGCGCTAGGCGCTTCTGGCCTGTCTATTGTACAGAGATCAAGTGCGAGGCCTTAGAAGCAATTGTAGAGCAATTATGGGCAGAGGCGATTGTGGCCTTTAAATCTGGTGAAATTTGGCATTTAAGTGATGAACAAAAAACACTGGCAAAAGAGGCTCAAGGCCAGCGTCACGAAGGTGATGAGTGGGACGATATATTCGATAAATATATTACTCATAAACCATCGCTATCTGGTGATGGACTAGGCACTATAAAACCGCATTCAGAGTGGCTACAGCGAGAACACCCACTTACCTGCATCAAACCCAGAGACTTTCTGGTTGATGCTCTGGGCTTTAAAGTAAAGGATGTATCTGCCCGTAATGGCGTCACTAGAACTAAAAGCTTGTTTACTTCTAAAGGTTGGAGAAAAAGACAAATCAAGATGGATGGGATTCCAACTGACTGGTATACAAAGGACGGCGAGTTGCCCGAGATAAGGTCGTGCTCTGATGGTTATTTTAGAATAATCCGCAAAAAGGGTAGCACCTCGAGTGATGAAGACGACGGTGAGAAGTCGGTGTTTTAGGGTCAAGTGCCTCATAAATACTGAAAATGAAAGCTGGTAGTAGATTTTTTCTACTACCGGTCTTTTTTCTACTACCTCTGAAAGCCTTGCCCACGCTGGCTAAGCGACATGCGGTAGTAGGTAGTAGTATAATATATAAGAGTTATAAATAGTATATATAGGTATAGGGGAGAGAGTGCCAGAAGAGTCTTGAGGTGGGCCTACTACCTACTACCTACTACCCGTGGCTTAAAGCGCTGGTCAACAAATGGTGAGCTATTCTAGCCTCTAGCACATGCAACACTGACTCCTTCGCGCGCGAGGGCCACCCCCTACCCCCTATATTAGGCAGACCTAGACCCCACCCCATGCCTTTCTGCTTGGTCTATTTACAGGCATAGAAAAAATTTGGGAAAATTATGACTTGTGGTGATAAAGATGAAAGCGGTAATCTATTTATTAGACTTATACCCACTCTGCCCCATGAGAGATGCATATCCCATAAATACACTCAGTAAATTTCTATTACGATTTGTATTTTAAAGCTTTAACGATGATTACGATTGAAGAAGGTTATTGCATTTTTGTTTCCATTGTACCCGGCGTACCACTATGAGAATATGTATAACTAGCAACAACGCCACTTCTAAACACGATCGTTAATGATTTACTTTTCACGCTCGATTTAACATCCATTGTAAAAATCTTACTTTGTGCGTGCGCCGTACTATTAACATACATGTATCCCCATGTTATCGTGTCGTCAGTACCGTTAATTATTGTACTTGGTTCTCCAAATACTTTTTTAACGTCATCAATTGTAGTTTGATTTTTTACAATATTCTCAACACTAGCATCAGAAAAATCTCTTCCCTGCTCGTATGTCGATGTTGCGCACGCTGAGACCATAGCTGTCATAGCTAAAACAATAAGTATCTTCATCATTCTTCCCTTAGCGGTGTTAAAAATGCCTATTTAAAGCATTAAACAATTAATGTGACCTATAATGTTAGTTACTAGACTCGTTTCATAATTAGGGAAATGGTGAATTTTCATGCATAGTTATGATCAGGAGGATTATTCATGAACACATTAAAAGTTTTACGGTCTCGGCCTACATTATTTTTCCGTCTTTGCGGTATCCGACTTGATGATTTTGACGATCTTGTCACAAAAACTTACCCTTTGTGGCTTAAAAGTGAGCATAAACGTCTGTTTCGCAAGAACCGCAAGCGTGGCATTGGTGCCGGCCGCAAGTATGAGCTTGATTTTCCAGCCCAGCTTCTCATGTGCCTGATTTACTATCGAACCTATACCACTCACGTATTTTTGGGACTTGTTTTTGGCGTTTCTTCCCCCACGGTTTGCCGTGTGAATAGAGCCATGACGCATCTTATGGCCGATCATTTTCGTATGCCTGAGCGAGAGGTACGTCTTAATGAAAAAGAAAAGGACGAACTTTTATATCTGATGGTGGACGGGACCGAGCGCCCCATTCATCGCTCTGGGAAACCCGGGGAGCGCAAGAAAAATTACTCCGGGAAAAAGAAGCGGCACACAGTTGTTCATCAAATTATCACGGATAATAACAAGCGTATTTTAGCCGTTGGCCCGGCACAAAAAGGCTCAAAACATGACAAGAGGATCTTTGATGAAAGCCGTGTTGTGAAGCCACCTGACATACTTGTGTTAGGGGATTTAGGGTATCTTGGAACGGATGCAGAAATCCCGATAAAAAAGCTAAAGAAAAAGACCCTTTCAAAAGAGAACAAGGCTTATAACCGTTGGCATTCCGGACTTCGCGTTGGTGTGGAGCATGCGATCGGAAGAATGAAAAAATTCAGGATTTTTGCCGATATTCACCGTAATAACGGCCTGCAAAATATGATTGCCAAGAATATTGGAGCCTTGGCAAACATCAATTTGAAATGCGCATAAGAACGGCTGGCACAATTAAACTCGCCTGCAAAATTAACCACTATTATGAATCGAGTCTA
>FLOH01001596.1_pt1 | contig 13643 bp, 10 predicted proteins | sample 756751 | NCBI WGS metagenome assembly FLOH01 (sample SAMEA4026879, study PRJEB14308) | marine metagenome | biome: coastal water; material: water | depth 74 m
TCTCTGATATTCTATCACTCAGCTGAAAATGTGAGAATATCTTTTCTTGATATTGTTTCTTGCCTTGCATACAACAAGATACGAAATTTATACCTATTTTTGATAAACTTGTGCAACAGACACACCGTATAAGTTTTATGCTTAAATTTGAACTAAAAGGAAACTGACAAACATATTAACAAACGATTTGAACAACCGAAAATCTATCGATTTTCAGCCGCAACAAATCATATCCGAGTCGTTAGCCTTCATTATGACCAACCAATAACCGATGATAAAATTCTTCAGAAAAAGAAACCAAAACGACAATGAAAATAGGAGAAACCATAGCTATAGAATTCAACGATTTTTCGAAGAACTACACCAATGATATGATTGGCTGTGTGCCGCATTATTTGTCGCTAATTTCAAGTTTTACAAAATACTTTCCTGACAATTTTAACCCTAAATCCATTCTTGATCTTGGGAGTGGTAATGGAAATGTCACAGCCCAACTTATTCCTTCTTTCCCAAATGCAACGTTCACTCTTGTAGATGCATCTGCCGAAATGATAAATCTATGTCGTAGTCAATTCAAAGACTATGATTTTATTTATGACAATAAATACTTCAAAGATTTTTTATTTAAGGAAAAAAGTTATGATCTAATTGCTGCGGGATTTAGTCTCCATCATTGTGATGAAAACGAAAAACAATCTATTTTTAAGAACATAAATACTTCTTTAAAAAAGGGTGGAATATTTTCATATAGCGATCTAATGATAAGTAAAACCAATCCCGATCATCCAATGCTACTGGAACAGTGGAAAGAATTTGTAAATACCAACTTTTCAGATGAGAAAAAATGGATCTGGCTCATGGAACATTACGAATTTTTTGACAAACCAACAGATTATTTGGTCCAAATAGAGTGGATGAGAAATGCCGGTTTTACTAATATTCAAATTCTTTTCAGAGAAGATTATTGGATACATCTACAGGCAGTAAAATAAAATTAGTCAATAATTCACTCGTATTAAGTTCGAGAAGAAATCAAAAGTCTTTGATAATTAATTACTAAATTAAATAACGAAAGGCTAACAACGTATATAAAAAATAGGCGAAACAGCAGTGAAATCAAATGTTTTGGTTCGTATCAAACTTTGAGCTTAGCTTAAAGTTTCGTGCTTCATAATCGCCTACTTTCCATATACATAACCGTTGGCATTAATACTGAACGAATTTTGATAATTGAAATAAAAGTAATAACTTTGTGGTCACAAAAAAGAAAATTATGGAAACTTCTATTATTAAAATCGGAAATTCAAAAGGACTGCGTTTAAGCAAGACCATTTTGGAAAAATACAACATCAAAGAAAAAGTTGAGTTGATTCTTGAAAAAGGACAAATTATTTTAAGACCAATTGAAAAACCAAGAAAAAATTGGGAAAATGAGTTCAAAAAAATGAGATTAAATGAGGATGACAAATTGTTAATGAACGATGTGTTTGACGATGAAAATCTTGAGGAATGGAATTAAAACAATATTCTATCATTTTGGTAAATCTTGACCCAACTATAGGGAGTGAGATTAAAAAGACTAGACCTTGTGTAATTATTTCACCTAACGAAATGAATAAACATTTAAACACGATAGTTGTTGCTCCAATGACAACAAATATGAGAAAGTATCCGACTAGAGTTCCTGTTGCACATAATGGAAAAAAGGGAATGATTACAATTGATCAAATTAGAACTATTGATAAAACGAGAATTATAAAAGTATTTGACAAATTGTCAAGTTCCGAGGTGAAAAAATGTAAAGAAATAATCAAAGAAACGTTTGTTGACTAAAAGTACTAAATGCCAACACCGCATAAAATTTATGCTTACATTTAAACTAAACAACAAACCGACAAACATTTAACAAACGATTTGCCAGACCTGAAAGATTTCAGATTTTCCAGTCTCATCAAATCTTATAAAAACCCGTTAAATACGATAATGGTTTGTTATACAACTAAATAGTTCAAAGTGTTATTGATGCGAAACAAGCTAATGGTGTAGCTTGGTAATTTAACTTACCTTGCAGCCTTATATTATTGGTATAACTGTATTTTATTTAGAATCTTCCCATTCCTCGATATTTATAAGTGCTGTAAAAGTACTTATTAACGGACTTTAAACATTCGGTTATTAAGGTGGATAAACCTCAGAAAGGATGACGAATGACAATGACAACTCTTTTTGCAAGCCTAAATTTAGCAAGGTAATGGGTGTCGCGTTTTCGAAAACGCTAAGAAAAAGAGTCAATGCTTATTTTAAAACAAATGGCATAAGCAGAAACGCAAATAAGAGCATGCTAACGAAGACCGTTTTGATGCTCAGTTTGTTTTTCGCCCCCCTTATTTTGATTAATTTGGGACTTGTTACGACCCCGATTTTACTTTTCACACTGTATATTTTTACCGGTCTTGGTATGGCGGGCATAGGCATGGGTATTATGCATGATGCCATTCACGGTTCGTATTCAAAAAATAAAAAAGTTAACCATATTTTGGGTCTTACGCTTAATATTATAGGGGCGAATGCAACCGTATGGCGCATACAGCACAACATTCTTCATCATACCTATACTAATATTGAACATGCAGATGATGACATTAATGCACCTTTCTTTCTAAGGTTCACGCCCCACGCAAAAAAATACTGGTCGCATAAATTTCAGCATATCTATATTTGGTTCTTTTATTGTCTGGCAACGATTTCTTGGATTACTACCAAAGACTTTGTGCGCCTAAACAGATACCACAACATGGGTTTTTTAAGCAAAAAAAATGAATTTAGAAATGCACTTATCGAAATGGTGGGATGGAAACTATTTTATTATTCGTATGCCTTAATCATACCTATAATTGTGGTGCCCTTACCTTGGCAGATTGTCCTTTTGGCATTCCTGAGCTTGCATTTCGTTACCGGATTGTTGATTAGTATTGTATTTCAAGTAGCTCATATTATACCTAGTGCAGATTTTCCGCTTCCTGATAAAAATGGCATTATAGCTGGAGATTGGTATGCGCATCAATTTGCAACCACAAGTAATTTTGCGCCACGGAGCACCTTTTTTTCTTGGTTAATTGGCGGACTGAATTATCAAATAGAACACCATTTATTGCCTAATGTTTGCCATGTTCATTATAAGGAGTTGTCTAAAATAGTGGCTGACACTGCCGAAGAATACGGTATGCCTTACAACACCAAAAGTAGTTTTGCCTCAGCCATATGGTCGCACACAAAAATGCTTCGACAATTGGGAAACAGATAATTGGTACTTCAAATTTTAACATTTAAAAGGGAAAATACCCTTTTTTTGAATTTGGACTAGGATGTAAATTAGCATTTTAAGAGCGTCAATAATTATGATTTGTTTTTGTAATTATTAATTTTCCATTATTATGTCAAGATTTAAAAGTTACACTAAAATTTTATGGCTTTATTTCAAACTTCCACTTGCTATTTCTAATGGCGAAAAACAACGAATTTTCAAAAAAATAAAATTACTTCTGTTGTAATAGCTTACTGTTTTTTTTATCAAATCATCACCTTCAATTTTTAACACCCGTTGTGCATTTAAATAATGCTAATTTTTAAATTATTTATATTTCTATCAAAGATAAACTTATTGATGTATTGAATAACCGTTAACGAAGTTAATTTGGATAGTATTCTTGTTTTAAATCCTTGAAAAGATTTAGCATAATTTCTACGTATCATAAACTGATCACAAAGTTGTGAAAACAGCGTTTCAATTCGCTTTCTTTTCTTCCTAAAAATATATGCTTGTTTTTTGTAATTATGTTGATTTTTTCGCATTGGAACCTCTAATTTTATTCGCTTGCTTTCAAACAAATCTAATTGATAATCAGCACTTAAATAGCCTTTATCTCCTAAAATAACGCAATCATTAAATTGCTCTTTAATATCTTTTAAATAATGAATATCATGGACTGAAGCTTTGCTTATATCAAAGCTTTTAAAAACTCCTTCAACGGAACAAACTGCATGAATCTTGTAACCATAGTAATGCATATTTTGGCTTGCACAAAAACCTCTATTTGGGGAACTATGAAATTCTTCTTTGCAAATTTTACTACTATTACTTCTAGATAATTTGACTACTTCTAAAGGCATACTATCTACAACAAAGTAATTTTCAAATTCATTAAACTTCTCAGATAATTTATTTCTTATAAGTTCGATAGCAAAAAATAATTTTCGCTTCCTTCTATTATAAACTGAACGTTCAATTTTATTCTTTAATTCCCTTGAAATATCCCTAAAAAGCTGACATTCACTATCAATACTCATATATTCTGCTGTTAAATTCATTGCTATCAACTCTATATCTTGTAGTTTAGGCTTTCTTTTTTGTTTTAAAAATTGTTCTTTTTCTGTAATAGACCGTAACACTTCTAAAATTTTATTGTAATTTGCTTGAAAGTTGTTCATTATATTTATATGTTTGATATTCAAATAAATATACGTCTTTTTTAGACAATTGAACAACTTTTTTTGTTAAATTATAATGCACAACGGGTTTTTTAACATATAAAAGTTATATTTGAAGAACTGTAATTGAAGCTATTAAAATGAGCATTAAAAAAGCATATAACTCTTGGTCAAATCAGTATGATACCAACGATAATAAAACACGAGATTTAGACAGAAAAGTTACGCTAGAAACTTTAGAAAAGTATCATTTTAACACTGTATTAGAGTTAGGCTGTGGCACAGGAAAGAACACCCAGTATCTTCTTAAAAAGGCAAAACACGTTATAGGCCTAGATTTTTCTGAAGGGATGTTAGAAAAGGCTGTTGCTAAAATAAAGAGCCCTAAAGTACGATTTCAAAAAGCAGACCTCACAAAAGAATGGGAAATAGATAATAATTTTGCCGATTTAATTACCTGTAGTCTTACTTTAGAACACATTCAAAATCTTGATTTTATTTTTGAACAAGCCCAACTCAAATTAAAACAGAAAGGCCTTTTTTTTATTTCAGAATTACACCCTTTTAAGCAATATGCAGGCTCTAAAGCGCGCTACGAAACTGAAGAAGGTACGCAAGAGTTAGAAGTTTATACCCATCATATTACGGAATATTTAAACAGCGCTACTAGAAATGGTTTTGAGCAAATAGAACTTAAAGAGTGGTTTGACATGCCAAATAAAAAAGAAGTGCCAAGACTTGTGTCTTTTGTATTTAGAAAAGAAACATCTCTATAAAGAGAAGTCCCACTGTAAATAACGCCATAAATTAAAAACCCTTGAAAGTCTAATTGACAGTCAAGGGTTTGGAAATTTAAAAGTGGTACCTCCAGTATCAGAACCAAATATTAAATGTACTGATAATGAACATATTAAAATAATAAATTGTTCTTAGTAAGAACAATTTTAATGATTTTATTGTTGGTTTTATTCTTAAAAAGAACAACGTAAAATTAAAGAACAATCCCTCAATCTCCACCTTTCTGTTATATATATTTTCAACTTTAATAAAATTTTCCATACAACTGAAAAATTGACACCGATATAAAAACGATTATTATTTGGGTTTTGAAGAGAAATTAAAAAGGTACTAACAAGAAACCTAATGAGTGTTTAAATAATTAACAACTTTAGTCACAAGGTCATTATTGGTGATTTAGATTAATTTATCAAAAAGGAAATGAAATAGTAAAAATCTAAACTGATTAAAGTTAGTACCATTATAATAACACCTATAACCTGAATCTTATTAGAAGTCTCTCTGTTAAAAGAAAGTCTTGTAATTAGTGGATTCATTATTATTGTTTTGAAATTTTCAATCATACCGTTTTTTTTATATACCTCATCAAAAATTGTTATTCTTCTAATAGTTCAAATTGATTTGCGTCAACACAAAAAGTACGGTTAGAATTACTTTTAATCATCAAGACGCAATTGTTGTCTTCGGTTATATTATATTTATCAATCACTTCAGGATATACTTCATCTATATCAAAATGGTCATTCCAACAGTTGTTTAACAAATCTTCATTTAATCCTATACACTTAAACAATCTTCCTGTTTGATTTTTCATATGATTTAAGTTTTACTCAAATGATTATTCTTACCATAATCAACAAAATCTTTTAAATACGAAATTGATTTATTAACTGAATCTTCTGAATTACCAGTAGCTGACATTGGAATACCTTTATATGTTATAGAAATAGTATAAGAATCTTTATTATAATAGTCTTTTATCTTTCTTAATGTTTTAACAATCCCCATTTTAAACAAAATTTTAAAACCCCCACACATATTCTCTTAATCAGTGGTGGGGGTTTAGAATAATTCTATCCCTCAATAAAATTATTCCAATTAATACATTTTTTTTAAGGTTTTTGTAAAATTAGAAATAAATAGTTTGTAATATTGTTCATATATTGTTCATAAATGAGTGTTAGAGTAAATCATATAAAATCTTTGAAAATTAGATGTAATAAGCTAATTGGTAAGTCAATATCAAACTATAGTGATGTTTTATTATTAAAATCTATTTTAGATGAAAACTTAGATGAAAATATTAGTTTGTCTTCAATACGAAGATTTTTTGGTTTAATTCCCTCTACAAAGCCAAATAAAAAAACGTTAGATATACTATCTAAAGGAATTGGCTTTCGAAATTTTCTTGATTTTTGTGATAGTGAGGAAAAAAATACTGAATGGAATTCAGTAAGATCAATTATATTAATTGAACAAAAAGAAATATTAACTCAAGAGGATATTAATGGCTTAATTAATTTAAAAAATGAGAATATCCTTCTATTTTCATATTTTCTCTTTCAAATTATTATCAAAGAAAAATTTAACCTATTAATTAACATCTTCAGTAACCCAGAAATACTACCTGAAGAAAATCATAAAATGGTTGAAGTAGCTGATTTCATGACTCAAGCTATGAGGAAATTGTCAATAAAATCAATTAACGAATTGATACCTTACTTAAATTCAAATTATTTACTCCGTAATTATTTAATTTACCATTCAGTTGATTATAATTCCTTTTATGGTTGGTATTTAAAAATAATAAAAAGTGATAAAATCAATAAAAACTTTAATGATTCATTGTTTCATGAACTAATAATAAATACTTCATTATTTTTTAGTGGAAACAAAATAAATGAATTAAGGAAAGTTCCTAATTACATGATTCAGAAAATTCATCCAATATTACTTGGTCGGTATATAGGATTGAAAACTATTAATTCAATAAACGACAATTTAATTTTTAGTAATGTACCCAAAGGTTCTGAAATGTTATTTTTTTATGAAATCATGACAATATTGATCATGACAAAAAAATTTAAAACAATGAGTAAAATTGAAAATTTGTATTATGAAGAATTATTATCAAGAAATGGAAATACTTTTGAAGACAAGGCTTCTATTAACTTGATTGCATTTTCTATAAATAATTTAAAAAATAATAATTCTAAACTTGCAAATTTAAACTTAGAACTAATTAACTTTGAACTTATAGTGAGTTCATATTACGACTATATCAAATTATTAAGTTGTATTCCTTATTATCATATAGCGATTATGGATAATAATAATGAAAATGCATTGAAAATACTTCAAGAGTATTGTGAATTAAAAAATAAATTAAACTTTAAATACTTTAGTGGCAAATTTCTAAAAACTTACTTTGATTAGAAGTTTGAAAACGTTAAATTGATATTACTGTCCAGTTATCTTTTCATGCTTCCTGAGCAACCTTAGGAGTAACTCTAAAGGCTAAAAAACCCGTAAATCATTGTTTCATAAGTTAAAATTAAGATTTTATGCTTAACTCTAACTGTAAGCTAAATTAGTGCATCCAGAATTTCAACATAACTACTAGAACCATTGAAAAAAAGACCTCTCAAATACCATTAATTTTGTCCATTACGCCTAATTTTGGATGTTAATTCTGAATATTTATACTGTTCTTTTATCATGAACTATCTGTATTAAAAGATAACTACTTGACCCATATTTGGTGAAAGGTATGATTAGCATAATTACTAGGATAATCATCTACTTCCCACCTGGACCCCAGACCCCTGATACCCCAATGATAGGCGCCGCTACGCCAAAATGGAAAATTAGTCATTGCATCATTACCTTGCGAAGTGAAATAATGAGTTGTTGAGGCGGGGAGATTAGCAGTATGGCCTGTTAAAGCGGTGTAGCTGGAGGAAATTCCTGTCATACTTCCTGTTCCTGTTTTGAAATAAGCAATAGTATTGGCATGTGTGGTTTTAAAGTGGATTATTCTTGCATGCAAAGACGTTTTTCCATAAAACCTCAATTGCGTAAATGGCATCGCGTTAAGCGTAGCCGGAGCTAAATGCCCCCAATTTGTAGTTGCAGCAGATTCATCTGTCCCTAAGGTAGTTGACGCCTGGATGGGAAAAGAATTAGTTTTAACTGCTAATGCAGGATTTGTTCCGCCTTGGTGTAAATAGTTTAAAACTAACGTCCACCCTCCACCGTCAGTGGTCATATCTGCATAGATCTGAAAAGGCGTTCCGCTATTTATATTTGAATTGGCTATCCAATACAGCCCGTCTGTAGAACCCGGAAAGTCTTGTATTATTTGATAAGCACTGGTACTGGCTGTTGCGGAAGTTAGCCCGTCTGGAACTGTTGATATCGATATCCGTTTTCCATTCGCTGTCAAGCCACTGGTTCCTCCTACGGCCCCATATTTATTTATTAAATCAGCACTACCAATAGAAATTTTACCATATTTTGTAAGGTGCTGAGGAGCATCTATTACAATAGTCGCACCAGATGTTGGTGCTGCTGTTACAACATTACCCGCAATATCTGTTCCTGTTGCCAGTGCAAATGTTTGCGTGCCAGCACCTGTTCCCACTGTCCAAGCATACGTATAAGACGTTGCACTTACTTTAGTCATATTGGTGGCACTGATGGTTTCTACACCACTACCGGATATTTGCATCACAGGGCTATCTGCAATGCTTTCATTAAAAGTAGCTGTAATGGTAACAACATCATTTGCTGAAACAGAAGACACAGTAGTCCCGCCTACGCTGTAAGCTAAGGATGCGGTTGGCAAGGTGTTATCCACCATAAAGGTTGCACCACTTGTTGGAGTTGATGTAATTGCATTTCCTGCAAGATCTGTTCCATTGGATATACTGATGGTTGCTGTGCCGTCTCCTGTAGGTACAACATAACTATATGTGTATACAGTTGTTGATGTTTTTGTCATATTGGTAGCAGTAACATTTGCAATCCCAGAACCTGTTATAACTATCTGTGGAACAGGTGAATCCGCCATGGCTTCAGTAAAGGTTGCTGTAATGATAACTGTTTCTCCGTTTCTATAAGGACTTGCTGAATTATAGGTAATCGCTGCTGTTGGTAATGAGGTATCAATAGCATAATTATTAGTAGTAGCAGATGGACCTGTATTACCTGCTACATCCGTATAATTAGTAGATAATGTTAATATATTGGTTGCATCTTCGATATTTATTGATGGTGTAAATGTACCCGTCCATGTAATATTATCAGTTGTAGTCATCGTAGATAATATTCCATTTACTACAGTTATATCAGCATTACTAAATCCGGCGACTGCTTCCGAAAAAGTGAGTGTGACCGTGGCTGTTTCTCCTGCTTTTAATGCGCTATCACTTAATACAAAGGATGATACAGTTGGTAATAATGTATCTACTTCATAATTACTAGTAGTAGCCGATGGGCCTGCATTACCCGCTACATCCGTATAACTAGTAGATAATGTTAATATATTGGTTGCATCCTCGATATTTATTGATGGTGTAAACGTACCTGTCCATATAATATTATTACCTGTAGTCATCGTAGATAATATTCCATTTACTACAGTTATATCAGCATTACTAAATCCGGCGACTGCTTCAGAAAAAGTGAGTGTGACCGTAGCTGTTTCTCCAGCTTTTAAAGCACTATCACTTAATACAAAGGATGATACAGTTGGCAATGTGTTATCCACCGTAAAGGTTGCACCACTTGTTGGAGTTGATGTAATTGCATTTCCTGCAAGATCTGTTCCATTGGATATACTGATGGTTGCTGTGCCGTCTCCTGTAGGTACAACATAACCATATGTGTATATAGTTGTTGATGTTTTTGTCATATTGGTAGCAGTAACATTTGCAATCCCAGAACCTGTTATAACTATTTGTGGAACAGGTGAATCCGCCACGGCTTCAGTAAAGGTTGCTGTAATGATAACTGTTTCTCCGTTTTTATAAGGACTTGCTGAATTATAGGTAATCGCTGATGACACAGAAGTTGTTGCGATTGTGAAATTTGATATAGTAACAGATGCAGAACCGCAACATCCATCGGTAGAATGCATATTTATAGAAAAAGAATCACCAGCGCTTACATTTACATTCATAGTACCCGACTGATACTCAACGCCGTAGGTGTCAAATCCTGTGAATATTACTGGAATTCCATTATTAATTATAATATTAGGATAATCAAAATAAGCACCATCATCAGATGTTGAATAAGCCCAAGAAAACGTGATTTGAGTTGTATTAGCAATTATATTAGTATAATTTGTATTTCCTTCCCCAAACAAACCATCAGTTCCAGTTAAAGTAATACTGTTGGGTTCGTTAGTAGTATCTATGCTTCCATTTCCGTTTATGTTTGATAATGACCATTTAGCGATTGCATAATCTCCTTGAAATTGTGCAGTAACAAAGAAACTGTTCAATAAAAGCATTAAATAAAGTGTCTTTTTAAATGTTGCCATTTTTCTTTAAAAATTAAGTTTATAATTAACTAATTAGCACTAAATTTTATTATTTAATCTTTTTAAATCAATATAATTAATAATAGTAATCAAACTGAATTCTATCACTTGCTGTTAAGGCATAACTTCCATTATTTGCAGGAACGTATGTTAAGGTAGTTCCACTTACGCTATACGCAGTATTGCTAATTCTTATCCCATTGATATACATTTTAACCTTACTGTTTGCAGAAGGCGTTTGCGTTAATGTAAAGCTGGTTTGGCTACTTGTTGCAGTCTCTTCATCGGCTACTTCTCTAACGCTTGAAGCCGGCGTACTCCATGCTAATGTTCCTGAGCCATCCGTTTTTAAAACCTGGTTTGCAGTACCATCTGTATTGGGTATAGTAATAGCACCTGCGGTAATCGTTCCGCTGGTTTTCACGTTGGTAATACTTGTGTTACCCAGTTGTACAGTATTGTCTGCGGCACCCGTGGCGCCATACCCAATGACAATTTGATTGGAAGCTGCTGCCTGAGAGGCTGCCGTGCTGGCACCCAAGAATACATTTTTATCACCAGTGGTAATGTTATTCGTGCCCGTATTACCGGCGTTATAACCTAATGCGGTGTTGTAGGCATTGGCATCGGCAGTACGGTTTGCATTATAAAGGGCTTGATCGCCTATTGCTGTATTATAACTTGCAGTTGTATTATTTCTTAAACTTTTTAGACCAAAAGCTGAATTAAACTGACCAGTCGTATTGGAGTACATGCTTTCCACACCTGATGCGGTATTATAATCACCTGTTGTATTCGCCCTTAGTGACCGATAACCCATCGCAGTATTACTTCTTCCAGAGGTATTATTATATAAACTTTCCACACCAGATGCAGTATTCTCATAACCAGAGGTATTTGCCGTAAGCGCATCATACCCTAATGCAGAATTGTTATCACCAGTCGTAATAGCATCTAATGCAGTTGTTCCCACGGCTACATTATAACTTGCATTATCTGAAGTTGAGGATGGGTTATTACCGATATAAAGTGAATTACTTTCTACCAATGCATCGGATAATCCATCTATATTGGTCGCACCACTTGACGCCGGCGTACTCCATGCTAACGCTCCAGAACTAGTTGTTAAAACCTGTCCGTTATTCCCAACAGCACTTAACCCCGTTCCTCCGTTGGCAACCGCTACTATTCCTGTAACGTTCGCAGAGGTGCCTGTTACATCACCTGTTACATTACCTACAAAAGCAGATGATGTAATTGATGTTGCACCTGTTACTACTCCGGCATCTATGATAATTGCACCATCAAGAACAATTTGTTGTCCTGCTAATGGAGTAATGTTTAAATCTGTACCCGCTGTTGATGAAATGGTATTACCATCTATATTTATATTATCTACTTGTAAAGCGGTAAGTGTCCCAACACTTGTAATAGCAGTTTGTGCTGCTTGTGTTACTGTTAGAGCTGTTCCAGAAGCATTACCGGTTAAGTTACCTGTTACATTACCAGTTATTGTTGAACTAAATGTTTTCGCTCCACCAATCGCCTGGTTGCTTGTTAAATCCACGAAATTTTGAGTATTAGATCCTGTTCCACCGTTGGCAATTGGTAAAACCCCACTGTAGGATGTTGCAATTGTTGAAGGCGTAGCCCATGCTAAAGTGCCTGAGCCATCTGTTTGTAATACTTGGTTGGCAGAACCACTAGTCGTAGGATACGTATTTGATCCTGCGATTAATGTCGCAATTGCAACCGTTCCTGTAAAAGTTGGTGAAGCTGATAAAACCAAACTTCCTGTACCTGTTTCGTCTGAAATTACTCCAGCCAATTCAGAAGATGTTGTTGCTGAAAGTGCATCTAATTTATCTGTAGTTACCACCAATGTTTTTGAGCTTGGTATTGTACTCCCGTTTATGCTCGTTGCTGTTGCTACTCCTAAAACTGGCGTAACCAAAGTTGGAGCAGTATCCATTACAAATTTTGTTCCTGTTCCTGTTTGTGAAGCCACTGAAGTTGCGTTTCCAACACTTGTTATTGGCCCTGTTAAATTAGCATTAGTTGTATTATTTCCATCCAGTTTTTGTATTGCCTCAAGTATATTATCTGTCGCTGCAATAGTACCTGCTGCTGCTGTATACCCTGTCAATACTTTACCTATAACGGCTGAATTAGTCAAGGTGGCTGCATTACCTGTACTTGTTACTTCTCCTGTTAAATTTGCATTGGTAGTTACATTTCCTGCCGTTAGACCTGAAGCGGTTCCCGTAATATTTGTTCCAACAAGTGCCGATGGAGTTCCTAAAGCTGGAGTTACCAAAGTTGGTGAAGTTGCAAAAACAGCTGAACCTGTTCCTGTTTCGTCTGAAATTACTCCAGCTAATTCAGAAGATGTTGTTGCTGATAAAGCACTTAATTTATCTGTAGTTACCACCAAGGTTTTTGAAGTAGGAATAGAAGTTCCATTCACGCTTGTTGCTGTTGCAACTCCTAAAACTGGCGTAACCAAAGTTGGAGCAGTATCCATTACAAATTTTGTTCCTGTTCCTGTTTGTGAAGCCACTGAAGTTGCGTTTCCAACACTTGTTATTGGCCCTGTTAAATTAGCATTAGTTGTATTATTTCCATCCAGTTTTTGTATTGCCTCAAGTATATTATCTGTCGCTGCAATAGTACCTGCTGCTGCTGTATACCCTGTCAATACTTTACCTATAACGGCTGAATTAGTCAAGGTGGCTGCATTACCTGTACTTGTTACTTCTCCTGTTAAATTTGCATTGGTAGTTACATTTCCTGCCGTTAGACCTGAAGC
>FLOH01001597.1_pt1 | contig 13496 bp, 14 predicted proteins | sample 756751 | NCBI WGS metagenome assembly FLOH01 (sample SAMEA4026879, study PRJEB14308) | marine metagenome | biome: coastal water; material: water | depth 74 m
GTTGTTTATTTTTCATCACAATTAGTTATATTACTTTCCTTTACATACATTAATATAGGTTTTCATAAACTTATTTTATTTATTTATTTTCAACTCATATTATCCAAAAAATTCCCATAATAATTTTGCTGTTGCTATACATTAACTCTTTGTATATAGAATTCTATATAAATTAAATGTGTACTCAAGCAATGAGTATATAAAAAGGAAATACTATGGGACTTTATGATCGTGATTATGCAAGAGGTAACTCTTACGCATATGAAAGTGCTAGTCGTAGTGACTCGCAAATTATCTCTTTTGTAAAAGAGACATATAAACTATTCGCAGCTTCTATGATGGCTGGTGCAGTTGGGGCTTATGTTGGTGTTCCAATGGCTGGAGCTGTTGCGGCTTGGTTTATACCTCTATTTATAGTAGAGATTGGGTTACTTATCGGATTGCATTTTGTAAAACATAAGCCTGGTATCAACCTTGCTGTTATGTTTGGGTTTGTATTTATGACAGGTTTAATGTTATCTCCACTACTTTCTAGAACACTTGGTATGAGTGGAGGTGGAGCAATTGTTGGAAATGCATTTGCCATGACATCTGTAATTTTTGGCGCTATGAGTTTTTATGCTATCAAAACTACTAAGGATTTTTCAGGATATGGGAAACCACTTATGATTGCTCTTTTTGTAATTATCGGGTTTTCTATACTTAATATGTTCCTTGGAAATCCAATGCTACATGTTATCATTTCAGGTGTAGTTGTGATACTGTTTAGTATTTTGGTTGTCTATGATACTCAAAATATCATCAAGGGTATGTATGAGACTCCTATTGATGGAGCTATTGCACTTTATCTTGACTTTTTGAATATCTTTACTGCTCTTTTACAGCTTTTTGGCATCTTTGGAAATAATGACGACTAACACGTCAATAAATGAACAGCTTTCATCCGAACTTTTTCGGGTGATTGATGCAAATCTTAACCGCCTCAAAGAGGGGATAAGAGTTGTTGAAGACATTATGAGATATCGAGATAACAACAAAAACCTTGCTTCTAAACTCAAACAGCTCAGACATAAGGCTCGAGTTGATAATCCGGATGAACTGCTTCAAAATCGTGACAGTATAAATGACGTACTTCGCCCAACAACCAAAAGTGAACTAAATCGTACAGACATCAAAAGCATATTAAGAGCAAATTTTAAACGTGCACAAGAGTCTTCAAGAGTATTAGAAGAACTTTACAAACTTCATGATGCTACAAATAGTGAAAACTTTAAATATATCAGATATGAACTGTATAATCTGGAAAAAGAGATAATGCTTAGCGAGAAGTTATAAAGGCTACTTCAAATTCTAAGTAATTAATAGGATACTTATCCATCAAATTCTTAGTCTGTTTATAATCTAATACTTTTCTAGAACCGCTTACACCACTTTGTTTTATGTATCTAAACATCTCTCTTGTAGATTCAAACTCTAATCTATAATTAACTATTTCAAAATTACCGTCAAAGTATTTATTTTGAAGTTCATTTATCTCATCAGCGCTTCTTAGCAATGATTTTAATTCTGCGGTTTCGTTTAATGTTTTAAAAGTGTTGGAAGTAAAAATAGCAAAAGCGATAGGTGCATTGAATGCTTTTACATGCTTAAAAACAAGTTCAAGATCATTGGCCCATTGCAACGCCGAGGCTGAGAAGATATAATCATATTCATTTGTTAAAAGGTTTTCAAAAAGTGCCTCATCATTAAAATTACCGTAAATGGATTCTATTTTATATGATTTTGGATGCAGTTCCAACATGCCTGTGGCAAAATCAATGCCGGTAAAATGTTTATAGTCCCAGATTATTTTTTTACATAATGCTCCACTGCCACAGCCTAAATCTAAAATATTTTTAGGTTCTTGTTCAACTAAAGAGAGTAATTTATCGATAACTTTATTTTGTATAATATTACGGGAGCCATAATGTGAGGCATATTTAGAAAACTCAGAACTTACTCTCATTTTTTATTGATTACCAAAGATACGACAAAGATAACTAATACACATAGCACTATAGTTGCCCCTGAAGGAAGAGAAAAATAAAAAGAAAGTGTCATACCGCTTAGTACACTCAAAAGTGCAAAGACTAGTGATATAAAAGTTGTATTTAGAAACCCTACTCGATATTGTAAAGCGGATACTGTTGGAATAACCATGAGCGCTCCAATAAGAAGACTTCCAACTACGCGAATGGAAAGAGCAATTATAATTGCGACAACGGTAACAAGTAAAAAGTTTAAAAACTTGACTTTTACGCCGCTTGTTTGCGCAACTTCTTCGTCATAAGCTATAAAATATAATTCTTTTGAAAAAGCCAACAACAGTCCAAGGGCAATTGTTCCAAACACAAGTATAGTTATAATATCTTCCTCACTAACAGCAAGAATGGAACCAAAGAGATAAGAAAATAGAGAATTGTTAAATGCTCCGCCCAATGAAACAATTATCACAGCAATGGCCAGCGAACCTGAGAGTAAAATAGCTAAAATTGCATCTGAATAAAGAGAAAAAGAACTTCTTAAATATTCGATAAGCCAAGCTGAAGCGATAGCAACAACTACAGCCATCCAAAGAGGATTGAATCCGGCGACCAAACCGACTGCTACTCCTACTAAAGCGGAGTGAGCTAGTGTTTCACTAATCATAGAATAGCGTTTTAAGACCACAAATGTACCACTGACGGAAGCTAAAATTGCGATAAGCATTCCAGCTAAAAAGGCTCTTTGCATAAAATCGTAGTCAAATATCTCTAACATTCTTGCATCCTAATGCACATGCTTATGGTTATGAACCAAATGCGCATCTATCCCGTAAAGCTCGCTCATCTCTTCACAGCTTAAAGCTTCTTTAGGGTTGTTACAAATAACAGCTTTTTGATTGATAGTAAATAGTCGCCCGATATCATCTGCAATAACTCCTATATCATGGGTAATAAACACGATAGTAATTTTCTCTTCTTTATTTAAGTTTGCCAAAAGTGCATAAAAGTTTTTCTGAGAAAGCATGTCAACACCGGTGTTTGGCTCATCTAAAATCAGAATTTCCGGTTTTGAGGCAAGTGCTCTAGCTATCATGACTCTTTGGCGCTGTCCTCCTGAGAGGGTTCCCACCATCTTATCTTTTAAGTCTAAAATATCCATTTTCTGCATCGCATCATGCACCGCTTCTTTATCTTCGTTATTTGTACGTGCAAAAATAGATCTCTGAGATACTCTGCCCATGTTTACAATATCCAGTACAGTTGCCGGAAAATTTGCATCCACATGTGATGCTCTTTGGGGAACGTAGCCTATCTTCTGCCACTGTTTGAAATCTTTTATCTTTTTGCCAAAAATCTTTATCTCACCGTTCGTTGGTGTCTCAAGCCCCAACAGCATACGAATCAAAGTTGTTTTTCCACCGCCGTTTGGTCCGATGATGGCTACATATTCTCCATTGAAAATTTCTAAAGAGATATGTGAGAGGATTTTTTGACCTCTGACACTAAAGCTTAGATTTTTGACATCAAAGATTGGAACTTTGAATTTCATTTGCAATCCAGAGCCTTGGAAATTTTTGTTAAATTTAATCTCATGATATCTTCAAAACTAAGATTTTGTTTTGCTTCATCTGCCGTAATGTTGCCAATTGGCTGAAGTACATCCACGCTGGCATTCGCTTCTTCTGCTATGCTTTTAATAGCTCTGTCACTTGCAAAACTTTCGAAAAATATGGTTGAGACATTATGTTCTTTGATATGTTCTATAAGATTTGCCATGCTTTTTGCACTCGGTTCAGCTTCAGGAGAAAGACCGCTTAGTGATTCTATATGGAAGCCATATCTGTCCGCGAGATATGAAAAAGCGTTATGGTTTACTATGATTGTATCGCTTTTACATGTGAGAAATTCGTTTTTATAATCGCTGTCTAATTTCTTTAACATCTCTATATATGAGTCTCTACTTTTTACATAAAGTTCCTCATTTGATGGAAGGATTTTTATAAGTTCCCCAGTAATAACATTTGCAGCACTTATCATATTGTCAATATCTAGCCAATAGTGAGGGTCTGTACCATTGTTATGAGAAGGTTCTTCATCTCCATGTTCATGATGCTCACCAATTCCAAGTTTTCTAAGCTTTACATGCTGACTCATGTCTACAGTCAAGTTTTTAAAATCAAATCCTTTTATCCACGGTTCCAATCCTGCCCCGCTATAAATCACCAGCGAGCTGTCATGTATCTTAGTCATGAGTTTTGGTGTGGGTTCAAAACTGTGTGCATCAACACCAAACGGCATAATCATAACAAGCTCAACAGTATCCCCACCAATATGTTTTGCTATGTCATACAGAGAAAAAGTACTGAGCGATATCATAAGTTTTGTATTTATTGGAGCTTCACTGTTTTTGCTTGCATCTTCTTTCATGAAAAGTATCTGCGCCACAATCGCAACAAGAATTAAAACAAATATTATGTATCTAAAATTTCTCACACATTCTCCAATATTTATATTAAATATTTTTGAAATTATACCCTATCTTTGTAATCTTAGTTTTTTTAGATATAATTCACAACTTTTTTACATTCAGGAATTCATATATGACAACTAGTTTTTTACTTATTGTTCAAATAGTTCTAGTTGTAGTTTTAACTATAGCAGTACTATTACAAAAAAGCTCAAGCATTGGTCTTGGTGCGTATAGCGGCTCAAATGAGTCTGTATTTGGGGCGAAAGGTCCTGCTAGTTTTTTAGCAAAGACAACATTTATTTTAGGATTTTTATTTGTTGTAAATACAATCACTTTGGGTTATATGTATTCATCAGAGAAAAGCACATCTGTCGTTGACAACATGGTTGAGAGTACAAATATTGTAGCACCGTCTGCAATAGCAGCACCTTTAATGGATACAAACTCTACAAAATAGTATCTTAAATGAGCAAAGCTTATTTCGCTCCGCTAGCCGCTTAGGCTACTAAAGCTTGCCTCTGTGAGGCAAATGCATAGTTTTCCTTTTATATGGACTTTTTAACTTTTTACTCCCTCTTAAAATATTTCTTGCTACAATAACACCATTATTTTTAACATACAAGGAAACTAAACATGCTAAATGAGATATATAGCGAATGCGAAACAAAGATGAAATCAAGCACGGATCACATGCTAAGAGATTTTAAAACACTTCGAACAGGTAAAGTTACTACTTCTGTTTTAGATAATGTAAGAATCGACTACTATGGAACTATGACCGCTATAGATCAAGTTGGTTCAGTTATCGCAACTGATGCTACAACGATTGTTATAAACCCTTGGGAAAAAAATCTTTTAGCAACTATTGAAAGTGCCATTTCAAAAGCAAATGTTGGTGCAAATCCAAACAATGACGGTGTTCAAATCAAACTATTTTTTCCGGCTATGACAGTTGAACAAAGAAAAGAGTCTGTGAAGCAGATGAAAGGGATGGGTGAAAATGCAAAAATCTCCATCAGAAATGATAGAAAAAATGCAAACGACAAAATAAAAAAACTTGAAAAAGACAAACTTATAACCGTAGACGAATCAAAAGTAGCTCAAGATACAATTCAAAAAACTACTGATAAACACTCAGCAAATATTGAACAGATTTTAAAAGATAAAGAAGTTGAAATATTAAAAGTTTAAAACGCCAAAGGAAGTAATTCCTTTGACTACGTTAACACTGGGTTCTCCTCAGCGGAGAGCTCTCGCACCCTTGGTGCTCTTAAAGATACTATACGCTTAGGAATTTTAATGGATGTAAAAAAAATATACATGGATGCAGATGCTCTTTTAGAGGGACATTTTAAACTAAGCAGCGGAAATCATTCACAATACTATCTGCAATCTGCAAAAGTGTTGGAAGACCCAAAAACTGCAAAGTTACTTGCTGATGCATTGGCTAAACAGATTAAAGAAAGCGGGCTGAGAGTGGACACTGTTTGCGCTCCGGCACTTGGTGGACTTATAGCAGGTTTTGCTCTTGCTCAGGCCCTTGATGTACGCTACATCTTTGCTGAGAGAGTTGATGGAGTGATGAACATCCGTCGCGGTTTTGAAGTAAGCAAAGGTGAACGAGTGCTCATGTGCGAGGACATCATTACAACAGGCGGTTCCGCTATGGAAGCGGCAGCAGTTGTAAGAAGTCTTGGCGGTGAGATAGTCGGTGTTGCAGCTTTGGCAAATCGTGGTTTTTGCAGACGTGAAAATAGTGATGTTCAGACGAAACTTAATTGTAAACTTCCTCAAGATATCCCATTTTTTGCTTTAGAAGATTTTACCTTTGAGATGTATGCACCGGAAGTTTGCCCTTTATGCAAAAACGGGAGTGAAGCTATCAAACCAGGCTCAAGAGGAAACTAAGCTATGAAGTATTTTACAGCCCTGCTCTTACTTGCTCTTTCACTCTTTGCGAGTGAATCAAATATTGATTTTTATAATGCCTCGAAGGACAGTCAATTACTGTGTAAAATGACTGCTAACAGCTATTCTATAGTTTCTCAACAAAACTCTTCAATAGTAATTATTAATAATACAGAGTTTTTTAAGATGAATAAAGAAAATAAATATATCAACAGCAGTGGCTGCCACTCGATAAACAAACACGGTACAGGTATTATTTTTTAGCTATTGTTACACACCATAATGAGCGAAGCCCATTATAACGGCAGGGACAGATGTCCCTACAACCCCCTAAAGCTACATAAAACTCGTTTTATGAGATTTTAACTGTATTTTACCTGGCAGGTCATCATTCGCTCAACCAAAACACGAGCGACTTCAAGCTTGCCGTCTACGATTACATTAATAGCCAAATCTTTTAGTTTTTCTCTCTCCTGCGCTGATACAACTTTAACAACCAAGTTTACATCTTTAGTTTGTTCTAGTATCGCTTCACAAATCGAGCGTTTCTTATCAATGTTGTCAAGGGTTACAATAACTGCCGCTGCATTTTCTACATGTAAGGCTTCAACAATTGAACGCTTTGACATATCTCCCAAATAAGCTTCTAAGCCATTATTTAAGGCTTCTTGCACATGTTTTGGATTATTGTCAATAATAATATAATCAACTCCATAATGTTCCAGATTTTGTTCTACAAATTTTCCAACAACACTGTATCCGCAGACAACAACATGGTCTTTTCTTTTGCCCATATCCACAACTTCTGGGATTGTGTTTTTGTCTTTGATAAAAAAGTCGATAATTTTATTTGTTTTGGGGATAAGAAACGGTGCAACAACCATAGAAAAAATCACAATAAGTACTAGCAGTTGGGACAGGTTATTGTCTATTAAACCACTCATGCTTGCAAGGGCAAAGATTACAAAGGCAAACTCTCCGACCTGAGAAAGGGCTAAACCTGTTTTTAAAGAGTCAGGAATTGTTGATGAAAGCTTTACCGCGACTGACGTTATAAGCGTTTTTAAAATCAATGTAAGCAAAAATACAGTCACTATCAGCCCTATGTTATCTCCAAACATCTCAAGATTTATCTTCATCCCTATAACGACAAAGAAGGTTCCCATAAGTATGTCTTTAAACGGCGCGATGTCTGACTCTACCTTATGATGGTACTTTGTCTCAGCGATAATCATACCGGCGACAAATGCTCCAAGAGAATAAGTAAACCCCATGTAATGAGCCAAGAGTGATGCCGCAACAACAACAAATAAAACTGAACCCATAAACAATTCATCAAGCTCAGATGATGCCGAAAAGTGCAACAGCCAAGTTATAACCCTTTTTCCGACAACAAATAAAAGAGCTATAACGATAACTGCACTGACCAGGGTATGATAAAGTATTGTACCCACACTCTCGGTGCCTTCATTTGTCATAATACCTATCAAAATCAAGATTGGGATAACTGCGATATCCTGAAAAATCAATATGCCTGTAGACCTTTGCCCATAAGGTGCGTGTATCTCTTTGGAACTTTTTAAGTAGCTCAAAACTATTGCAGTTGATGAGAGAGAAAAAGCAAGCGCAATTATAAGCGAAGGTATCGGTGCCAATTCAAAAAAGTAATGGGCTATCAGATAAAAAGCAGTAGCACTCAAGCCGACCTGCAAGATTCCGTTTACAAAAATAATATTTTTCATAGAGTTCATTTTTGCCAATGAAATCTCCAGCCCGATGGTAAACATCAAAAACACTATACCGAATTCAGCCATATCGTTAAGAGCTTCTGAACCTGCAAGGTGCCTTAAATCAAAAGCATAAACTATGATTGTGCCGGTAGCTATATAACCTATGATTTGCGATATTGCCAAGCGTTTCAAAAAGATGTTTATAACTGTCGATAAACCTAAGGCGATAATGATAAATAATAGTGCTTGTTCCATAAAATTCTTTCTTTAAATAATTTTCAAGAGTATACCTATTTTAGTACAAGACAAAACTTTAAGCTATACAGAATTTAAGAGATTTTACAATATAATCGCGAATTATTAAATATATTTGAGGTTTATACATGACTAAATTCATTTTTGTTACGGGTGGGGTTTTAAGTTCTCTTGGAAAAGGGATTACAGCTGCTAGTGTCGGCACTTTACTTAAGCACTCAGGTAAAGAAGTGGGCATGTTAAAAATAGACCCCTATATAAATGTTGACCCGGGAACTATGAGTCCGCTGGAACATGGTGAAGTTTTTGTTACAAAAGATGGAGCTGAAACTGACCTTGATATTGGAAACTATGAGAGATTTTTAGATAGTTCATTCTTGAAGTGCAGCAACTTCACAACTGGTCAAGTCTACTCAAGTGTAATTGAAAGAGAAAGAAGCGGTGGTTACTTAGGTCAAACTATTCAGGTTGTTCCACATATTGTCGGAGAAATTGTAAACCGCATAAAACTTGCAGGCGAGGGTCATGAAATCCTTATTGTAGAGCTTGGCGGGACAGTTGGAGATATCGAAGGTCTTCCTTTTATGGAAGCTATTCGCCAAATGAAACATGATGATGATGTAGCCGGAACATTTTTCATACATGTGACACTTATCCCTTACATCAAAGCCGCCGGTGAGCTCAAGTCAAAACCTACTCAACACTCGGTTCAAGAGCTTCGCCGTATCGGTATCACTCCACAGATGATTATCGCCAGAAGTGAAAATGCTCTGCCAAAAACTTTTAAGAAAAAACTCGCCATGAGCTGTGATGTGAGTCAAGACAGTGTTATAGAAGCTCTTGATGCTGCAACTATTTATGATATCCCTATTACATTTTTAAGACAAAACATTTTAAAGCCTATTGCGAAGGAACTAGAGCTTGGCGAACTGAATCCGGACATGGAAAAATGGGACAGCTTAGTTAAAAAGATAGTTCAGCCTAAGAACCGTACCGTTGTTGGTTTTGTTGGAAAATATCTTGCTCTCAAAGAAGCTTACAAATCTTTAACAGAGTCTCTCATTCACTGCGGCGCGCATCTTGATACAAGAGTTGAAATTTGCTGGGTTGATAGTGAAGAGATAGAAGAAAGAGGAGCCGAAGCACTTCTGGGCGATTGTGACAGTGTTTTAGTTGCCGGCGGATTTGGAAATCGTGGAATAGAGGGTAAAATCCAAGCTATTGAGTATGCCCGCGTAAACAAAGTCCCGTATCTGGGAATCTGCCTTGGAATGCAGCTTACTCTTGTAGAGTATGCCAGAAACGTACTTGGACTTGAGGGTGCGAACTCTGTTGAGTTTGATGAAGAAACTCCACACCCGATGGTTTACTTAATCGACAACTTTTTAGACCAAGCCGGAAATTCACAACTTAGAACGCACAAATCGCCAATGGGCGGAACGCTGAGACTTGGGGAATACCCATGTGACACAAAAGCAGGCTCTATTTTAAGAGAAGCATACAGTGGTGCGAAAACTATCCATGAAAGACATCGCCACCGTTACGAAGCAAATCCTGCTTATCGTGAACAGCTAGAACGTGCCGGCATGATAGTAACAGGTGAATCAAACGGTTTGATAGAAACTGTTGAGATAAAAGACCATCCATGGTTTTTAGGTGTTCAGTTTCACCCGGAATTTACTTCAAGACTTCAAACTCCAAATCCTTCAATACTGGCATTTGTTAAGGCTAGTCTCAATTCAGAAGAGTAGATTTGTCTAAAAATAAAAAGGGGTCGTGAATGACTCCTCTCTTAAATAAATCAGATATTTTTGAACTCCTCTCTCAAAGGTTTGAGAGTGAAGACAAAAAGCTCTCACAAATCCCAAATCCCGCCCTACTTCAAGATGCAACAAAATCTGCCAAAAAAATCGCACAAGCTATAAGAGAAAACAAAAGAATAACCTTAGTCGGTGATTATGATGTGGATGGTGTAAGCTCCACTGCCATCATGGTTGATTTTTTCAGACAGATTCCCTACCCGCTTGAAGCAATAATCCCAAACCGATTTACTGACGGCTATGGAGTTTCTCCAAATGTTTTAAACAGAGTTGACGCGGACTTAGTGATAACCGTTGACAATGGCATAGCCGCTGTTGGAGCCGCACAAATCTGCAAAGAAAGAAATATAGAACTCATCATTACAGACCATCACACTCCATCGGAAATACTGCCCGAAGCCTTTGCAATAGTTGACCCGAAACTCTCTACATGTGAGTATCCTTTTAAAGAGATATGTGGAGCGCAGGTAGCTTGGCTGCTTTTGGCACTTGTGAAAAAAGAGCTCAATCTTGCAATCGACATGAAGCAGTTTTTAGATATTTTGGCTATTGCAATCATCGCTGACATCATGCCGCTTATAGATATCAATAGAACTTTAGTCAAAGAGGGTTTAAAACTTATCATGAATTCAAATAGACCCTCTTCTGTCATCATAAGGGACTTTTTAAATAAGTCTGTGGTAACTTCTGAAGATATAGCCTTTCAGATTGCACCGCGCATAAATTCTGCCGGAAGACTTGAAGATGCTTCAATAGCTTTGGAGTTTTTCACCGCCACCTCAACAGCCAAAGCCTATAAACAGTTTGAACTTCTTGGTAAATTAAACGACCTTAGAAAAGCTACAGAAGCTGAATGTACGCAAGAAGCGATGGAGAGTGCCAGCGGTGAAGATGATGTCATCGTTGTCTGGAGGGAGAACTGGCATGAGGGAGTTGTCGGAATTGTCGCGGCCAGACTTGTGGAACATTTTGGAAGACCCGCCATCGTTTTGAGCTGTGAAAATGGAGTTGCCAAAGGAAGTGCCAGAAGTATCGGTGAAGTGAATATTTATGAACTGATTAAAGAAAATGAACACTTGTTAACTAAGTTTGGCGGGCATAAAATGGCGGCTGGTTTAGGGCTTTTGGAAGAAGATATAGATGCTTTTAGAATTGCCATAAACAAAACGGCTTCTAAACTTGACCCTGATGATTTCATCCCTAAAGATACTGTCATGGGAATACTTTCAAGCGATGATATAGATATGGAGCTTTTAAATCTTCTGGAGAGTTTTGAGCCGTTTGGTGAAGCGAACCACCGCCCAAGATTTTTACTCCAAGATGCAGAAGTTGTAAGCATAAAACTGATGGGGGCCGATAAATCCCACTCAAGAATCGAAGTGAGACAATTTCCACATGAGAGAAAAACCATAGAACTCGTAGCTTTCAGAACAGTTTTTGAGATGCCAGAAGATAAAAAAATAACATGCAGTTACACAGTTTCAAAAAACGAGTTTAATAACAGAATCTCAGTTCAATTACTGCTCAATAAAATCTACTGATTATTCCATCTCCAAACTCATAAGAAACATATCCTCTCCGTCCAAAATATCAAGCTCTGTACTTTGGCACTCAGGGCAACAATATTCCAATTCTTTAAGTGTTGATTCTTTTGAACAGTTGTGACACTTAATGACTACCTGCTGGATGTTTATGATAAACTCCGCTTCATGGCAGATAGTTTCCTCTTTAAATGTATCAAATGCAGTTTTTAACAACTCTGCCTCAACTCCGCTCATGACACCTATTTTAACCACCACTTTAGTTACTTTTGTAGCGTTATTTTTAACAGCATTCTCATCACAAGAATCTAAAAGCGACTGCACTATACTGTACTCATGCATCTATATTTCCTTTAATCTTTGAGGTGTTTGAATTGGGCATGTTTTATAAACAAAGGCATGTCTTAAGTGATGAAACGAGCTGTCTTTATCCCAAAATTCTGGGTACATCACTTTCAATTCATTCTCTTTACATGTATTGATAAACTCTTCGTTTTCTTTAAGATAATCTTGTTTTTCATATATAAAGTCATCATAGATATCTTCTTCTTTTATAAGTTTTTTCGTAAAATCTCTCAGATTCTCAAAATAATTTTTTTTTGCAAAAACTTCATCTATCATACCAATCTCTTTTGCCTGTGTTGCATTGATGGGCAAACAGTGCGAAAGTAACTCTTGTGCTTTTTGCTCACCTACTCTCTTTGGCAGTGTATATGTATGATATTCACTTCCGCTAAGTCCTAAGGTTTTATAATGAGGATTTAAGACACTATTTTCACATGCCACGACATAATCACTTGCCAAAGCCAGAAAAACTCCGCCGGCTCCAGCATTTTTATGCAATGACGCAACCGTTATAACTTCATCAGCAAATAAAACAGACTTTATCAAATCGTTCATAGCATTGATATTACTCCAGCCGTCTTCCCCCTGCTTTTTAGAATCCTCAAGTATATTCAGGTGGATTCCATTGCTAAAAAATTCCTCTGAACCTATAAGAACAATTACTTTAGCACTCTCTTTTAGATGCTCAAAAGCATACTTGAGTCTGATGCACTGCTCAGAACCCATAGCACCATTATGAAAGTTAAAACACAGATACGCCACATCGCCATCTTTATGTGAGCCAATTTCATAAAATGTTTTATAGCTCATGTCAAATATAAGAGGAAGTCTTTCTTCTTTAACGCCTTTGATTTTATCTTTTAAAACATAGGTAGCAGGAAGTTTAAATTTCCCTACTTCTTGAAGGTGGCTTATCCAAAGTGCTCCATCAACAGTGCCTATACAAATAGCTCCATCTCTTTTAGCGATTATCTCTTTTGGATTGCCTTTAAGTTTATCTTCTTGCCATGCCCCATACATGTAACACTCCACGCCAAGAAACTCATCCATAACTCCGGGAAAACTATCGCTCAATCGAATCTTTTTGATAATAGTCTGGCTGGTATCTTTTGTCCAGTTTATCGCCCTGTCATCTTGTGTCAAATAGTGATGCATCTTGGTTTTTAGCTGAGGGACTGGTTTAAACTCTTTGTCCTTGAAGTTTTTGAGTAGCTCTTTGAGTGCTTTTGATGCGGCATCAGCAACCTCATTTCTATACAGAGAAGCTTTTGTAGTATCTCTCATTTCAAATCTTACTTCACTGTAAATATCTCCGCCGTCAAACTCCTCATTTGCCCTGAGGATGACAACTCCCCACTCTTTTTTTTCATCTCTTAGAGCATGGTCTAGTGCGTTATGACCTC
>FLOH01001546.1_pt2 | contig 13446 bp, 15 predicted proteins | sample 756751 | NCBI WGS metagenome assembly FLOH01 (sample SAMEA4026879, study PRJEB14308) | marine metagenome | biome: coastal water; material: water | depth 74 m
CCATTACCACTTGTTGCGATGTTTATTCACGTTCTTTATGACTGGGGTAAAACTCAGGGTGAGCAAGACGCTCTTGGCAATAAAGTTTCAGTTATCAACAATAAACCGGCGTTTACATGGTTTGTTTTAAATGCATTTGGTAACTTCTTAGGTGCTGGTATTTGGGGATTCTTCCACACATTACCACAAGTTAACCTTTATACACACGGTACGCAGTTCACATCAGCGCATGGTCACTTAGCATTCTTTGGTGCTTATGCAACTATCTTGATTGGTATGTTTTATCTTGGTGTTCAAGGTACTAATGGTATTAAAGTTATGAGAAGTACAAAAACATCAATTTGGGCTGTTAGTATGATTACTGGTGGTGTTGTTGGTATGACTGTAGCATTAACAATTGCCGGATATGTTCAAGTTCTAGTTTCTCGCGCTCAAATGGGTGCTACTTGGGCAGGATATTTTGATGGTCAAAGTGGTGCATGGTTTACACAAGCTATGGATTGGAGACTTGCTATGGGTACTGTTGTATTCTTAGGTTTCTTGCTATTGGCTAAAGATTTATTAAGCATTGGAAAAAGTCCAATACACGAAAAATAAGGAGTAAAGTATGTTTGAAGCATTTGTAGATGTAGTACCAAGCTTTTTTGGTTGGTTAAATCAGGGTCCTTTGACTTTAACGATTTTTCTTCACACTGTTATTATACTTCCAATGTTTTGGATTTATAAACAAGAGAAAGCTCGTTTAGAAAGCGAAAAATAGGCGGCAGGGCTCCATTGGGGCCTTGCTCAACATATTCTTTAGGGAGGAATAATAAAATGAAATTCAATAAATTGTTTATGTCAGTTGCTGCTGTTGCAGTAGTGTCATCAGGTCTATTTGCTGGTACATCTAGTATGGATGTAGAAAAAATGTTTGAAAAAGAGTGTCAAGGTTGTCATGGTCCAAATCACGAAGGTGGTGTTGGTTCTGATCTTCGTCCTGCTGTTATAGACAAGAAAAATGCTTACACATTAGCTGAAACAATTCTTAATGGTCGTGCTGGTACAGCAATGCCACCATTCTCAGAAAAAATGACAAAAGATGATGCAGATAAGATGGTTGACTATCTACAGCACTTTAAAGGTCAAAAACTTACTGTTTTAACTCTTGAAGGTGTTAAAGCAGGCTGGAAAACACTTAACAACAGAGATGAATTATTTAAGAAATATCCAGAAGCTGCTGATGTTAAGAACACTACAGACATCTGTTTCGTAACAGAAAGGGATGCAGCTCGTGTTGTATTTATCGACGGTACTTCAGGTAAAATCTTATCAAAACACCCAGCTGGTTTTGCTGTTCACGTAACAGTTACTAACAAGCGTCAGCCTCGTTATGCTTACTCAATCTCTCGTTCAGGTTTAGTAACAATGTTCGACCTTAACTCTCCAGGTCAGCAAAAAATTGCTGAATGTCAAGTTGGTAGTGATTCTCGTGGTCTTGCAGTTTCTCCAGATGGTAAATACCTAATGGCTGGTAACTATGTTCCAGGCGGTGCTACACTTATGGATGCTATGACTCTTGAGCCGTTGAAAGTTTATCCAACTTCAAGTGTTATAGATACTGATGGTAACATCAATTCATCTCGTGTTGCAGGTATTTATGATACTCCATACGGTCCATATATTGCATTTGCACTTAAAGATGCTGGACATGTATATATCGTAGATTACTCTATGCCAGATTTCCCAATTGTTGGAGATATTCCAAATATCGGTAAAATTCTTCATGATGGTTTCTTGAATGAAGGTAAAGAAATAGGTCGTTACTTATTCCAAGCTTCACAAGGTAGTGATGTTATGGGCGTAGTGGATTTTAAAACTAAATCTTTAGTAACTAAAATCTATACAGGTCCTTCAGCTAAGCCACACCCTGGTCAAGGTTCTTCATGGTTTAATGAGCGTTTAGGTCAACAACTTGGTGCTACAGTAAACATGAATCTTGGTCAAGTAACTATCTGGGATGATCACTTTGATGTTATTCGTCAAATTCCAATCGGTGGTGGTGGACTATTTATCGGTACATCTGAGCATACACCTTTCCTTTGGGCAGATAATGTTCTTGGCGGAGAAGCTAACTGGAACAAAATTCACCTTATCAACAAACAGACTCTTGAAGTAGATAGAATCCTTACTGTTGGAACTACACAAGGTACAATTACTGATCCAGTTACTCACAAAGCAATATACAAATGGAAAGTTCCTACTGTAAAAGATGCAAAAGGTAATGCAATTATTCCTCGTATCTTACATGCAGAGCCGGCAAATCACGGTCACTGGACTATGGTTTCTGAGTGGAATGCAGGTCGTATCGGTATATATGAAGCTAAAACAGGTGAATTTGTTAAATATATAGATGGTTTAACAACTCCTACTTTTTCTTACTCTATCGAGCACAGACAAACAATCCCAGGAGCGTAAAGCTACCTAATTTCCCCTTTTTGGGGAAATATTATATATAATTTTTCTATTAATCTTTTTAATATAAAACTTATGTATAATTACTCTTTATTCCAAACAAAAGAGAAATTATGAAAAAATGGCTTGTACCGATAATCTTGTTTTCATCTTTTTTATCAGCAGATGATTTAGATGGCAAAAAAGTGTTTGAGACCTACTGCTGGGGTTGCCATCATCAGACTGCTGTTGCATTTGGCCCCCCTTTTACAGAGATTGCTGCCAAACGTACACGAGAAGAGATAGAGGCATATATCATCAGCCCGGAATCAATGTATAAAGCTTTTGGCTACAAACGAACTGCCATGAGCCAACTCAATTTAAATGATAAAGAAAGAGAATCTGTTGCAAAATATATTCTTTTATATAAAGGTAAATAATGTTTAGACTTTCAAATTTAATAGCCTCGGTTATTGAAGACAAACCGGAGAGAACTTTAAATGGCGCTATAGCTATCTGGAACTTTACAAATAGATGTAATCTTTCATGTATGCACTGTTACTCCAAATCAACTCTAGATGAAGTTGACACTTTAACGACAGAGCAAATAAAAAAAACAATTTTAGAAATGAAGGAAAATGGAGTTAAATTCATTATCTTCTCCGGCGGTGAGCCACTCACTCGAAAAGACCTTTTTGAAATTGCTGATTTTTGTAAGGATAATGGAATCATCACTTATCTCTCAAGTAACGGGCTTTACTTTACTACTAAAAATGTACAGCAAATAGTTGATACATTTAACTATGTTGGTATCAGTATAGATGGAGATGAGGAGACACATGACCATTTCCGTGGATTAAAAGGTGCCTTTAGAGAAACACTCAAAGCAGTTTTACTCGCGAATTCAACCGGTGCAAAAGTCGGCATCCGCTTTACTATCACAAAAGAGACTATAAATTCATTGGAATATATATTTGATTTAGTCGAAAAACATAATATCCCGAAAATATATATCTCACATCTGGTGTATTCCGGTCGTGGTTTAGATAATTTGAAAATGGATTTAACAAAAGAGCAAAGAAGAACTTCTGTCGAGTTTATCCTCAAAAAAGCGTTTGAGTATTACAACACAGGCAGAGATATTGAGATTGTAACCGGAAATATGGAGCAGGATGCGATTTTATTTTTAGATGAATTCTCAAAACATTATCCTGAACTAAAATCAAAAATGAGAGAAAGGCTCGTTAAATGGGGTGGAAATTCAGCTGGGAGAAATCTTTTAAATATTAACAGTGAAGGCGATGTAAGACCTGACCCATTTTTTCCTATAACAGTAGGCAATATCATAAAATCTGATTTTGGTTCTATATGGAAACATGGGGAGCTGCTGGATCAACTAAGAGTTCATCCGCGAAAAATCTCAGGAATATGTGCAGATTGTGAACAAATTGATATATGTAATGGTGGCTCAAGAGCAAGAGCTTATGCTATAACAGGCGACTTATGGAGTGAAGACCCATCATGTTATTTAACTGAGCAAGAAAGAAGGATGAATTAATGAAAAAAATATTGTTAAGTGCTATTGTGGCACTCTCTTTACATGTAAGTTCCTATGCAAGCGAAAAAATATTTGTGGTTGAGAGAGAAAGCAGCTCGTTAGCCATAATTGAGGGTGGTTTGCCTAGCTCACGTATGGAGAATATGCACAATATGAATCATGGTGTTGTGAAATTTTATGGCAATGACGGTTATCTTATAAGCAGAGATGGCTTTATAGTTAAATTTGACCCTAAAAGTGAAAAAAAATTAGTAGAGTATCAAACAAGTAAAAGTGCTATAGGTTTTGTGATAAACGACCGTTATGTGGCTGTTGCAAACTATGACAACAAAAGCGTGGATATTTTAGATAGGGATTTAAAGCCGATAAAATCATTTATAACCGGTTCTAAAAATGTCGGTATTAAAATTTACAAAGATTATCTTATATTTTCTCAAATGGACAACGATAAGATAACTGTGCTTCGTGATAAAAACGAAGGAAAAGAAAATCCTGATTTTGAGATTTATAAAGAATTTGAAGATGTTGGGGTGATGCCATTTGATGCTATGATTAAAGATAACAATTTCATAACTGGTTTCTTTAAAAGTAAATTCTTTGGTGTAGTTGATTTAGACAAGATGGAATACAAAAAAATTGAAATTTTGCTAGCTGATCGAAAACCTGTTCTCAAAGTACCGCATTTTGGATTTTGGAGCATTGGCGGAGGACATGTGTTTATACCGGCTGTTGGGGATAATAAAGTTTTAGTGTATGACCCTGAATTTAACTTTGTTGCAAATATAGAGATGGAAGGACTACCGGTTTTCACAACACTTTCTCCTGATCAAAAATACTTGGCAGTAACATTCAGCGGTGAGAAGTTTCCTGTGATTCAAATCATAGACACGACAACGCTTAAAATAATCAAACGATTTGAGTTTGACGGAAAAGTCTTACATGTAAGGTGGTCTGAGGAAAAACCTTCTCTTTATGTAGCCGTAAACGACACAAATAAAGTTGCTGTCATCAACACAAAAGAGTGGTATTTAGCGCGTGAAATTTTTACAATCAAAAAACCATCAGGTATATTTATCTACAAAGAGGCTAAATAATGGGAAAAGTATATTTAACGGGCGCTGGTCCAGGTGAGGTAGAATTACTTACGGTTAAGGCCTTGAGAGTTATAAGAGAAGCTGATGTGATTATCTATGACAGACTTGCAAATCCTGATATACTCAAAGAAGCAAAAAATGGATGCGAATTTGTTTATGTTGGCAAAGAAGATGGACGTCACATCATGCCTCAAGATGATATAAATGAGACTATTTACCAAAATGCTCTTAAAACTGAGAATGTAGTTCGTCTAAAAGGCGGTGACCCATTTGTTTTTGGACGTGGAGGGGAAGAAGCCGCTTATCTTCAAGAAAGAGGTGTCAAGTTTGAGATAATCCCTGGTATAACTTCTGCAATCAGTGTCCCTGCGTATGCCGGTATACCTGTTACGCATCGTGGTGTTGCAGTCTCTTTTCGTGTAGTAACTGCGCATGAATCACCAAACAAAAAAGAGTCTCAAATCCCATGGGACAACTATAAAACGGATGATACAATCATCTTTTTGATGGGACTGCATAACCTTCCTAAAATTGCTAAAAAACTTATAGATATAGGAAAAGACAGAACCTGTCCATGTGCAGTAATTTCAAAAGGAACAACAAAAGATCAAATTGTTATTGTTGGAACTTTGGAAGATATTGTCCAAAAAGCCAAAGATATTCCAACCCCTGCGCTTATAGTCGTAGGAAAAGTTGTTGAACTCAGAGAACAGCTAAAATGGTTTGAAGAAAGTATTTAGTAAAAGAAGTCCTTTATAGGACTTCTTAATATTTTGCTAAATCATACTTGTCCCACAACTCTTTAGCTGTTTTGTTTCCACTCTCTATAGATTTTTTTGCCCACTTCTTTGCATCTGAAAATTTTTCTTGCTCACAATATATCTCTGCAAGTAGGTAATACGCATCTTTATCATTTTGTGCAGCATTTTTTTCTAGCCAAAAAGCCGCCTTGTCAAACTTTAAAAGTTGCATATAAATACGACCGATGTTTCTCACGGCATCTTGTTGTCCTTGAAGTGCAGCGCTATCTAAAAGTTCTGCTGTTTTTGTAACATTCAAATCAGTAGCATCACCGTTGTAGTACATAAGTGCCAGATTATACTTTGCATTCATATTATCTAAGTCAGAAGATTTGCTTAACAGCTCAAAAGCTTTTGAACTGTTTTTATCCACATTATATCCGCTGAGATACATCATACCTAAATCATATGAAGCTACAGAGTCATTTGCATCTGCAGCTTTTTCCAGCCAATAAAGACCCTTATCTAAATCTTTTTGTGTGCCTAGTCCATTAAAGTACAGATAACTAAGTGCATTCTGAGCAGTTGTATTGCCGCTTTTTGCATCTAAAGTATATAGCTTAAAAGCTTTTGCATACTCTTTGTTCTTAAAAGCATCTAATGCATTTTCTTTTGCCTCAAGTGAAAGTATTAAAATGAAAAGTAAAAAAAGTTTTGCCATGTTATAGGTCCTTGGTTATATATAGTATAAAAGTGTAGATAAAATAAGTGCAAATAAAAATGTGACGCTTACCATCACCACCCGTTTGTAAGATTCATCAATTTGATATCTTTCTTCTAAATAATTCGCCAATTTTATTCCGGGAAAAATCGTAAAAAGAAACATTGGAAAAGTCATTACTAAAATTATTATTGCATCATGAAAAAGCATTTCACTTCCTACTTATTTTAAAATATATTTATATTTTATTATTATACAAGCAAAATAGGAATAGTTATTTGTCTTATATCAAAAAGTGACGAACATGTGACACAAATTGTTATGGTATTTTAACTCATCTTCCTATAAACTACAGCAATTATTTGGAGGTAAGTCCTTAGTCATTAATAATCCCAATTTCAGAAGCTTAAAAAGAGGGCTAATGTGAGACGGAAGTACGCAGGAGCTACTAGTAGCTTCAAGTGCTTCCAACGAAGCAGTAGCCCTCTTTTTAAACTTCCCTTCGGGCGATAAGTAAATAGCCCTATTGCGTCGTTAGATTCTCTTGAATTAGCATAGCTAGTCCTGCGAAAATCTGCCTAGCACTAGAGCTATTTACTTATCGCTGAAATTGGGGTTATTAATGACTAAGGACTTACCTATGACAGAAAAAATTTTAAAACGAGATGGAACGTATAAAGAGTTTTTTGCATTTAAGATAGAAGATGCAATAAAAAAGGCTTTTAAAAGTGAGCATATAACTTACGATAGTTCAGTATTTTTTCATGTGTTGGAAAAACTCAAAAACAAAAGAGCTGTGGCTGTTGAAGATATTCAGGATTTAATAGAAAAAGAACTGTATAAAGCAAGATATTTTGATGTAATGCGCTCTTTTATAGTATACCGCCATATGCACAAAATGCAAAGAGATCATCAACTCGAAGAAGATACTACCTATATAAATTCAACTCAAACCATTGAGGAATACATTACCGGCAGTGACTGGAGAATCAAAGCAAACTCAAATACCGGATATTCCAATGCAGGACTTGTAAATAACACAGCCGGGAAAGTAATAGCAAACTACTGGCTTGATAAAATTTACTCTAAAGAGGAAGGATATGCTCACAGAAATGGAGATTATCATATTCATGATCTTGACTGTCTGACCGGGTATTGTGCCGGATGGAGTTTAAGAGCACTCCTTGATGAAGGGTTTAACGGTGTCAGGGGAAGAGTTGAAAGCGATGCTCCAAAACATTTTCGTGAAGCGCTTGGCCAGATGGCAAATTTTTTAGGGATACTTCAAAGTGAATGGGCAGGAGCTCAAGCTTTTTCATCGTTTGATACATATTTGGCGCCCTATGTATTTAGAGATAAACTTCCATATAAAGAAATTAAAAAAGCAATCAGAAGTTTTGTATACAATCTTAATGTACCGGCTCGTTGGGGACAATCACCATTTACAAACATCACTATAGACTGGACTGTTCCTGATGATTTAAAAGATCAGATTCCAACCAGAAAACAGAATCATCTGCTAAAAGACAGTTTTGACAGTGAGTTGTTAGCTCTTGCAAATGAGCGCGGTTGTACAAAACTTGAGGACATGACATATAAAAATTTCCAGAGCGAGATGAACCAGATAAACAAAGCTTACTATGAGATTATGACTGAGGGCGATAAAACAGGACAGCCTTTTACTTTTCCTATCCCTACAGTAAATATAACAGAAGATTTTGACTGGTATGGAGAAAATACAGATATTTTGTTTGAAAATACTGCCAAAGTCGGTTCTTCATACTTCCAAAATTTCATCGGAAGTCAGTATAAAAGAGATGAAAACGGAGCCTTAGTTCATAACGAAGAAGCGTATAAACCCGGACATGTAAGAAGTATGTGCTGTAGGTTACAACTTGATTTAAGAGAGTTGCTAAAACGAGGCGGCGGACTTTTTGGCAGTGCGGAAATGACTGGAAGCATAGGTGTTGTAACACTCAACATGGCAAGACTCGGATTTTTGTATAAGGGAGATAAAGAAGCTCTTATGCTCCGAATTGATGAGCTGATGGAAAATGCAAAATCCACTTTAGAGAAAAAAAGAGTTTTTATTCAAGAGATGTATGACAGAGGATTATTCCCTTATACTAAAAGATATCTGCCTGGATTTAAAAACCATTTTTCAACTATAGGTGTCAATGGGATAAATGAGATGATTAGAAATTTCACCAGCGACAGTTATGATATCAGCTCTGCTGAGGGAATAGAATTTGCAACCGAACTCTTAAATCATATAAGAGAGAGGATGGTTGAGTTTCAAGAAGAAACCGGCAACCTTTATAATCTTGAAGCAACGCCTGCTGAAGGGACTACATACAGGTTTGCCAAAGAGGATAAGAAAAGATATGGCGATTCTATTCTTCAAGCCGGAATGGATGAAAATATTTACTATACAAACTCTTCACAAATACCTGTTGATTTAACAGAAGATCCTTTTGAAGCACTAACACTTCAGGATGATCTTCAATGTAAGTATACAGGAGGAACAGTTTTACATCTCTACATGCAAGAGCAAGTAAGCTCCACAGAGGCTTGCCGAAAACTTGTCAAAAATGTCATCTCGAACTTTAGACTTCCGTATATAACTATAACTCCGCTCTTTTCTGTGTGCCCAAAACATGGATATGTCACAGGAGAACATGAATATTGTCCAAAATGTGATGAAGCGTTAATTATTGAGAATGAAAATCTAAAGTTAGAAGTTTCGTAAATAAAAATCAAAGGAGATAAAATGAGTAAGAATGAAGTTTTAAGTTTGCTGCAAGGCAAAAGACAAAAGTGTACAGTTTACACGAGAGTAATGGGCTACCATAGACCTGTAGAGAGTTTTAACATAGGAAAAACAGGTGAGCATAGACAAAGAAAGCAATTCGTTGAACGATAGAATTGTTTATGATATAACAAAATTCACCCATCTTGACTACCCCAATCATTTAGCCTGCATAGTTTGGTTTGCAGGCTGCAACATGCGATGCGATTACTGTTACAACAAAGAAATTGTGTTTGCAAAAAATGGTAACTACAGTTCAAATGATGTGCTTGATTTTTTAAATACCAGAGTCGGTTTGATAGACGGCGTTGTTCTCTCAGGCGGAGAAGCAACTAGCTATGATTTAGTGCCGTTATGCAAAGAGATTAAAAAGCTTGGTTTTAAAATAAAGCTTGATACTAATGGCACTAATTTTGCAAATCTTCAAACTTTATGTGAACTGGACCTTATTGATTATGTAGCACTTGATTACAAAGCACCTGCGTATAAATATCAACAGATTACGAAATCAACAAAATTTAATGAATTTTCAACAAGTCTGCTATATTTGATGCTCTGTAAGATAGACTTTGAAGTCAGAACCACTGTGCACCCTGACCTGCTAGATGAGGATGATATAAACTTCATCATCAATGATTTACTCAGTAGAGGTTATAACAAAAAATATTATCTGCAAAAATTTTTAGATACTGGGGATAATATTGGGAATATTCATCTTTCTTCCAAATCCATTGATGAATCTTTATTATCAAAAGAGTTAGAAGTAGTTTTCAGATAAGAAGAATCATTCGTGTCGCAATGCTTCGATTGGATCTAGTTTGGCGGCTTTCTTTGCAGGAAAATAACCAAAAACAATCCCCACAACCGTAGAAAATAAAAATGCGATTAGAACAATAACCTGATTAAATATAAATGGGATTTCATACACCGTGGTCACTCCATATGCTATCACTATTCCAAGTACTATCCCTATCATTCCCCCCATAGATGAAAGCACAATCGCTTCGACTAAAAACTGAAGCAGCACTTCTCTCTCTAACGCACCGATAGCCAATCTTATCCCAATTTCTCTAGTTCTCTCTGTCACTGATACCAGCATGATATTCATAATCCCTATCCCCCCTACCAAAAGACTGATAGCGGCTATTGCCCCGAGCAAAATTGTAAGTGTTTTTGTCGTTGAACTAACGGTTTTAATAATATCTTTAAGGTCTCGAATATAAAAGTCTTCTTCAGCACCTTTACGGATATGTCGGCGTTCACGAAAAAGTGCAATCAACTCATTTTTAACTGCCTCAATTGAATCATCATCTTTTGCGGAAACCTGTATCATCTGTATGTCCTGATTGCCGCTTATGCGTCTTTGGAACATCTTTAGCGGTACTACTATCAGATTATCCTGATCTGAACCGAAATTTGAAGCACCTTTTATTTGAAGTATTCCTATCACATGACAAGATAATTTCTCAAGACGAATATTGGCCCCTATTGCAATCTGATCACCAAAAAGCTCTTTTTTAACAGTTTCTCCAATCACACATACCGCTTTTCCGGACTTAATCTCATTTGGTAGAAATATCCTTCCCTCAGATAAATCCCAGTCTTTTACTATAAAAAAATCATTGTCTCTGCCCTCAACAGATGTGGCATAATTTTTGTTGCTATATACAGCATTTATCCCTTTTGCAGTTCCTGGTGCTACCGCTTTAATCCCATATATTTCACGCTTGATTGCTTCAGCATCACCCATCTCAAAAAGTTTAGTAGAAGTATCCTGTGTTCTGGGTCCATGCCTATCCTTTCCAGGTAGAACAATCAACATATTGCTACCCAATTTTGAGATATTATTTGTAACATATGCAGTTGTCCCATCCCCCAAAAAGATCATAGCAATTACAGACGCAACACCGATAACAACTCCAAGAACAGTAAGGATGGAACGCATCATGTTGCGCTTGATAGCTCTGATAGCCAATAAAAAAGCATTCGATAGCATTTTAGGTCCTTAACTCTTTAGTGTAGTCATGCTCAATTACACCATCTTTAAAGCGAACTATTCTTGAAGCATATGCTGCCATATCTTCCTCATGCGTCACCATAATCACTGTTATATTCTTTTCTTTGTTAAATTTAACAAGCAGTTCCATAATCTCAATACTTCGTTCGCTATCAAGATTTCCTGTTGGCTCATCAGCCAACAATACCAATGGTTCTGTAACTATAGCTCTGGCAATTGCAACTCTTTGCTGCTGACCCCCTGAGAGTTCACTGGGAGTATGCTGAGCAACATCTTCAAGCCCAACCTTAACAAGCGCGTCCATCGATAAATCTCTTCGTTCTTTAAAGGGCAGCCCCTTATAAATAAGTGGAAGCTCAACATTTTCAATAGCTGATGTTCTTCCTAAAAGATTATAACCTTGAAAAACAAAGCCCAGATAATTGCGCCTGAGGAGTGCTCTTTGGTTGCGGCTAAGCGCAGTAACATTTACCCCTTCAAAATAAAAAGCTCCGCTGCTCGGCGCATCAAGACAGCCAATGATATTCATACATGTAGACTTGCCTGAACCGCTTGGTCCCATAATCGCTACAAATTCACCTTGCACTATACTAAGATTCACTCCTCTAAGTGCATAAGCGGCTGCACTGCCGCTTCCATACACTTTTACAACATCTCTTAGCTCAATGAAGGGAGTATTATCTTGCATTTTAAGTCCTTACTTCTCTTTCTGGGTATTTACAATTACCTGCATCCCTTCTTTGAGATTATCTCCAGACACAGCAGTAAAAATTCCATCACTTTGAGCAGAGGTTACACTTATGTTTTGAGGTAGATTGTTTTGTAAAATCCATATCTGCTTACCTTTGAGTTTATCATCTGCTTGACCTTTTAAAGAGAAGCGTAAAACAGCATTTGAAACTACAAAAGTATTTTCTATCACTTTGGTTATTATCTCAGCACTAGCGGTCATTCCAGGCCTTAGTAAAAGAAGTGAATTGTCAACTTCCACAACAGTTGAGTAAGTCACCACACCACCAACAATGACGGAATTAAACCTCACCTGAGTAATAATCCCTTTAAATGTCTGTTCAGGATAAGCATCTACCAGAAACTCTACATTTTGACCTTCATGCACCTGTCCAATATCCGCTTCGTCAACACTTAGAATTACCTGCATTTTGCTCAAATCCTCAGCCAAAGTAAACAAGACTGGGATCTGCATGCTCGAAACTACACTCTGCCCCACTTCTACCTTTCTATCAAGAACTACTCCGTTGATTGGTGATCTCACAACAGCTTTTTTTAAATCATCCTCATCAGATTTGAGCTGAGCATACGCCTGGGTAACACCAGCCTCTGAGGCGTTATAGTTTGCAATTGCCCTATCATAGTTATTTTGCAAAGCATCCAAATCTTTATCTGAAGGATACTTGCCATGTGTAGATTTGTATGTAGTTCTACCGCGTTGCAGCTCATTTTTAGTATCTTTGACTGATATTTTACGCTCACTGAGATTAGCTTTTGCAACAAGAAGAGAAGCCTCAGAATTTTTCACTCTTGATTCAAGTTTAGTTGTATCAAGACGGGCAAGAATATCACCTTTTTTTACATGTTGGTTAAAGTCAGCATATAATTTGATAATAGTCCCTGAGACCTCAATACCGACATCTACAGTATTTGTAGGCTCAATATTACCTGTTGCTGATACCGTAACAACTAAATCCCGCATTTGCAACTTGTGCGTTACATATTTTACTTTTTCGCTTTTCTTATTTGTCACTATAACGTATGCTGTTGCTGCGGTCAGTAAAAGTATAATAATGACATACAACACCCATTTTTTTCTATGAGTTTCAGTATTCTCTAAACCAAGTTTATTTTTAATATCGTCACTATTTACTTGATTATTTGTCATAGCTTACCTCTAAAAATTATTCTTCCCTTAATATATCTAAATATTGGTCAAAGTCATCTTTTAATTATTGATACATGTCATCACATTTTGCTCAATCTTGGTGTACTATTGATTTTTATAAATACTGGAGTTATTGTATGCAAGATGAAGAGCTTGAGGGAAAATTAAACAAACGGG
>FLOH01001598.1_pt1 | contig 13343 bp, 14 predicted proteins | sample 756751 | NCBI WGS metagenome assembly FLOH01 (sample SAMEA4026879, study PRJEB14308) | marine metagenome | biome: coastal water; material: water | depth 74 m
AACATGCTTCATTCCTTTGGAATCAATTACGCTAGCTTGTGTAATAGCTACTTTATTAATCATTCCAGATTGCATATCTACTGACGTATGCTTCTTAAATCCATACCAAAATTTACTCCCTCCCTCACAGCCAAAATTTGCTTCTTTATCTCGGGCAATCTTGGGTAAGACTTCATTGTTAAGTTTGTCATATTTTGCTGCTATTGCTTTATCTCGCTCCTCCCATAATGAGGCTTTCGAGATCAGATGTGAGGCATCTATAAAGGTAAATACTTCACTCATGCAACCTTGCTCCTTTAACTGAGCCCTTAAAATATTGAAAATCTTTGATAATCTCTTCGTACCTATTCTCTTCCTGGCATTGGTAAAAACTCTATAATTTGGCGTCTTCTCAACTAAACCAAAGCTACAAAACCATTTCGCTGCATTATTCTCAGATAAATATCTTTCCAACTCCCTATCACTTAAATCCTCCGTGAATTGCAAAAGTAACGATAAGAATAATCTAAATATACCAAATCCTTTATGATCTGAATCAATCTCGATGCGCTCTACTTCTTCTTTGATCAAACTAAAATCCCATAACGCCTCGAACTTCCTGTAAATATGATTCAAAGGCACTAATTCCTCCAAGCTTATCATTTCTATTTGGGATAACTTATCATTCATCTGTAAACGATATTTAATTTAGATAGCTTTATAATTAAGTGATCAGATTATTCACCTCTTTTTATAACTTAGTTAGCTTAGGAGATTCGGGACACGCCCATAAGGGTAAAAGCAGATTGGTGCATGGGATTAAATAGTAAGGACACCCTAAGGCTCAATATAATTGAGGTAATTTGTGCTGTTTCTGCTTCTGAAACATGGGGTTGGGGTTCTGCATCAGTTAGTAATTGTCTAAGTGATTCATGCGGGATTTCTTGCACTGTGAGTTGTAGTTTTTCTTCTGGCATATGCTGATCTTGATTGGAATAAAAAAAGTAATTCACTGTAGCATAATCGTAACATGTGGTCAATAAAAAGAACCAAGATAATTATCTTGGTTCTTTAAAGCCTTGTTGCAAAATTTATAATATGTTGGTTTGTGGTTAGCCATTTTTTGTGGGCTTTATAGTTAGGGCAAAGAGAGTGGACCATTTGCCAGAATTCTGGGGAATGGTTGGGATGTTTTAGGTGGCAGAATTCGTGAATTATAACATATTCTAATACCTCTCTTTGGGCGAATATAAGATTAAAATTTAGGTTGATATTGCCTTTACTACTACAACTTCCCCAGCGTGTTTGTTGGGTGCGGATTTTTAAATTATTAACGAGAATCCCAGTCTCTGATGTTAGTTTTTTTAGATAAATCTCACTCTTATTTTGTAATTCTTGTTTAAGAAATTTTTGATATAATTTCTTTATTTCTAACTCATATATTTCAGTTTTAAAGTGATGTGGAAATTGGATGGAAAAAAAATCTAAGAAATCTATTTTGGGGATGATGATATCTTCCCTGCTGATTTGTAACTTATAAAGTTTTCCTTGATAGGGGATATTGCAATTATTTTTAAATTCGGAAGGCATATCATATTCATGATTAATAGTGCGACGTTTTTGCCAATTTTTAACTATCCATTCTTCATGTTCGGCAACAAAATTTTCACTTACTTTAGCTCTAGCTTTAGAGGGGATTACGATCTCTATTCCTGAATGTGAAATTATAATTCTTTGTTTTTTTGCTTTTTGACTTTTGCGAACTATATAGGGTATCTGTCGTTGGAGGAGAAATGCAATTATCATCTTGGCAAGATTACGATATAGAGAAAAAGATTTGTGCTTATGATTTGCAACAGGTCGATTATAGTTTAAAGATATTTATGAAACAAGGTGAGAGCGCGCAACAAATTCTAAAACGAGTCTTTGGTTATGATGATTTTAGGGGCAATCAGGAGGAGGTAATTAGAAATGTTGTTTCTGGAAATAATGTATTTGTCTTGATGCCAACTGGAGGGGGGAAGTCTTTATGTTACCAAATCCCAGCTTTAATGTTGGCAGGAGTAGCTATTGTGGTTTCGCCGTTAATTGCGTTAATGCAAGATCAAGTTATGGCTCTGCGGCAATTAGGTGTTGAGGCTGTAATGTTAAATTCATCCTTATCAGCTCGTGAGGCAATGTTGGCTCAGGAGATGATCAAGTCGGGCCAGGCTGATATCGTTTATATTGCACCAGAGAGGTTATTGTCTGAGAGTAGTCTTGCGTTATTTCAACAAACTAAAATTTCTCTTATTGCGATTGATGAAGCTCATTGCGTATCTTCATGGGGACATGATTTTCGGCCTGAATATACAAGAATAACAGAATTTGCTGAGCATTTTCCTAAAGTGCCGCGTATTGCTTTAACCGCAACGGCTGATAAGCCAACGCGAAGGGATATAATAACTAGGCTTGGCTTAGGCGATGCAGAAATTTTTGTTGCGAATTTTGATCGCCCTAATATTAGCTATGCTATTGTTGAACGTAACAACCCCAAGCAGCAGCTTTTAACTTTTATCAAAGAGAATCACCTACAAGATAGTGGTATTGTTTATTGTATCTCACGCAAGAAAACTGATGAAACAGCAGCTTGGCTACGGGAAGAGGGGTTTCATGCCCTGCCATATCATGCTGGTATGGGAGCAAAGCAACGCGCACATAACCAAGATAGATTCTTAAAAGAAGAAAACATTATCATGGTTGCGACTATAGCTTTTGGTATGGGTATTGATAAGCCAAATGTACGTTTTGTGGCGCATCTGAATATACCTAAAAACATTGAAAGCTATTACCAAGAAACTGGAAGGGCTGGGCGTGATGGTTTGCCTGCTAATGCTTGGATGGTTTATGGTTTAAATGATGTGGTGATGCTGCGCAGATGGATAGAAGAGTCCCAGGCAAGTGACGAACAAAAGAGAATTGAACAGCAAAAACTAAACTCACTTCTTGGTCTCTGTGAGGCTTCAACATGTTTGCGCCAGATTTTGCTTAATTATTTTGGAGATAAGATAGACGCATGCGGTAATTGTGCCAATTGCCTCAATCCTCCAGAAACTTTTGTGGCGACCATTGTTGCCCAGAAAGCTATCTCGGTTGCATATCGTACGGGACAGCGCTTTGGTGTTAATTACCTCATTGATGTGTTGCTCGGAGTAGAAAATGAGAGAATCAAGAGCTGGAATCATCATACTCTTAAGATATATGGAGGTGGGAGTGAATTAAAAAGAAATGATTGGCAGGGTGTGTTTCGGCAGTTAGTGGCAATGGCATTGCTTGAAGTTGATATAACAGAATATGGAGGTCTGCATATTACCGCTAAGGGGATGGACTTTTTAAAAGAAAAGCAGGAGTTAAGATTAAGGAGGTTGGTGAAGAAGGTAAAGAAGCAGATAAAAGAGAAGGCAGAATTAGTAAATCTAGATGGGGAAGAGCAGGAGTTATATGAGAGTTTAAAAGCGAAGAGGTTAGAATTAGCCAAAGCCCAGAATGTTCCGCCTTACGTGATTTTTCATGATAAAACTCTAAATCAGATGGCCAACATTAGACCTAGTAATAAAGCAGAGCTTGCATTGATTTCTGGGGTTGGTGAAGTAAAAATAGAAAAATATGGCGAAGCTTTTCTCGAAATAATCCTTGCTGCATAGAGAGGTGCTGGACATTTAGGTAGCATGTATTAATTAACGCCGCAAGTTGGCCAGAATAGGTGTAGCTCTAGGATAAACAACTGCCCATAAGGGTGCCTTAGGTAAATTAATGAGAATACAAACAAGCCTGACTCCAGAGCAGGAGAGACTCTTGCAGATCATGCAAGAAAATGCACATATTGTCTTTGCAGATGATTCATTGGTAAATACTAAAATTGCTCGAAAGCTATTTGAGAAGATGGGCTTGTCTCATGATATTCCATATCGAGATGATCAGGTTGCAGAAGCAGGAGAGATTGCGATAAGTGCGTATGAAGAGGCAACAAAAAAGATGCCAGATAAAATTCTCGTGGTGATAACTGATTATGATATGCCAACTAATGGCAAGGAGGTAATTGATGCGGTAATGTCTAACAATCCTAATCAGAATGCTTTGTGCCTATTATGTTCTAGCGAGAGTAGGCTGGAGGAGCTGCCCTTGGAGGAATATAGTGAAGTGCTGCGATACCCAGTAATAGATTCTGAATGTCAAGGAAAGTTAGGGCTGAGGCCGGCAGAGATAGAGCGGATCATTGCCATAGTAGGGCCGAAGGTAGAAGAGTTACAAAGGGAAAGAAGCTTTGTGAGTTGCATAACTCCAGCATCGGGCGTTGGAGCAAATGTTGATGCTGAATCTCCTAAGCAGAAATGTTGGGATATTGATCCTACACATCAGGTTGTTCCTTTTAAGGGGAGCTTTTCTGAAGCTAAGTCGCAAAAACCAAGCAAATGTTGTTTGGTAATGTAAAAACCATGTATTCTTGCCTATCAAGGCCGATTATGCCTTACTTTAAAATGAGCTAAATGTTTAGCTCATTTTATTTATTTGCTTTTTAAGAGGTGACTATTGTTGGAGTTTCTTGTAATTTTGATTTTCTTGATTTTCTCCTTCTTTTGCCAATTCTTCTTTTGGAAACTATATCACGATCAATTTCTAATCTTGAGGTAATGAATTCATTTATAGCTTCTTGGAGTTGAGTTTGGTGTTCGCGGAAGAAGTGATCAGCATTTTCTATGACTGTATAGTCAATATCAATGTTCTTCTGCATGGTTAATTTGTTAGCCAGATTAGCTGCATATTTCTCTGGGACAATACTATCTTCGCTGCCTTGAATGATTGCTCCTGATGCGGTGCAGGGGGAGAGAAAAGAAAAATCATATTTATTTGCCGGAGGAGAGACCGTTAGAAAACTCATTACCTCAGGACGTCGCATCATTAATTGCATTGCTATCCAGGCGCCAAAAGAAAAGCCAGAGATCCAGAAAACTTGGGCATTTGGATTTTGCTCTTGAAGCCAATCCATAGCTGTAGTTCCATCTGCTAATTCGCCAATTCCATCATCATATTCTACCTGAGATTTACCAACCCCACGAAAGTTAAAGCGTAATACCGAGAAGCCATTATCGATAAAACCTCTGAATAAGCTGTAAGCGACTTTGTTATTCATTGTTCCACCATGTAAAGGGTGGGGGTGAAGTACTAAAGCAACTGGTGCTTTTGGATCTTTGTTATGAAAGTATCTTCCTTCCAACCGCCCTGCTGGGCCAGCAAAAAAAACTTCAGGCATATTTCTAATAAAAAAAGTTCGTCTCTCGTAAAATTTACCAATAAAGATATTCTTGACTAATTTAGTTAAGATTAATACAAGGACTAGGCGCTTGGTAATGTTTTCTGTATTGAAAGTCAATTTCTTTGCAGAAGGTTCTATATTTTAGGTAAAAATGATTCTTACAACAAGAGGTAGATATGCGGTTATGGCGATTGTAGATTTAGCTTTACAGGGGCAGAATAACATACCGCGCAGATTATCTGCGATAGCTGCTTCTCAGGACATAGACCTATCTTATTTAGAGCAGATTTTTAATGCTCTTAAAAACGCTAAATTAGTGAAATCATATAGAGGTCCTAATGGTGGGTATGAGTTGGTTGGCGCTCCTGAAGATATAAGAATTATTGACGTGATTCGGGCTGTGAATGAGCCGCTCGAGATGACTAGATGCAAAACTGAGAAATCATGTTTAGGTAAGCAGCATAATGCACGCTGTAAAACCCATGCATTATGGTCTGGTTTGACTAAGCATATAGAGGATTATTTAGGTGCCCAGACGGTGGCTAATATTGTCAATACGAAGCAACATGAAATGGAGAATTTAAAAAAATTAGAGGCATGACTAAGTTAAAGAAACCTATCTATTTAGACTATCAGGCAACCACCCCAACAGACCCACGGGTAGTTGAGGCGATGTTACCATATTTTTCTGAGAAATTCGGTAACCCTCATTCTAGAAGTCATGCTTATGGCTGGGAATCTGAGGAAGCTGTAGAAATTGCACGTGAGCAAATTGCTGATTTAATTAATGCAAACCCTAAAGAAATTATATTTACTTCCGGGGCTACTGAGTCAAATAACTTAGCTCTAAAGGGAGTTGCTTTATATAATAAAGAAAAAAAGAATCATATTATCACGGTGGCTACAGAGCATAAATGTGTTCTAGATTCATGCCGTTACCTTGCGTCCCAGGGATTTGAAGTTACCTACCTACCGGTACAAGAGAATGGCTTGCTAGATTTGGAGGCCTTGCGTCAGGCGATAACAGAGAAGACTGCTATTGTTTCGGTGATGACTGTGAATAATGAAATAGGAGTAATTCAGCCGATAAAAGAGATTGGAGCAATATGCAAAGAGAAGCAGGTTTACTTCCATACTGACGCAGCGCAAGCTTTTGGCAAAATACCTCTTGATGTTGAGGATATGAATGTCGATTTGATGAGTATCTCTGGTCATAAGATCTATGGCCCTAAAGGCATTGGTGCTTTGTATGTCAGGCGTCGTCCGAGAGTGAGGTTGCGGTCGCTGATTGATGGTGGTGGGCAAGAAAGGGGTATGCGTTCTGGTACCTTACCTACTCCTCTTATCGTAGGTTTTGGGTGTGCGGCTGCAATTGCGAAGTTGGAAATGGAAAAAGATAGGGAGCATATTACTAAGCTGTCAAAAAAATTCTCTGAAGCGATTTTTAACAATATTGCAGATGTTTACTTAAATGGTGATGTTGAGCAGAGGGTTGCGGGCAATCTTAATATTAGTTTTGCTTATATAGAGGGTGAGTCTTTAATTATGGCAATCAGAGATTTAGCTGTTTCTTCTGGTTCTGCATGTACATCTGAATCATTAGAGCCTTCCTATGTTTTAAGGGCTCTAGGAGTAGCTGAAGAAATGGCGCATACTTCAATTAGATTTGGTATTGGGAGATTTACTACGGAAGAGGAGATTGACCATGCTATAAAATCAGTAACGAGCGCAATTAACAAATTACGCGAGTTAAGTCCTCTTTGGGAAATGGCCCAAGAAGGAGTTGATATAAGCTCAATTGAGTGGACAGGACATTAATCAAATTAAGGTAAAAATATGGCGTATAGCAAAGAATTAATGGATCATTATGACAATCCAAGGAATGTTGGTAGTCTTGATAAAAAGGCTAGTAATGTTGGCACTGGTATAGTTGGGGCCCCAGCTTGTGGGGATGTAATGAAGTTACAGATCCAAGTAAATGTTAGCACAGGCTTAATTGAAGAGGCTAAATTTAAAACATTTGGTTGTGGTTCGGCAATTGCTTCTAGCTCACTTATAACTGAGATGATCAAAGGGAAAACTATTGCTGAGGCAGTGGAAATAAAAAACACCCAGATTGTCAAAGAATTGTCATTACCGCCAGTTAAAATTCATTGTTCAGTCCTAGCTGAAGATGCAATTAAAGCTGCAGTAAAAGATTATATGGACAAAGTTCAGAAAGAAGATCCAGGGATCTAATGTCCGAAATTAAGCAAATTGAATTTGGTAATAAGCAGGTTGATTATTTAGCAATAAGTGCTGCTGCTGCGGCTGAAATTAAAAGCCGCGTTGAGACCAAAAACAATGATGGTGGGGATGAGGTATATGGCATCAAGATTGGTATAAAAACCAGGGGATGTTCAGGTCTCTCATATAAAATTGAATATGCAATAAAGTCTAACATAACTGACGTCGATGAGTTGGCTATGGCGCAAGGGGTACAAGTTTTTATTGATCCGAAAGTGTCATTATTTATTTTTGGTACGGAGATGGATTTTGCTGAAAAGAAAACGGATGAGGGGATAGTGGTTGAATCAGGCTTTGTCTTTAAAAACCCAAATGAAAAAGGTCGTTGTGGTTGTGGAGAATCATTTTATGTATAGGGATGGTTGCTTGTTTTAAATGTTCGCACAAGAACCCAAAAACCGAGATATTCTTTTGTCAGAAATGCGGCATAATATTGCCAGCCTTAATTGAAGACCCATATTTGATTTTTTCTCTAAAAAGGGAATATGTCATTAATCCTAATGATGTTACTAAAGCCTATAATCAGCTTCAGACAAAGCTCCATCCTGATAATTTTCTAGGTACTGATAAGGTAGTAGAGCTTTTAGCAACGCAGCAGATTATGCGGATTAAACATGCGTATAAGGTTTTATTGTCACCAAGATTACGTAGTGAGTTTTTACTTAAGCAGCAGGGGATTATTGTAAACCATGATGGTAATGATACGGTAAAGCCGGCCATTGAGTTACTAACCGAAATCTTTGCTATAAAAGAGCAAATTACGGAGGCTGAAGATCAGCAAGAATTCCGCGTATATCTGCAAGATAAGTTAGCCGAAATAGAGCAGTCTTTAGAGCAGAATTTTAGATTAAGCGATTATAAAGCAGCGGCCCAAGACACTATTAGATATAGTTATTTTGAAAAAACTTTAGAAGATTTGTTATGAAGTTATTAGATATTTCTGATCCAACTAGCGAAAACAAAGATAAGCTGGAAGAAGAATTGTTGCCAGCAATTGGCATTGATCTTGGCACGACAAATTCCTTAGTTGCGTATAGTGATGGACAAAAGCCAAGGATTCTTTCTCTTGCAGGGCAAGAGATGTCATTACCTTCAATTGTTTCTTATGGAGATGAGGTAAGAGTAGGTGCTGGTGCGAGAGTAAAAGGAGAAGTAGTTATTAAGTCAGTTAAACGACTTATGGGAAAGAATATTAATGATATTGCATCTGAAGATTTATTGCTTTGGCATTTGTTGGCAAAAGAAAAGGATAATGCAAAAATTATTAATCTCAAAATTACTGAAGAGAGGACGGTAACACCTATAGAAGTATCGGCAGAGATCCTAAAAAAACTACGAGATGGAGCCGAAAAGGAGTTACAATCTATGGTGACCCAGGCGGTGATTACTGTGCCAGCTTATTTTGATGATGCTGCTCGAAGTGCGACAAAGCAGGCAGCGAAGCTAGCTGGGTTAGAGGTGTTGCGCCTTATTAATGAGCCTACAGCAGCTGCCTTAGCTTATGGCTTAGATAGTGAGCTGGAAGGTGTTTATATTGTCTATGATCTCGGGGGTGGGACTTTTGATGTTTCTATCTTGGATATGCAGAAAGGAATATTTAAGGTTTTGGCAACTGGAGGTGACACAAGATTAGGTGGTGATGATTTTGATGCAGCAATAAGTGGATATTTGATCGATAATTATATTGGCATAGAGCAAAGTCTGGATGTTGATGATAGGTATAAATTGCTCGAATTTGCAAGCGAGATTAAAGAAGTTTTATCAAGCCAAGAGCAATATAATGGCAAATTATCCTTATGTGGTAAAAATTATGAGGTTAGTTATAGCAAAGCAGATTTTGAACAATTGATTAAGCCTTTTATTGAGCGAAGTTTCGTCATTTTAGATGGGGTAATTAGAGATAGTAAAAAGCAGTTAGGTGAAATAAAAGAGATTATTTTAGTAGGAGGTTCAACAAAGATTCCTTATGTGCAAACAAGGCTTACAGAATATTTTGCACAAACTCCATTATGCACGATTAATCCTGAGCAAGTTGTTGCTCTAGGTGCAGCACTTCAGGCTGAAGCCTTAACTAAGGGTACAAACAATCTCTTAGTAGATGTGGTGCCTCTTTCTCTTGGGATTGAAACAATGGGAGGAATGGTTGAGAAAATTATCGAAAGAAATACGCCAGTACCGGCTTATGCCTTCCAGGAATTTACTACTTATGAAGATAACCAAACTGGGATAATTATCCAAATCTTGCAGGGAGAGCGAGAGCTGGTATCACAAAATCGTTCTCTGGCTACGTTTGTGCTTAATGGTTTGCCTCGAATGCCTGCGGGGAAATTGCGCATTAAAATTGATTTTAAAATAGATAGAGATGGTATTCTCACTGTATCAGCTTGTGAGGCTAGTAGTAATGTAGTGCAAGAAATTCAGGTAAAGCCAAGTTTTGGTTTGGCAGAAACGGAAATCATGCAGCTTTTAAGAGAAAGTATGGATAATGCCAAATCTGATATGAAGGCAAGATTAGTGGCTAAGTATAAATTTGAAATTGCTGATCAAGTAAAATCTATCTTACATTTAGTTGAGAATGAAATAGAGTTTTTTTCAAAAGAACAAATAAGAAATGCAAAAGAGTTTGCAAAGAAAAGGTTAAGCTTTATAGAAAAGGGGCCAGAATTTGATAAACTCCAAGAGTATCATGCTGGAACTAAGCAATACCTTGATGATTTAGCAATTGCAAAAGTAAAAAGCATAACTATGTCCTTAAAAGGAAAGAATATTGCGGAATTAAATGAATTTTTTAAAGAGAAAGGTAATAAAGGTTAAAGATGGCAAAAATTATTTTTATTGAGAATGGTGAGAGAAAAGAAGTTGAAGCTAAAAATGGCTTGTCAATTTTAGAAGTAGCGCATCAAAATAACATAGATTTAGAGGGGGCTTGCGAGGGTTCTTTAGCTTGTTCTACATGTCATGTAATAGTTAAAGAGCAGGCGGTGTTTGATAAATTATCTGAGGCAACAGAGGATGAGGAGGATATGCTTGATCTTGCATTTGGCGTAACTATGACTTCAAGATTGGGATGTCAGATAATTGTGAGTGATGAAATTGATGGAATTGAGTTGTTGGTACCAAGTGAAACAAGAAACATTAGTAATAGTTAAAAAATGAAAAGAAATCTTATTATAGCAGGGGTAGTTACCCTTTTAATTACTGCCGGAGTTGTGTTGTTCTTGAGAACGTTGCCAGATAAGCTTTTGCAGAAGGAAGTTGCAGCTCTTGATCTAAAATTGGGATCTACAATAACTTATGATAAAGTTGAATATGATTCTCAATTTTTTCCTCGTGAAATTAAATTGCATGGCTTCACTCTTAATAAATCTTCAATTTATGGTGATTTAAGCCTGGTATCAAAGTTAGCCCAAATTACGATTGTTAATGATATGGTAGATGAAATCACCTTGTCTGGCATGGAAATGATGAATAATCTAGATTCTAAAACTACTATTTCTGGTGCGGTTGGTGCTGGTGAAGTAGCTAAAATTGCTACTGATGAAAAAATTATAATTGATGTTGGAGCAAATAAAGGTGAGCTTTTTGCAATCCAATTTCCACAGAAATTTGAAGCACATACTGCGCAATATCGTTCGCATATTCAATATGTAGGAAAAGCGCCAATTGTGAGTTTGGTTTTTAATAATAAGGGGCAGCTGCAAATATTAGATTATCAGGATAATGGTATCGAAGTTGAGACAAAATATGAGATGCCAGGAATGTTAGGTATAGTGCAGACTTCAACTATTGAGCCGATTAAAATCTTATATAAAGAGGAGGAAGAAAAAGAAGCTATTCACACAAGATTTGAAGTAAAAGCTGCGTTGCCTAAAAAGGCTCAAACTAATATTCAAGAGCTTGCGAATCTTACTGACAAGCAAAAGCAGGATTTAAGTGATGTGCTTTTTTTTAATAATCTTGGCATTGAAATTGGCATGAGTATATATGGCGATAAAACAAGTCATGAGATATCCTTTGTAAAGTTAGAAAAGTTTGATTTTCTTAGTGATAATTTTGCTATTAATCTTACCTATAATGGTGGAATTATTAAGGCCGGGTCAAAATTTCCTAATGGTTCTGGGAATTTGTTATTTAGTAATTACCGAGAGTTCTTTACTCGCCTTGCGAGGATCTATCAAATTTCACAGGATCTTGCTGAAAGCGGTGATACTGCAGTGGGGAATGAGATGGCCAGTTATTTTATGTTGGCGGGATCTGGTGTTTCAGATTTTAGTAAAACAGTAGATAATATTATAACCTTGTTACATAAGGTGAACGATTCTGATGCAGTCAAGGATTTCTATATGGAATATGCATTTGTTCCGCCATTTACCTTTGTGCTGAATGATAAAAACCTTGAAGAGCTTTTGAGTATTTGGAGTGAAATAGAAGCTGATTCTGCTGTTGGAGATAAGCCGGAGGAGGGTAATCTTGTTGACAAATCATAGCAGCATAATTGAGCTATATTAGTGTTGGCCAGCTTGCATCCTATTTTCTTTATGTATTATTCCCACCTAAATGCTTATCTTGCTCAAAGAGGATAAGGCAGAGGAATTGCTTATGTCCTGCTTGTTATGCAAGCTTATTATTTTACAAAAATCCGGCTAGGTTAAGTATAAAAAATGAAGTTAATTCTGTAATTTCAGTTTTTATATATGAAGGTCTGGTTAAGCAGCTTATTCTATCATATAAATTCTCAGGAAAAACTTACCTATATATTTTTTTTGGCAAATTTTTTAGGCAGATCATATCAAGCTCTACTTTTGCCGACGATGTGTTTGATTTTATTATCTTTGTTCCCATTCATCCTTTTAGATTTTTTATTAGAGGTTTTAACCAAGCCGCTTTTTTTGCTAATGAGATAGCAAAATCTTGTGATGCTATAGTTATTTATGATGTTCTGCAAAAAGTGAGGAATAATAAATCTCAATCACTTTTATCTCAGAAGCAGAGGCTGAAAAATATAAAGGGAGTATTTAAAATAAACCATAGCTACAAGAGTTTAATGTCAGGAAAGAAAGTATTACTTATTGATGATGTGTGTACTAGTGGCGCTACTATTTCTGAATGCATGAAAGAGCTACGCAAGTTATCTCCTGAAAAAATTAGGGTTATAACTTTAGCCAAGACCAAGTCCTATCTATAGGGTTGATATTTTTAGTTAAAGGGCGCGTCTCAAATCTAACTTTAATTTGAGGTGTTTCTAGAAATTTCAAATTCCTTTCTTAAATAGCAAATTACCCTAAGAATTCTGCTAATATTTGACTGTTTTTACGGATTTGTCGTAATTTAGACGGAGTAATCCCTTGTTAAGCAATTTTAGGTGGAGGCTCAATTTCATGTAAAACAATCAGCCTTTTAAAGTTATGTGCAATAGCTTCCATAAAGGCTGTGAATTGATTCTTAACAATCCCTTGATACCGAACTCTGTGGTTAGTTTTGGAGAAGACCCGCTCATACGGAGATCGCATCTTGGTATAGAATCTATCGAGATCTTTGTTTTTATTCTTCATATTGTTTTTCTTCACCGCAGCTAGATGAAGGCCTCTCTTCGAGCATGCAGCCTTAGCATTTTTATCGCAATAACCCTTATCCGCATATACCGCGCCTTGGCTTGGCGTAACATGCTTCATTCCTTTGGAATCAATTACGCTAGCTTGTGTAATAGCTACTTTATTAATCATTCCAGATTGCATATCTACTGACGTATGCTTCTTAAATCCATACCAAAATTTACTCCCTCCCT
>FLOH01001599.1_pt1 | contig 12866 bp, 11 predicted proteins | sample 756751 | NCBI WGS metagenome assembly FLOH01 (sample SAMEA4026879, study PRJEB14308) | marine metagenome | biome: coastal water; material: water | depth 74 m
AAACGATCATTAAATTAACATTGTTAAAGTCAACAATATATATAAGAGAAAAATCTTTAAATAGATAATCGATTATAATAATATTACTAAATAACTACAATAACAGTCATGAACTTATTTAAGTAGAGATACATTAAATAAGGTAGTGAACGCAAATTAGAAAAAAAAAGATATTAAGGGCCATAGGTGGATGCCTTGGCTAGTAGAGGCGATGAAAGACGTATTAGGCTGCGATAAGCCTCGGGGAGCTGCCAAAGAGCTTTGATCCGGGGATTTCTGAATGGGGCGACCCAGCACGGTGCGAATCGTGTTACCACTTCGGTGGGGCGAACTCAGGGAAGTGAAACATCTCAGTACCTGAAGGAAAAGAAATCAATTGAGATTCCCATAGTAGCGGCGAGCGAAAAGGGATTAGGGCGGTTAGCGATAGCATATATATTAGCAGAACAGTTTGGAAAGACTGAGCATAGAGGGTGATACTCCCGTAAGCGAAAATATTTATGTGGTACTAGGTTAACGAATGAGTAGGTCGGGACACGTGTTATCTTGACTGAATATGGGGGGACCACCCTCCAACCCTAAATACTACTACTAGACCGATAGCGAACAAGTACCGTGAGGGAAAGGTGAAAAGGACCGCGGTGAGCGGAGTGAAATAGAACCTGAAACCTATGGCTTACAATCATTCGGAGCGGTATGCTTTATGCACCGTGACGGACTGCCTTTTGCATAATGAGCCTGCGAGTTGTGGTATCTGGCAAGGTTAATCGAACGAGAAGCCGTAGCGAAAGCGAGTCTTAATAGGGCGAATTAGTCAGATGCTGCAGACCCGAAACTAAGTGATCTATCCATGAGCAGGTTGAAGCTGGTGTAAGAGCCAGTGGAGGACCGAACCCGTAGAAGTTGAAAATTCTTGGGATGACTTGTGGATAGGGGTGAAAGGCCAATCAAACTTAGTGATAGCTGGTTCTCTCCGAAATATATTTAGGTATAGCCTCGAGCATTAGCGTATAGGGGTAGAGCACTGACAGGGCTAGGGCTGCTTACCGCGGTACCAAACCCTATCAAACTCCGAATACTATACGTGTAACCTCGGGAGTCAGGCGGTGGGTGATAAAATCCATCGTCGAGAGGGGAACAACCCAGACTAGCAGCTAAGGTCCCTAAGTCTTGTCTAAGTGGAAAAGGATGTGAAGTTGCTGTGACAACCAGGAGGTTGGCTTAGAAGCAGCCACCCTTTAAAGAAAGCGTAACAGCTCACTGGTCTAGCGATTTTGCGCCGAAAATATAACGGGGCTAAGACAAGCACCGAAGCTCTAGATTCAATGTTTACATTGAGTGGTAGGAGAGCGTTCCAGTCAGCGTTGAAGCCATACCGGCAAGGAGTGGTGGAGCGGCTGGAAGTGAGCATGCAGGCATGAGTAGCGAGAAAAGGAATGAGAATTTCCTTCGCCGTAAACCCAAGGTTTCCTACGCGATGCTCGTCATCGTAGGGTTAGTCGGGACCTAAGTCGAGTCCGAAAGGGGTAGACGATGGCAAATCGGTTAATATTCCGATACCGACGGTTGTTCGTTTGAGTGATGGGGGGACGCATAGAGTTAATTGAGCTCACTGATGGAATAGTGGGTCGAAGGACGTAGGTCGTAAAGTAGGAAAATCCGCTTTACATGAGACCGAGATCTTACAGGCCGAGCAATATCTTCGGATAGCGCTTGGAATCAATGATACTGTCGTGCCGAGAAAAGCCTCTAAACGAGAACAACCGTTGCCCGTACCGTAAACCGACACAGGTGGGTGAGATGAGTATTCTAAGGCGCGTGGAAGAACCCTGGTTAAGGAACTCTGCAAACTAGCACCGTATCTTCGGTATAAGGTGTGCCCTATTTGTTATGGAATTTACTTCCAGAAGCATTGACGGGTCGCAGCAAAGTGTCCCTCCCGACTGTTTACCAAAAACACAGCACTCTGCTAACTCGTAAGAGGATGTATAGGGTGTGACGCCTGCCCGGTGCTTGAATGTTAAAAGGATTACTTAGCCGCAAGGCGAAGGTTTGAATTGAAGCACAAGTAAACGGCGGCCGTAACTATAACGGTCCTAAGGTAGCGAAATTCCTTGTCGGTTAAATACCGACCTGCATGAATGGCGTAACGAGATGGGAGCTGTCTCAACCAGGGATCCAGTGAAATTGTAGTGGAGGTGAAAATTCCTCCTACCCGCGGAAAGACGGAAAGACCCCGTGCACCTTTACTATAGCTTGACACTGCTATTGGGATATTCATGTGCAGGATAGGTGGGAGCCATTGATTCTATGACGCCAGTTGTAGATGAGGCATCCTTGAGATACCACCCTTGAATATTCTGATAGCTAACTCCGTACAATTATCTTGTGCGAGGACAATGTCTGGTGGGTAGTTTGACTGGGGCGGTCGCCTCCTAAAAAGTAACGGAGGCTTACAAAGTTCGGCTCAGAGGGGTTGGAAATCCCTCGTAGAGTATAATGGCACAAGCCGGACTGACTGTAAGACATACAAGTCGAGCAGAGTCGAAAGACGGTCATAGTGATCCGGTGGTTCTGTGTGGAAGGGCCATCGCTCAAAGGATAAAAGGTACGCCGGGGATAACAGGCTGATCTCCCCCAAGAGCTCACATCGACGGGGAGGTTTGGCACCTCGATGTCGGCTCATCGCATCCTGGGGCTGGAGCAGGTCCCAAGGGTATGGCTGTTCGCCATTTAAAGCGGTACGCGAGCTGGGTTCAGAACGTCGTGAGACAGTTCGGTCCCTATCTTCCGTGGGCGTAGGAACGTTGAGGAGAGCTGACCCTAGTACGAGAGGACCGGGTTGGACATGCCACTGGTGCACCAGTTGTTCTGCCAAGAGCATCGCTGGGTAGCTACGCATGGATGAGATAACCGCTGAAAGCATCTAAGCGGGAAGCCAACTCCAAGATGAACGTTCCCTGAAGTACGCTTGAAGACTACAAGCTTGATAGGCTGGATGTGTACGCAGAGTAATCTGTTTAGCTGACCAGTACTAATAGTACGTTCGTCTTTTTTTAAAACATTCTATTTATTTAGAACGCAATTCGTTCACTACCTTATTTAGTGTAAACACTTACATAGATAGGATTTACCACACTTACGTTTTAACGACGGTGGTATCGGCATTTTACATAAATCAATTTAGTTGATTTATTGCATCAGGTTTTAACCTAGAAGTGCCAGAACTGAAATAGTGGTTATTTAGAACTTGTTGACTTTAACAATCTTAACTCACTCAATTGACTTAACAGTCAAATATAAGAGCATTTAGATGTTTTTATATTTGATTGTCTAGGTGGCTATAGAGAGAGGGAAACGCCTGGCTCCATTCCGAACCCAGAAGCTAAGCCTCTCATCGCTGATAATACTGCATCTTTCAGGTGTGGAAATGTAGGTCGCTGCCTAGTTCTCAAAAATTATTCTTACTTTTAAATCTTCTCTTTTAATATAATCGCTATTCAATTAACTTACTATCTATTTCCCATTTATTATTGATATTATCCATAACTACTTTTTCAAGTCTCATTAAATAAGAGTCTCGTGTTACTTCTTTTGCCCCTAAACTTTTTAAGTGTTCTGTTGGGACTTGGCAATCTACAAAACTATATCCCCAATCTTTTAAGTGTTTAATAAGTACAGCATATGCTGATTTTGAAGCATCGCTTACATGTGAGAACATAGACTCTCCGCAAAATACACTCCCTACAACAACTCCATATAATCCGCCAACAAGTTTTCCATCTAAATAGCTTTCAACACTATGAGCCATACCTAAACCGTATAGAACAGAGTAGCTCTCTATGATTTCAGTACTTATCCAAGTTCCATTTTGCCCAATTCTGGGTGCATTAGAACACTCTATCATCACTTGTTCAAAGTTAGTGTCAAATTTATATTCAAATTTTTTCATGCTTTTTTTGAGAGATTTGCTCAGTTTAAAGTCATTTAACTCCATAATGAGTCTTGGGTTGGTTGACCACCAAATAATTGGATCACCTTTTGCATACCATGGAAAGATCCCCTTTTGATAGGCACGAATGAGTCTTGAGGGGTTTAAATCACCACCCCAAGCTACAATACCGTCTTCATTGGCCTTTCTTGGATTTGGAAAAGTTAAATCATATTTATTTAACTGTGGAATATTCAAGTATTAGCTCTTTGTTGTAGTCTACTTCTACATGTCCGCCATGTGTGAGTTTTCCAAATAAAATTTCATCACTTAATTTATTTGTTATATTGTCTTGAATAAATCGTTTTACCGGTCTTGCACCCATTTCTGGATTATAAGCTGTTTTAGCAATATATTTTTTAGCTTTCTCACTAAGTGAAACCGTTATTTTTTTCTTTTTCAAATCTTTATTTAATTCATTTATAAATTTGCTTACGATCCCCTCTACTGTTTCTTGACTAAGCTGTTTAAACTCAACAACAGAATCAAGTCTATTTCTAAACTCCGGAGTAAAGAATGATTTGAGTTCCTCATTTTTTGACAAGGAACTATCTTTATTGAAGCCCATTACACCTCTCGCAGACGCACCTATATTGGAAGTCATGATGAGTATAACATTTTGGAAGTTGGCTTTGTATCCGTTGTTGTCGGTAAGTGTTGCACTATCCATAACCTGCAGTAAAATGTTTACTAAATCAGGATGAGCTTTTTCTATTTCATCAAGGAGTAAAACAGTGTACGGATGTTTCTTTATAGCCTCTGTCAGTAAACCGCCTTGTTCATACCCTACATAGCCTGGAGGTGCTCCTACTAAACGACTTAATGCATGTTTTTCCATGTATTCGCTCATGTCAAATCGTTCAAAATTAATCCCTAGAGTTTTGCTAAGAGAAATTGCCAGTTCTGTCTTACCGACACCAGTTGGACCAGAGAATAAAAATGATGCTATGGGTCTGCCTTTCGGTGTAAGTCCAGCTTTGGATATTTTTATTGCCTTACTCACCTGTAGCACCGCTTCATCTTGCCCAATAACTCTTTTTTGTAAATCTGATTCTAAGTTTTTAAGAGAAACTGTGTCATCTTTCGTAACTTTAGAGTTAGTAATACCGACAATTTTTGATAAAGTTTTCTCTATATCATTTACGGTGATATTAATCTTTTTATTTTTTTTGAGATGAAATGATGCAGCAGTTTCATCGATAAGGTCTATCGCTTTGTCTGGCAAGAATCTATCAGTTATATATCTTTTTGAAAGTTCAACCGCACTTCTTAACGCTCCATCGGTGTATTTTACGCCATGGTGCGTTTCGTACTTTTCTTTCAAACCTTGTAAAATCAGGTAACTAGTTTTTTCTGTAGGCTCATTGATATCAATCTTACTGAATCTTCTACTGAGTGCCTTGTCTTTTTCAAAACCATTTCTATATTCAGCAAATGTTGTAGCACCCATACATTTTATCTCTCCGGATGCAAGAGCAGGTTTAAGCTGATTTGCAGCATCCATGCTTCCGCTGGTTGAGCCTGCACCTATGAGTGTATGTATTTCATCTATAAAAAGAATTGCTTTTGGATGTGACTTTAACTCATCCATGACACCTTTTAGACGCTTTTCAAAGTCGCCTCTGTATTTTGTTCCAGCTAAGAGCGCTCCTAAATCAAGAGCAAAAAGTTCACTGTCATGTAAAATAGATGGCACTTCATCTGCAACTATTCTCAATGCCAAGCCCTCAGCAATCGCAGTTTTGCCAACTCCTGGTTCTCCAACTAAAATAGGGTTGTTTTTCTTCCTTCTGCAAAGCACCTGAATAACTCTTTTTATCTCTTCGTCTCTGCCTATCACAGGGTCAATTTTTCCCTCTTGTGCTTTTTGTAGTAGATTTATAGAGTATTTTTCCAAGTAACTCTCTTTTTCACTTTGAATCTCTTTGGTATCTGTATGAGAAATAAGTTCTAAAATATCAAGTCTTGAAATCTGATACTCATTTAAAAGCATGTAAGAAAAAGTGTTCTTTTCATCATAGAGTGCTGCAAGAAGGTCGCCAACATCTGCATTTGGTTTTTGTGCGGATTGTATATGCTGTATCATATTGTCAATCAGACGGGATAATGCAACACTTTCATGCGGGTCTAGATTTATATTTTCCGGCAATGCTTCCATGTTTGTTTTGATGTAAGCGGCAAGTTCTTCTTTCATCTCATTCACATTGCCTCCACATGCCATGATTATACCGGCACCTTCTGGTGAGCTAAGAAGTAGGTAAAATACATGTTCTATTGTTAAATATTCATGTCTTAATTTTCTAGCAAAGAGAATTGACTTCTGAAAAATATCATTTAAATTTGGACTTATCATTACTCTTCCTCCATCATAGCTTTTAAAGGAAAGCTGTTATCTTGAGCTTTTTTTATAACTTCCATAACCTTTGTCTCTGCAATCTCATGGCTGTATACGCCACATAAACCTCGCTCTTGTTTATGTACTTCGAGCATTATGCTTTGCGCTTGTTCATAATTTTTATGAAAAATAGACATAAGCACATCTATTACAAATTCCATAGAGGTGTAATCATCATTTAATAAATAAACTTTATATTTATTTGGATACTTGAGTTTAACTGTATCTGAAAGTTCATGTTCTGTTTGTGTTGCCATGTTTTACCTACTTTGCCGCTTGTAAAAAGTCGTTTATAATGTCTTGTGGATTTTCAAGTCCAACAGAGACACGAATGAGTCCTTCTGTAATGCCAAGAAACTTTTTTGTTTCATCGTCAAAATCTCTGTAAATAGTTGAAGCCATGTGAAGTGCCAAGGTGCGGCTATCACCAATGTTTGCTGTAATAATTGCAAGTTTAGTTCTATTTAAAAAGTCAAAGGCTTTTTCTTTTGTGCCCATGTCGATTGTAAGGAGTGTTCCGCAGCCATTTTTAAATTCATTTAAATATCTTTCGTGGTGTACATGTGCTTTTAAACACGGATGGTTGATATTTAGCCCATTTTCGCTCAGCTCTTTTGCGACTGTTTCTACGCTCTGAATAACTCTTGCAAGCCTTAAGGGGAGTGTTTCAAGTCCAAGCATAGTTTGATAGCTGGCATGCGCATTTGCACTCATTCCAAAGTCTCTCAGGGCTCTTTTTTTGGCATTTGGTATAAGAGCCATCTCTCCAGCACCTTTTATGAATTTGGCTAAAAAATCATATCTTGGAGTTTTAAATTTGTCATCACCATCGTTTATGGCACGAAATACTGCACAGCCGCCAAGAGCCGATGAATTTCCGGAGATAATCTTTGTAGTTGAATAAACCACGATGTCTGCACCTAGTTTTAACGGAGAGATACTTAGCGGAGTGATAGTGTTGTCAACTATTAAAGCAATCCCAGCTTCATTTGCGATAGCAGAGATTTTTTTAATATCCGGAAGTCTCATATTTGGATTTCCAACGCTCTCTAAAAAGATTATTTTTGTATTTTTATTGATAGCATTTTTGATAGCGTCAAATTCATCAACATCAAAAAAACGAGTATGAATACCAAAACGAGTTAAAGTCTCATCAAAAAAGGAATAAGTTCCGCCAAATAACCCACCTATGGAAATTATTTCATCTCCGCTTGCTAAAAGCGATAGAGTTGCAAGAGCAGTAGCTCCCATGCCAGAGCTTGTAGCAACTGCCCCAATCCCTCCATCCATTTCAGCTAAGATATTTTCTAACTTAGCAGTAGTTGGATTCCCCATCCTGGAATAGAGCGGTTTTTTAACACTTCCATCAAAAATCCCCTCAGCTGTTTCTGGAGTTCCATAAGCAAAAGATGCCGAATTAACCAAAGCCGGACTAACTGCTCCCTCTTTAGAACCAACCGATTGAACAAATTTAGTACAATATTCTTCAAAATTATTCATTTACAATAAGCCTTTTAATAATGGAAAATTATAGCGAATAAGAGATAATAAATTGAATTCATACTTTCTTCATATTTATTATGTAGAATACTCTATAATAAAAGTGTAAAGAGAGAGGAAAAGATGTCACATGTAGCATGGTTAAGTAAAAAACTAGACAGCGGAAAAATCTTGTGTCAGGCGTGCTCACAGTCATGTAAACTTGATGAGGGTGAATATGGTATATGCGGTGTCAGAAGAGTTGAAGACGGCGAGCTTAGACTGTTAGTATACGGGATAGCTGCTGCGGTAAATGTTGATCCCGTAGAAAAAAAGCCAATGTTTCATTTCTTGCCAAAAAGCAGGGCTTTTTCGGTGGGTACAGTTGGATGTAATTTATCTTGTAAGTTCTGCCAAAACTATGACATCTCCCAATATCCAAAAGAGCATAATCATAAAATAACAGGGCATGAACTTCCTCCGGAGCGTATTGTTGACATGGCAATAGAAAATAGTTGCGACTCGATTGCATACACCTATAATGAACCAATCGTTTTTTTTGAATACACTTACGACACGGCAAAAATAGCTCACGAGAAGGGTTTAAAAAATATCTATGTGACAAGCGGGTTTGAAACGAGAAAAGCGATAGACTTGCTTGCGCCCTATATAGACGGAATGAACATAGACATTAAAAGTTTTTCTGAAGAGTTTTATAAAGAAACATGTGGAGCAAGGCTTAAACCGGTACTTGATGCGGTTACTTATGCACATGAAAAAGGAATATGGGTGGAAATAACAACTTTGCTGATTCCGGGTAAAAATGATTCAAATGAAGAAATTCGTTCAATTGCAAAATTTATTGCAAATCTTGATGTCTCTATGCCATGGCATCTCTCAGCATTTCATCCGACATATAAAATGCTTGATGTTCCACGTACTCCTGAGTCTACACTTTTACGTGCTTATAAAATAGGGCAAGAAGAGGGTTTGAAGTATGTTTATGTTGGAAATGTAGACAATGAAGATTATGAATCCACATACTGTCCAAGATGTAAAAAAAGGGTAATTGACAGAAGTGGAAATATTGGACAGTTTGTTGTCAATGAGCTTGATGCAAACGGTACATGTCCGCATTGTGGATATAACCTTGAAGGTGTCTGGAAATAATAAATAAATTCTTCTTGAGAGTTTTTTAATTAATTGATAAAATTCTAGGTCTGTTTTGTATTAAGTTTTCAGGACATAATAAATAGTTATTAAGTATAATTAACTTTTTATATTTCAAGGAATGTTTAATATGGTTGATATAGAAGTTGTAAAAAGTAAAATAATAGAAGGCTTAAACCTTGAAGACATTAGCACAGATGAGATTGAAGATGATATGCCCCTTTTTGGAGATGATGGTTTAGGTCTTGATTCTGTAGATGCAATCGAGCTAACACTGATTTTAGAAAAAGAGTTTGGTGTGAAAGTTACAAATATGGCTGAAGTTGAAACAATTTTTGCATCCTGTGCATCGCTGACAACCTATATAAATGAGCAGTTAAATAGTTGAATAAAGTTTACATCAATGCAATTTCACTCAGAAGTGTTTGTGGAAATACTGAACAAACCCTGCACTCAATCTTTGAAGAAAAAAGCTCTTTAACCGCTTTTGATAATATAGTTCCCCAAAAAATTGTATGTATAGGTAAATTTCCCGGTAATACCGCTTTTGAATCTTTGTTGTACGAGAGTGTTGAAGAGGTATTAAACCTATCCACTTTAGACAATTATTCAAATACTCTTTTATTGGTCGGTTCCTCCGTTGGAGGAATGGCTAGCACCGAAAAAATTTTCTTTCATGAAGATAGCACCAATAATATTGACACACAAAAACATATAATAAATTCCATAGCTTCCATGCTGGATGAGAGATACAGTTTTTTATCAACTCGTTCATTTTCTACCGCATGCACATCAAGTGCCAATGCTTTAAAAGTTGCAAAAGAGCTTATCGGTGTTGGAGCTTATGAAAACATCTTAGTTGTCGGAGCAGATGAGATATGCTTAACCACCATCTTTGGATTTAGCTCTTTAGGTATTCTTTCAGATGAGATTTGCACTCCCTTTCAAAATGGAAGAAAAGGGATGAATGTTGCAGAGGGTATCGGTGTATTACTTTTACAAAACATCCATCAGGGAAATTCCATAGAGTTAGTTGGCGCAGGAGTCAGTAGTGATGCTCATCACATAGCAAATCCTGACCCGACTGCCTTCGGTGCTGCTACAGCGATTCAAAAAGCTCTGAACGATGCTTTTTTGAGTGCACAAGATATAGATTATATAAATGCGCATGGAACTGGAACTCAGGCAAATGATGCAGCGGAGGCTAAGGCTATATTAACCCTATTTGGTGATAAAGTTCATGTCAGTTCATCAAAATCAAATATAGGACATACTCTCGGTGCGGCAGGTGCAATAGAAGCGATAATCTGCGTAGAGGCATTAAAAAAGCAAACTCTTCCCCCTCAAATCTATTGCGATAACAATGAGAGTTCACTCAACTTTGTTGCTAAGGCTCAAAAAATGAAGATGCGTTATGCCTTGAGTAATTCATTCGCATTTGGCGGGAATAATGTATCAGTTATTTTTGGAGTGTGTTATGAAAATTAATGTTGAAATTATTAAAAAAGCGCTTCTTCATAATTCTCTAAAACTTGAAGATTTAAATGAAAAAGAGCTTGTAAAAAATATGCTCACAAGAAGACGTCTTAGCAGAAGTTCAAAAATAGTAATAAATCTGGCACATAAGTGCGAGTTTACAACTGGGGTTATGGTGTATGGAAGCGCCTACGGTGAACTGATTGATACTGTCAATATTTTAGAGTCTATCAAAAACGGTGAGAGCGTCAGTCCAACATCTTTTCAAAACTCTGTATATAACACAGCCGCTTCTTATCACTCGATAGTTCAGGGAAACAAGGCTGAGATATTAACCCTCTCATGTGGAGATAACACTTCATACAGTGTCATGCAACAGGGAGCTTTAAGCCTTTTAAAAGAGAAAGAAGTTTTTGTTTGTTGTGTAGAGGCGATGAACTTTAATGGAGTTGAAAATTTAAATAAGTGTGCAAATGAGTTGGAATATGGCGTGGCATTTATGATTAGAAAAACTGAGCAAAAAGCCAATAGTTCTGTTGCAATCAAAAAGGAAAAAGGAGTTCCGGCTTCACTCTCTTGGATGAAAAGTTTATATGATTTATGTGAAGTTAAAGAGAACGTTATAATTGAAGTTGAGTTGTGAAAGAGTTAAAATTACCGCATCAAGCACCCCTAAACTTTGCAAAACATGTCATAAGTAAAGAAGAAAACACTGCTGTAGTAAAAGTAAAGTTTGACACAATTCCATCACTGCCAATGATAGTAGAAGCTGCTGCTCAAAGCAGTGCCGCATTGAGTGATACCGAAAGCAAAATGGGTTTTTTGGTCACACTGAAAAATATAAAACTTTTAGAAAAACTAAACGCTTTGGAATATGATATAAAAGTATCCTTAGAGCATCAGTTTGAGGATTTTCGTTATTTTAGTTTTGAAGTTTATTATAACAATATATTGGTGGCAACCGGTGTATTTATCGTATCTGTAACATAAATATGAAAACTAACGATTGGGAATTATGTTGAAATACTTGTTGCTTGTTTCTATAACTTTATTGTTTATGGGCTGTTCAAAAATGACTATAAGCAATTTTGATAATTTAAATAATTATATTTCTACTAATGATTTAAAAGAAGATATAGATCGGCTTGTGGAGCCTCTCATAAACGGAAAAGAGGATGTTGGAATAGTTGTTTCTGTACATAAAGATAATAATAATTTCACGTATGCATATGGACATAAAGACAACTTTCACAAAAAACCTATGCAAGAAGATACTATATTTGGAATAGGTTCATCAACTAAATCAATGGTGATATCTTTGTTATTAATATTGGATAATGAAGGATACTTGTCACTAGATGAAACTATTGGAGATATATTACCAAAAAATCTTCATTATAAAGATGGAAATATTCGAAATATAACTTTAAAAGAATTAGCTATTCATTCATCAGGTTTACCAAGAGAGCCATTAAGTTTGGAAAGTTTATCATTAGCTGTTAAATATCAATTTACCGGAGATAATATTTATGCCTATATAGATCGTGATTATATGTATAAATATTTATCTGAGATGACTATTGATAAAAACTCAAAGAATAAAGCTATGTATTCTAATATGGGGGTTGCTCTATTAGGACATGTTCTTACATTAAAAATGAATAAGTCATTGGAAGAATTATTAAAAGAATATCTGTTTGAACCATTGGATATGAAAAATACAGCATTTACTCTGAATAATAAACAAATACAGATGTTATCTGAGGGACATGTGGGTGATTTTCCTCTATTTATGAATAGAAATGAACCTTTGGAAAATTGGAAATTTTCTACATTTATGGAAGGGACAGGCGGATTATACTCAAATGCAGAAGATATAATGAAGTTTTTGGAAGCAAATTTAGGGCAATCAAATACAAAATTGGATGCTATTCTAAATAAATCTCATGAAATTTTAACAAAAGATGACAGTTTATATTTTACACTTGGATGGGAAGTTCAGTATATACCAAAATATGACACATACATCCATTTTAAGTATGGTGTTATTGCAGGATTTAGTTGCTACATGGGAATGGAATTGAAAAGTAAAACCGCAATAGTAGTACTAAAAAACAATTTTAATTGGGAAGATAAGATTGGGCATCAGATACTCCTTGAAATGGCTTTATCAAAGGAATATGGATTATACTAGAGTTTAGTATTATTTTGATAAAATCTTTTATTAAATATTATTATGTTTTGGAGATAAATTGGAATTTGTTGATGTATTTATCATAGGTGCAGGACCGGCAGGCTCTATCGCTGGCGCAAAGCTGACTCAAGAGGGCTTTAGTGTAAAGATTGTCGATAAGT
>FLOH01001600.1_pt1 | contig 12693 bp, 19 predicted proteins | sample 756751 | NCBI WGS metagenome assembly FLOH01 (sample SAMEA4026879, study PRJEB14308) | marine metagenome | biome: coastal water; material: water | depth 74 m
GATTTCCTGTTCATATATGTGCATAATGACTCGTATGGACAGGATATATAAACCTAACGAATTTGCAGATAAGATTGGTAAGTCGGTTGCGACATTGCGGCGATGGGACCGTAGCGGTACTTTGAGAAAATACAAAAAACAAATCAAGGATGCTGTAGAAGATGAAAGTCACCCGGATTTTCAAAAGCCGTGATCTAACAGACACCAAAAAATCCAAGCTGGCGGATATTGCATCTGCTTTGGGCTGTGTCAGAACAGACGTTTGGAATCGTTTTGGTTCCATCGCTGGTGTTGACAAGTTTCATCGAGAAATCCGTAACGAATGGATCAAGTCCGAGCATGTGATAGGTATCCCTGCACGCTTATGGAAAGCGACGTTGATAGACGTTTGGGGTGATATCAAAGCCTATCGTACTGCCGCCACTGATAAGGTGAAAAAAGCTGTTTTTAAAAAGTATTCTGACAAAGAAACCAGAAAGAATTTGTGCAGGGCCTTGAACAATGGCGAATGGGTCAACGACAAATATTTGCGCCGCATGATGCGGAAGTATTTCAAACATGGGCACACCAGCGTTGACAATCAAATCATCCTAGATTCTGGATGTTACACTTGGTTTGAGCGTAACGGTCAGGGGTGGTTGAGTGTTCAAGGGATGGAGCGTGGCAAACGTATCGCTATTCCACTCAACACCAGTCATCCAGTGAGGGGCACCATCCGCTTGATCATCAAGGACAAGGTGGAAATCCATCATATCGTAGAATCGGAAGGCCGCCCGTGTGGTACTGGGGAGATTGGCATTGATAAAGGTTTTACTGAAGCGTTTGTTGATTCTGATGGTGATCACCATGGCGTGGGTCTTGGGAAACAGATCATGGCCAACTCTGATAAGTTGAAGAAGGTTTACCAAAATCGTTCAAAGCTACGTGCCATTGCCGAAAAGAAACCACATAAAGCCGAGAACATCACAGCCAACAATCTTGGCAGAAAAAAACTCGACAACAAGAAACGGTTGCATGAAGCCAACCTGAAAGACATAGCGCACAAAGCGGCCAATTCCATCTTTGATAAAGCCGAATGTGTCGCAGTAGAAGATCTAACTTCACCAATTAAATCAAAGAAGAATTTTGGAAAGAATCAACAGCGTCGGCTTTCATCCTGGGTAAAAGGGCTGTTGGCTGAAGCATTAGATAATGTATCTGCCCGACGCAGTGCGTCGGTTGTTCTGGTCAATGCTGCATACACGTCGCAAACGTGTTCCACTTGCGGTGCTTTAGGCACACGTAAAGGGGATGCGTTTTACTGCACAAATGTTAAGTGTGGGGTCGAGTTGCATGCAGATCAGAACGCAGCGAAAAATGTTCTATCAAGACTTCACGATCCGCAGATAGATCGATGGACCAACTTTAAAAAAGTAAAATCCGTATTGATAGAACGTTTTAGCCGATCGGTGGAAACTGTTCCACCTGGGCTTGAGTTGCAGTGTGCGTAACACTATCAACCAAGTGCGAATTACCTTTTGTGCATGTTTGCACAGCTTTTAAGGAACAGTACCTACCCAGACACGTCAAACGAGTATTTTAAACGTTGCCATCTTGACCGTCTTACTACGTATTGCTCGTGCTTCATCTGGGCATTTGTTCTTAAAAACGCGTCAAACAGAGGTAAAGCCGAAAACCAAGCAACATTAGCAAGTGATCAATTTCTAAGAGCGTTTTCTTAAAGTAATGAGGATATATGAGTATTGCCCTAGACTATAGTCTATAGTAAAATGTTCAAGGAAATGTCTCCTGTGCATTGCCAAGAACTTGATAGTGAGAAGACGACGACGTATGATGAGTTTAGAAAGTATAGGCTAGCGTATACCTGTAAAGACACACCAATATACGATGCTACTCCTATAGACTTAAGCTAAAAAGTGATAAAGGTAGAGTTGACTGATAATGGTAAAAAATAGCTTTATCGATATAGCAGTGCAAGAAGCCTTAAGGTGTGCTGATACTGCAAAGTACCGGCTTGGTTCAGTAGTATTTAAAGGAAAGAGAGTATTCTATGCTGATCATAACTACGATCAAAGTGTGGCTAAAAGCAGATTCATAGACATCAAGTTCCTACGATGGCAGTACTCAATTCATTCTGAGCAAGCTGCTATCATAGGAGCAAGGAGGTCGCTAAATGGGTGTTCTATTCTAACAGTAAGGATAAGGAAAGATATGAGCTTTGGACTAGCGCGACCATGCAAGGATTGTATTAAATATATTGGGTTCGTTGGTATAAAAAACGTATTTTACTCAGTACCTACTTACCCTTTCATAGTCAAGTTAGGCCCAGGCACACCCCATAATGACCATGATACACATTGACAGGAGCATTTAATAGTCCCCGATTTCCTGAGTAAAACTGGTCATTGTTGATCGTATGATCGATATTTTTACCAGTTGACCTTTTGATAGAACTTGTTGTACCTTGTTTCTCGAACACTGTGTGTTCTGGGTACTGTGTGCCCAAAGCTGCAACAGTGGTTTTTGAAGATTCGCAAACATAGGCTTCAACCTGTGTTTTACCTTGAGAAAGGGGTGTCTTTACAAATCGTTGCGGTTTAATCACGTCTTGAATGTGATCGACCGGTGGAAACTGTTCCACCTGGGCTTGAGTTGCAGCCTGCATAGGCTATCAAACAAGTGCGAATTACCTTTTAGGTAGGTTTGTACAACTTTTAAGGAACAGGATGAAGTTAAGGCTTTGTTGTTTTCCGTTTTAGAAGAGTTCTATGGGGACTTAAATGCAGTTAATGTAAATAAAAATATGGCAGATGTTAAACTGAAGAAGACTCAGGAAGTTCTTGATGGTAACTTAGGTTAAACTAAATAAATATGAGCACTTTAAATAGACTTATCTGCCTTGTACTTGGGCACAGAACATTAGACACTGAAAATACAGCCATTAAGTGTTTAAGATGTGGTGATTTTGGTATAACTTTAACGGAAAGCCGCACTTACGCTAGGATTAGAGGTTGGCAATGACTCTCACAGATGAAGACTTACGTAGAATTGAATTTGTATTAAAAAACAGATTTGAAAAAAGTCAAGACGCGTTAGATATAGGTAAGCCAACTGCAGTAGGTGTTATGCCTACGTCTACTAAAGTTGATGGTACGAATGATGATGCTTTATCATGGCTGAGACCTTTTCTCGTTCAATGATGATCACAATCTAGTAGAAGTGAGCTATCGTGGTTCGTTCATGCGTCATTGTCTAAAATTTGAGATTAATGACCAGCAAGTGCAATTAACACGTTAAAAGCGTAGTCTAATTTAAACAATTAAAATAGGTGTTAAATATGGAAGGTACTAAGCCGGGATTAATAAATACAATACATGAAACAGGCAACCTAGACCATATACCAGTTACCTACCCAGCGTCCTGGTATCAGACAGTAAAAGGCAATGAAAGGTCCATAGCAATGATACTAGAGGTTCTAATTGATGAAGATGTTCTTTCTGACAAGATGACTGTTGAAGACGCTATCAGCCAACTGCGTCAAATTCCTGTATGTAACGCCACCAGAAGTAAAGCTACAAGTAGTGATGCTCAAGTGACGAATACTGGTATACTTGAAAACCGAACATTCAGCCCATACGCACAGTTGTGCAAAGACTCTGGCGATTCTACACCTAGTATAGGTATAATTTTTGGTGAGTAGTCGCCATGTAGTCAATTAAAGGACCACTTAATGTCAAATGGGCGTTTTAACGTAGATCGTAATCGAATACTCAGTACTGTAAAGGTTAATAAGACTGTATCATCATTAATGACAAGCCTATTGAAGAGCACCTGTAAAGAAGCACATCGTAAACCAGCGTTACGTCCTTCATCAATGCCATTCTGCTCCATAAAGGTTCTTAAAGACCTCATACTACGGGAGAAGAATGAGGAAACGATGAAGTCTGACTTCTACATGAGTGTAGGGACTACTCTGCATAGTGTGATTCAAAAGTGGCTACCTAGACTGGGGAAAGGATTTGGTAACTGGAAGTGCCTCGTGGAAGGCTGTGGTAAGACCAAAATGCTTACTACAGATAGGGTATGCGAGTGTGGTGCACCAATGCAGTACGAAGAGATTGAGGTGGCGTACAAGGGCGTTACAGGGCATATAGACTACATAATCAAAGATCCTAAGCTAGGTAAGGGTATGCAGGTTCTTGACTTTAAAACAGGGTCACTAGAAAAGATACTAAAGAAAGATGTAGCTACTCTCGTATCGTACAGTTATATGATGCAGATACTGACATACACGTACATAGTTCAAGAGTTATACGGTTGGAAGATGGTGGGTAGTAGTTTGCTGTTTATCGCCAGAGACGCACCAGATAAATATGTGGAGATGTTCTTTCCATGGACCACTGAAGTATCAGATATGATTGCTGAGTTCGTTGACGCACAAATACTTGGTTTTAACTCAGCACGTCAAAGCCTTGAAGAAAGAGACTCGTACCATGCAATCAAAAGCAGGCTATGTCGCAATGATAATCACTATCAGAAAGATATAAAAAACGTATTTTTTGGTGGATGTAAGTTGTATAGTGCATGCGTTGGTTTAAGTGAGTTACAAACAATTAAGAAATACTTGGATAAAGAGTTGTCGTTTTTGTGATCTAAATGTATACACACTTAACTATAGATATGGATTAAACTAATGGGTTTGACTGTACTGAGTCTATTTGATGGTATGTCATGTGGTAGGATTGCTTTAGATCGTGCTAACATCAAGGTTGATACCTATTTAGCGTCAGAGATAGATGTAAACGCAATAAAAATATCTAAAAAAAAATTATCCTGATATTATACACGTAGGTAGTGTTGTGGATATTGACGTTAGTAAATTACCAAAAATAGATCTTCTAATTGGTGGTAGTCCATGTCAAGGTTTTTCTTTTGCAGGGAAAATGTTAAACTTTGATGACCATAGAAGTGCATTATTTTGGGAGTTTGCAAGAATACTAAAGTACACTGACCCTACTTATTTTTTACTAGAAAATGTTATCCGTCAATGCGTAAAACCCCGTCCTTTAGGGCGGGGATATAAGCATGTAGTACGATGTATACATTAACTGTAAACAGTGATTGTACTGATTTAAATTAGTATAGTAGGTCTTTACAGTAAACATTGATTGTACTGATTTAATCATGATTGAAGTAGACATTAACTGTAAACAGTGATTGTACTGATTTAATCATGATTGAAGTAGACATTAACTGTAAACAGTGGACAGTAGCTGGTTGGCAATAGACAATGGTAAGATTAGAAGAGGGTAATAGATGTTAACGTACAAGTATAAACTTTATAAGAATCGTAAAGACAATGCTGTGTTGCATGCTATTATTGATAGTCACGCTGAGGTCTGGAATCATTATGCTGCTTTACAGAGAAGGTATTACAGACGGTATGGTGGTTACATCACTTACAACAGGATGAGTTCTCATTGTACTAAGTTGAAGAAGTTGGAGAAGTACAGTAGTTGGAAGTTACTTCCTTCTCAGTCTATTCAGAATCTATTAAAGAGGCTGGATCAAGGTTATCAGTTGTTCTTTAAGAATCAAGCGTTGAGGAAGAAAGGTGGGAAGCGTAGGGTTGGTATTCCTAAGTTCAAGAGCATGAAGAAGTACAAGTCTTTCACCTTACTTTACGCTGGCTTCAAGTTTCATAATAATGGTAGGATTGATATTAAGGGAATAACGTATAAGTATCACAATAAGGAGAGAGTAGCCGAAGGGAAGGTAAAGCTAGTAACGATCAAGAGGAATAAATTAGGTGAACTATTCTTCTTTGTAGTGACAGATCATATTAGACTCGAAGACCAAGACTTGACTGGTAATGAAGCAGGTTTTGACTTCGGGCTTAAAACTTTTCTGGTAGGTAGTGATGGTAGAGTGATCAAGAGGAAAGAGTTTCTTAAACTTGAGCTAAGAAGGCTTAGACAATTAAGTAAGATCCACTCAAGGACTAGGAAAGGGAAGAGGGATAAAGATCCAAGTAAGCGTGTAGCACCAAGTAAGAACAGGGAAAGAGCAAGGCTTAACCTAGCAAGACTTCATGAGAAGATCACTAACAAGAGAGATGATCGTGATAAGAAACTTGCTAGGAAGATGGCTATGTACTACGATACCATAGTGCTTGAAGACTTGAATCTTGATGGTATGAAGAAACTATGGGGAAGAAAGATTAGTGACTTAGGCTTCGGCCTATTCATTAAACACCTTGAATCTATGTGTAATATCTATGGATCAGACCTAATCTTTATCAGTAGATGGTTCCCAAGTACTAAAACTTGTAATACATGCAAAACAGTAAATAGATTGATCACGCTAAACGATAGAGAATGGATATGCCCTTCATGCCGTACTACACATGATAGAGACTCCAACGCATCTAAAAATATCTACGAAGAAGGTATGAAACTTAGAAGTAAAGATTAGAAGTAAAGAGTAAGAAGTAAAGAGTGAGTAGTAACAGGCACAGAAGGTGGGGGCATCCAACCTTCTGTGAGCATCCTGACTTAGAGGCAGTAAGACTTACCTCACGGTGAGCTACCTTGCTTGAAGTAACAATCCTAGTACCAAAGGAATGGGAATCTCTTAGAATCCCCTCCCTTTAGGGAGGGGAGTATGTCAACCATATGGGTTTTAAAACCGATGATCTGAAGTGGAATGGACTCCCGGAAATGGAGTCATCTGAGAGAGCAAGATACGGAGTTAGTGAGTCGGAATATGAGGCAAACGAGTTCGCCGCTGCTTTACTCATGCCAGAAGCACTTTTCCGACAAGTGATAACCACGTTGGCAAAAGATAATATGGTTGATATGTCTGCCGTTGCAGAACGATTTGGTGTTTACCTTGCTGCTGCACGTCTCAGAGCGAAGTCGTTAAATATACTATATTAATGCAAAGTAAAAACAACGAGGTACTATGTATAGATTAAGTCTAAACGTGTTTTACCTTGACATCAGTACATGATCACGCTACTATCTAGACAAAGGAAAAGCCAATCAACATAGTTAAGTTAACAACGAGGTACTAACAATGTACGATACAGCGAACAAAGACATTTTAAGTCTTAAAAATGGTGATACCTTCATTTTAGATGATATGGAGTTCTTAGTATGCGTTGTTAAGTCCTGCTGCAAAGAGTGCAGCAAGATCCAATCATACTATTTTGTTACTTGGTACAAAGACGATATTGGGTCTTCATGTGTAAAGTATATATATGATGAAGGAATACATATACCTTGCCTCCATAGGTTTAAACGCATGATTGATACAGCAATGTATACTATAGGCAGATAGCACCTATTTGTTGACTCAACTGTTGACTCAATCAGTTTAAAATCCTGACATTATTAATTTTGCATTCTTTGATCACCTTCCAGTCAACGTGTGACTCCTGGTTAACGCTATCTCCAGTTATTATTCCTGAGAATAACACGCGGTCTTCACCATAGAAACCACTCGCGTACTTTATGTCGGGAGAAACGTATAGGTTGCTAGGTAACTTCCCACTATCTAGAATAGAATCGACAATCTCTCTTGAGTGTGATCCATATACCTTAACTGGTTTCTTGTCAAGCCCAAGAATCCTGTTGATGAGTGCACTAGTATCGGATGACGCCATATCGTTACCTTCAAATATCTCTACTTTTCCATTCTTCTCGACTATTAAACTGATAGCGTCTCCAGCGTCAGAGTTGGCGGCTACTACTAGTACTACTGGAAACAAGTCACTAGTGCTTTCTGGAAATTCCTCGTTGGAAAGAAGATCTTCGAGTGTAGGTTTAACGAATATGTTAAACCTAGACCTTGCCAGTTTCTGAACAATACTATATGCTATACCTATAGCATCATTGTATATGCCAAGAGTTTCATCTACAGTTACTGCGTCTTTTCCACCACGTTCACTTAACTCAACAATAGACTGAGCTGATATCCGAACATCCCTATCTCGACTACTAACAAATTGCTTGATATCTTTGACTGTGACGTACTGCTTTGAACTACTAATAGTCATGCTGATCATTGTGTCAAGTCTCCATGTATATTAAACGTATTAAAAACGTATGTCAAATGCTGATCATTTTTACAAAATAGTGTAAATGGTTAATAGTAGTATAAATTACCTTTTTCTGTATAGGAGTAGCGCAATGAGTGGCAGTTATAAGAAGCTTACGTTAAACGACTTAGATACCGACACAAACATAACAGGGTCATTGTTTGTAATCAACCACGTAAACGGTAATATTGTTTTCGTATGTCCATCTTCTGGTGGTGGTAAAGAGGCTATGATTAAGATTCATGATACATGGGTTCCTCAAGACTTATCAACAGTAACCAAGAAGATCGATATTATTAATGCACCAGACTTTAGAAAACTGGTGTCAACAAAGAAGATCGATGTTCTAAGTGTTGAAGACGCTCTGACTATTCTTGCGGGTAAGGACGCACAGGAAGAGAACAACAAGGTATTCGATATTAAAGAGGTAGCATCACCGACAAGAAAGAGCAGCCGTACTGAAGAAGCGTCAGCAACTGTGATCTCATTAGTAGAGAAAGCCAATAGTAAAGAGGTTAGTGCCAGTGATACACTAGCAGTATTTCGCACGTCTAACTTCACCATACATGATTTAAAGTACATTATTAAACATTGTACTGTTAATATGTTGCGGAAATACGCTGCTGAAAAACTAACCAAAGGTTAGATTATGTAACTTTGTGAAGTTTAAATAGTCGTCTTTTCACGCTGTTTATATACTTCTCACTGACACTATGTGGGTCTTGATGCTGAACCTCTCCGTCTACTAACTCTGTTGGTAGACGGATTACTTTTACCTCAACCATTTCTCTAAGATGTCTTGCAACAAGGTTTATCATTTTAGACCCTGCTGCGTCACTGTCTGGCATAATGTAAACGGTATCTATAGCAATAGTGCCTGCTATTATCAAAGCCTTTCTCTTGTCGAATGACTGTGAACCTAGTATAGCTATAGCTGGTAAACCTACATTAATAAGCCTAAGAGCGTCCCTTGGGCCTTCAACAAGAATAATGAATGGTATGCCTACGCTTTTTATCATCTTGTGTACGTGGTCATACGGGAACAACCCATAAGACTTTACCCAGTCGCCATCTGTATTCAGGTACGTCCTCTTTATACCATCTTTCTCATATACAACACGGATGCCTCCACGAACAACACCATGCACCTTAACAGGCAGGAACATCCTATGCTGGTTAGACTCATCATTGTTCTTCTTTTGCTCAACAACAAGGTATGCTTCTAGATCGTACAATAACTTTCCTGGAATAGAGTACCATTCTTTAAAGAACGCAATCCTAGTCTTATCTGGTGCTGGCCATTTTGTATGACTAGTAAACCCAAGTGTATCCAACAGCCCAACAGTAGTAACGTCACTTCTATCGGGTCGTTTTATTCGTTTTACTGTTGAATCTATCTCTGCATGCACCAGTTTAAGGTCTATCCTTTCCGCCCCAATCTTGTCAGCTAGTGTATTCCAGTTTCCGTTTTGGTCGCAGCCAAAACAGTGGAATGACCCAACCATCACTTTGTCACTTGTCATAGCCACGGATAAAGATGGGGTCTTCTCACCATGGAAAGGACAACAGATCCATAAAGATTTGTGCCTCTGTTGGCATCCATATGTCTGTAGGCTTCTGTATATGGTATCTACATAGTTCATGTTAGTTTTAACCCAAAGGTTTTAAGCCGTTTGGCACGCCTCACAGCATCTCTGACGCGCTCTGTGCTAATATCAAAGTACTTTTCGTCCATCTCTATACCTATACACTTACGTCCTGTATTTACAGCTGCTACACACGTCGTACCTGCGCCCATAGTCATATCTAAGACAGTTTGACCTTCCAACGTGTATGTCTTAATAAAATACTCAAAAAGTTTAACTGGTTTCTGTGTTGGGTGTACTACGTTAGTTTCATTAGCAAATCTAAGGACTGTGCGTGGGTAATTTGTTTGAGTTTGACGGTAGTTTTTAGCGTAATCTCCACTACACTTAAATACAGACTCGCTAGACGTAGATCTTGTTTTAAGTATACGACAGTCTGTTACGCCCTGTGGATAGTATGGCATCCTATTGCTTGTTTGCTTTTCTGATATTGTTACACCAGTTGAGAATACTAATACGTCCTCATGCGAGACCATTGGCTTATTTTTAGCCTGAACAAAGCCTGATGGACGTGGTTTTTCCCATACCCAACAGTACTTAAACATATCTGGTTTGCTGTTTATTAACGCTGTTGTAAATGGCTGTATTGCTGTAAGTACAATAGGTGCGTGTCGTACAGTAACACGAAGTATACTATCCCATAATGGTTCAAATGGCACCATTATATCCCAACTACATGGAGTAACTTGGTAGGGTAAGTCGCACAGTACCATATCTACTGAATTATCAGAGATAAGCTTCATTTTTTCTAAACAATCACCATTCATTAACTTAATCATAACTCATCCAGTATTTAAGAGGTTTTACTGTTAACTTATACCGCAACAATCGCAACATCTTTAGTGTATCCATCCATTTTATGTAGTCTGGTAAAGTATTTCATTGACTTATTGAAAGTTTTAGACTGCAACCCAACTCAACAACCCAATGTTGTGATTGTTGTGGTTAACGTGAAGTGTTTGTGATCAAACACTGTGTTGTATCAACAACTAATGATGTATTATTATCCCAAATAGTACCAAGTAGTCTTTGGTAGTCATCGTTATGACCAAAAAACGTACGGATAAGTATAATAGACGTTTCAGTAGTGCATGCAGTTCTTGTACATCCACATTGTAGTGCCTTATTATCGTATTTGGAGGTTGGCACTGAGTCTATGTAACAAGGTAAAACAACAACCTTCTTAGCTGGATGGTCCGTGTAGTATAGATTAAATCTCATATGTCAGTCTGCCTCAATGCTGTTGTACTTTGTTTGACGTACTCCACATCACTAAAGGGATTGGATTCTAAGAGATTCCACATGCCTTTGGTACTACTCGCTACTTACTACTTCAATCAGGCTTAAATCAGTACAATCACTGTTTACAGTTAATGCATACACCGTACTACACGCTCTGTCAACTATAGACGAATGCTTACGTGCAGGTGTCTGGTGCATGTAGGTTGACAACTACTAGACGCTGACCTATGGTTAACGCATGTAGGCACTTTGTCCAGTCAAACTAAGTACGCATTGACGTATAACGTTCTGGCCAACTGACCACGCTTTATGTGTCAATGCGTAAGTATGGTAGGACACTAGCCTACAGGACGACACCACGTGGTCTTCTTAGCGGCAAGTTAAAAAGTTTCAATAAACGTTCTTTTATTGTTGCGTTAACTCTTTTAGTCTGCTACCATACGTTTCATATTGTAGTTGATGGATAGTACTCAGGTAAAGACTGAAAGTAGCGTACGCAGTGCGTGCTACGTAGCACAGTGTAACACTCAACATTAGACGATGGAGACTTATTATGGTTATGTCAGGTATGGGAGATGTAAAAGAGTATGATGGTAGCTTTAGTAGTATTGAAGAAGAGGAAAGAGTACAGCATATACTACTTAGCTGTACGAAGACGCTAAGTGGTGGAGAGTGCGAGGTATGGGTAGGTCATAAGTACGAGCCAAATGCGGTAGGTGCTATACTTTGTAGTCTAAAGTGAAGAAGTAAGTCAGTCTTAATTAGTATTAGGAAACTATGGATTGTACTAAACGGAATACCCTACGAAGAAATACGTAGACGTAGACACACGTCTAAATGTGGAACTAAACTATGCGTAAACCCAAACCACGTTTTACCACTTAGCGGTTTACGTACCGCGGTTTCTAGTAAGTATAACAACATTAAAGATTATAATGGTAAGTTTGCGTCGGCAGAAGACGACTCAGTTAGTTCTCAGTCTATTACAAGTAGTACAGTTGTAAGTACTGTGAGTAGCGCAAATCCTGACACAGTTAAGACACTAGTACTAGCGTCTAGCGTACAAATGACGTACTTACGTATGTTGGTGCAAAGAATCGATGCCATACTTCTTGATGTAGATAATATTAAAGACGCTTTTGACAACCATGGTGTATTTTCTATACCAGCGTCAAAAGACACGGACGTAAATGAACGTGTTATTCTATTGTACACAGATTATGGATGGGTTGTAAACGTACAAGACGGATACTTTAAATTTAGGTTAAAGTCTATGGTGGTTAATGCGCAGGTACAACGAAGACGCACGTTAAGTGACGTTTTAACAGACGTAAATGCTACAAAAGGTAACCGAGATGTTGACTCTAGTGAAGACTTGCTGCCTAAAGCTAGACGAAGGAAGTTTACAAACTCTATCGGTGTGAGCCGTCACACGTCAGACGAAGTAGACGTGTGTCATTGACAAAGCACGTGTGACACCTTACTTCTGAGTGCTACAAGCTAACTGGTAGATGCCACTCAGAAGTAAGGTTGACTACTAGTTAAATAAAGTACAAACATAGAGCATTTAATAGTTCCCGATTTCCTGTTCATATATGTGCATAATGACTCGTATGGACAGGATATATAAACCTAACGAATTTGCAGATAAGATTGGTAAGTCGGTTGCGACATTGCGGCGATGGGACCGTAGCGGTACTTTGA
>FLOH01001601.1_pt1 | contig 12608 bp, 15 predicted proteins | sample 756751 | NCBI WGS metagenome assembly FLOH01 (sample SAMEA4026879, study PRJEB14308) | marine metagenome | biome: coastal water; material: water | depth 74 m
ATGTCACCCAGACGTTCGCCCTCCATTGATTCAATATATTTGACCTCTTGCTGATAGGGGTCGATGACAATCGAAATGGTTTGTCCTACCAATTTATAGGGTACCTCATAGCACAAACTATTAAGGTGAACCGTACCATCTTTTTTGACTTTGCGCGTCATTCGATGGTAAAAGTAATCAGCCAATTTATCAGCAATATGCCCCAGAGGTTGCAGACGTAATAGGTCTTGACGATAGCGTTGTGACGGTGTTAAATGCCTGCCATCCATTTTTGCTAAGCCACTATGAGGCCTTTCATGATAAAAACTTTCCAGCCATAACCACAGCTTAGCATTCAGCTCCTCTATACATTGAATGCTTGGGATATCACATTCGTTGAGAAATTGTTGGCGAAGAGTTAGATGCCATTTTTCAATCTTCCCCTTGCTTTGAGGCTGATAGGGCCGGCTATATATTAATTGAATTTTTAACCGCGCACAAATCATTTGTAGAGATTGGCTGCGGTACGCAGCACCATTATCAACCAGTAATTTTTTAGGCAAGCCACGCTTTAACAGTGCGTCTTTGAGCACATACTCAATCGACAAGGCGCTTTCATCTAAACAAAACGCGCTGTGGCAAATTAAGCGGGAGGCATCATCAATCATAGAAGCGAGATATACTTTTTTCATTCCATTAGGCGTTTGAATATGAGGGCCATGCATAACATCAGCTTGCCATAAATCACCCGCATATGGTGCCTCAAAGGCTCGACGTTCAATAACATCAATATCACTCACACTGCGCTGTGACAGCTGATGACGGCTTAACAACCTATGTACTGTGGATCGGGCGAGTTGTCCTTTCGCTACTTTCCCTTGTTTTTCAAGTACAGCAATAAGTATTGCAATTGATCTATTAGGCTTTTCACGCTTAGCACTAAGAATAATTTTTTGAATATCCTCAGATAAATGACAATCACCTTTATCCTCGCGGGGCTTATCCATTAATCCGTCAATACCATGACGACGCCAACGATAATACCAGTTCTCGATAACTTTTTCAGATAGATAGCTCCGTTTACTATCAGGGATAGCATAAGGTTTTGAAGCAAACTCTTGAATAATAGATTTTAATTCGCCGTGTTTCAAGCGATCCCGACTTGCCAATGGACCTAAGACGGATAACCTAAATAAGGCAACCTTATCAATTTTATGATGGGACATAAGTATTCCTCCAACTGTTATTGCATGATGATCATTCATCGCGCTCGCTGATTAAAACATGAGCTGCCAAATAACAATAGGTAGTAAACTATGTGGGGTGATAAGTGAGTACAACAACTAACCAACCCGGGCTTATTAAGTGAATAACGTTTTTTATTTTATGGGATGTATTCTCCAAAATCATTCAACCAATACATTATGGTTGAGAGCCGCCACTTTTCCAGCACCGCCTGCCAGAAATCGTTACAATTCGTATAATAGCCTAGCCAAGGTACTTTTGATTTTAAGCGAAAACAATGGACGGGTAACTGATCAACTAAACGCCGATACCAGCGCCGAGCTGTTCATATGCTAACAAGCCCCGATCGACCTATTTCTCTAAGTGATTTTCCAGCAATGATGTAAAGCAAAACTGTTTGTTGGGTAGCCCACAAATACCATCGACGTGGTGATATACATTCAGGTAACACAGAGCAGGTTTTACCACAGTTAATACAATAAAATCGCGGGATAACGACGGGGTTGAATGATTCACAGGCTCGATTGAATCGGTCAGATTGACGATGATAGCAACCATGATTCCAAAGTGAATCCGCTAGTCCACAATATGGGCATAAATTAGGTTTATATTTTTCAGGACGCAAATAATATTGTTGTAAGTGTTGCGCTAGGGTATGAATGTCTGAGAGAATAATCCGCATGGCTGGCTCCTATTTTAGGTAAGATTTTCAAACTATCGTTTACCTAATTTGGTTTTGTTTCTGTCAGCCATACTTTACCCCCTCAACAGGCTATCTGTCAAAATTTATTCCACTGAAAAAAATGATATGAATATGCGATTGTACGCATACCAATCTATTTGTGATTAATTTATAGCTAGTCGAGCCTAGGATAAAGCGGGATGATTTAAGGGGTTAAGCACAGTTTATTGTGGGACGTAACACCCAACTACTAGGCTAATACAACCTAGTCATCGGCCTCTCGTGCGTTGGGTAAACACCACTCAACCTCTGAATGGTCTTGGTTATTCAGATCAATTGATTGATGACAGGCACCTGCCATCTTTCCACAAAAACCCACACCTACTTTCACCCCTTTATTGACATGAGGATATTGCTGTAAAATAGATTCATAACGCTTTATTGAAATTTGATTCAAGCCTTCTTCTGCGGCTTTCTTTATGGCTGACAATTTATCTTCGTCTGTACCTTTTTTTAATTTGACCAACTTGAACTCAAAGATGACGGCTGAGTGATTATCAGTTTTTTTAGGGATGATAATCATATCAACATAACCCCAACCGGATTCACGATTCGAAGTCACATGGTGCGTATGCATTAAACCGCAGGCTAACCCAAGCACAAAAGTATGGTAATGCCCCTCTTCGTAAAAATCTCTCACACTACCACTTTGAGTCAAATAATTGTTAAGTTGATCAATGAATGTAGCAACCTCAGCATTTGCTAATGATTGCATAAATGAACTATACCCTTCATCCGTGTAAGATTCGACTAACCACTCCTTGAAAATATCTCGGTATAAATAATAAATTTCCCGGTTAGGGATCACTAAATCACAATCTGTTATCAAGCCATTTTGCTCACTGGTTTGCGCTTTTAAGTACCCTGCATAAAGCAATACAGTCCATAAACCACTTTCCCCTGCCCCTAAGCGGTTAAAACGAATATATTCTGATACAGGCTCTTTAATTGCTTGACCTTCGATAAGATCAGCAAATTTTTTACGGATTGCTTCCCCACCTTTCATCACATGCCGCTTAATCAAAGCATAACTGCCGGTGTGTACCCAATAGGGAATTGCTTTTTCTTTTTTTAAAAAGTGAATGATAGACCAGGGATTGTAAAGCGTGACACCATTAATTTCATAGCCATTGTAGTACTGTTTAGCTGTTGCTAACGTTTGATCTAGTGTTGCCTGCGAATCAAAGCGATCTGATCGCTCAAACAAGTCTTTGACTTCCCACTCAGTAAAACCGTAACATGAAGAAAATACATCATCATTGAGAATACCAAAGTTTTCCAAATTATTTAAATCTGACAACATTTCATGATATGAAACACGCAAAATACCACTCATAACTCCTTTTTGTAGGTAATCATTGCCTTTCAAACCTGCAGTAAAAAAGCTTTTCATAAAGCCGACTAAATCATCAAGAAAACCTGTGGTTTTACCTGAAGAGTCACATTCAAACGCATGCATAACGGGCGTGTCATATTCGTCAATAAAAATATAAACTGATTGGCCAGTATGTTTATTCAAATAGCCGCTGAGTTTTTTTAACGAAAAATTTAAATCAGATGGTTCAATTTCTTCATCAATGAAGCGTTGTATCACTCGCACTTCATCGGGGGCCAAGCTGGGACTAGATAATAAATAACGGTGTTCTCGGAATAACGAACAAACAACATCTCGAAAAGCATTATGTGCTTGTTCTAGGCTAGCTGGCTTGATCCCTTTCAACGTAAATGAAATCACCGGGTATTGCCCCTGGTATTTCATGTAACCACCTTTGCCTAAGCTTTCAATTTTGAGTCCTTTGAATAATTCCTTGGTTGGCTTACCATTCACTTCTTTTGCAAAAAAGTGTTCTAGCATGGAAAAGTTTAATGTCTTTCCCCAGCGGCGCGGGCGGGTGATTAGGATTGACTGACTTTTATCGTCAATCATTTTGGCAATAAATTCTGTTTTATCCACAAATAGGAAATTGTTCTCAGGATCAACTAACTTAGTAAAGTTATCGATGCCAATGGGTATGTTCTTAATTAACATGACTTTCCTTCAAATCTCTATTTGTTCTTTTAGTTTACCATCTTTTTCATGCAGTTGACATAAGGATTGATAAAAAATAACTCATATGAACCACGCTACTCCCAAGTTAACAGTGGTCTACAGCAGCCTTGACACGTGGAGAGTTACAATCTTTCACACTTAGGCTAGCGACTCCCAGTTGGCTTTACGGTAGTTAATAGGCGGATACTCTCCATCATCACCTTCACAGCATATCCTCAAACGCTCCCATCTCAAGACCGAGACATATTTTGGTAAGCAATGCCATGCTGTCATAAAATCCTGAGTAGCAATCAAAGTACTCGCTTAATACGTCCTCATCGACTTCGACGAGTGTTTTAATGATCTGCAGCTCATCTTGTAACTCTCTTAACAATTCAGCTTCAGAACCACCCCGTTCTTTAACGGCAATCGCTTTATGATGCATACGTTTAATGAGCGCTTCTTGTTGAGCTGATACTATGCGCTTTTTTGGTTGCGTCTGTACGGATTCCAGTAAAGTGTCTTTCAGTTCTTTGGGAACGTAGGCATTGCCTGTTAGCATGTCCCTAATTAAATCATCTGTGTCTTTTTCTAGCACTTTATCGATGGTGTGCTTATAAAAATGTTCCGCTAAAAACATAATTTTATGTGAGCATTTTTGAATATCCGCCAAACGCTGCTCAAGCAGCTGTATCCTCTCTTTTTGTTGTTCGCTCAAATAGCTCTGGTTACGCCAGCGTTGGCACTGCTCATGTAACATGAGGCTTTGTGATATTTTTTGACTGTAGGTGCCTAGCACGCCCTCTACGGCATGATCATCTAGCACATACGGTTTATTTTTTACCGCCTCAAGGTTTTTAAGTTGATCCTGAGCTAACTGGAGGTCCTGTATACGGATGTCATACACAACCGGCAGCATCTCAATGCCTTGCCATTGAGGATCCTTATAGGTAGGCATAAGCATCATTAGAGTGGGTCGCACATATCAACATGAAATCCTTGGTTGTTCTAGCTACTTTGCATCGATAGCTAGTGCTTCATTTTTTTTAATGCGATCATAAATTTCTTGGCGGTGTACGGGAACCTCTTTCGGGGCGGCGATACCGAGCCTAACCTGATTACCCACAATACCTAAAACTTTGACGGTGATGCCATCTTCACCGATAACAACACTTTCGTCCATTCTTCTCGTTAATACAAGCATCTTGATCTCCTCATGTGAGGCATTACTCTTAGTTGGTTTGATCAGATTTGCCTCATCAGTGATATGAGAACAAATCAGTTTTTGTACTCATTCACACTGCTTGGCCTACCTGTACTTCGTGAGAGCATACCACGCTTTGTTTTTTTTGACAGATCATATGGTAACATAATGTATCAAAAAATTCCAGAGCCATCGGTAACAAAACGTAACAACTCTAATTTTTGGTACTATATAGAATCAAACGAGTGCATAAGCAATTTTAATGGGGGCATTGACTGTTTTAATTAGCGTATGCTTATCAAATTTGGTAATATGCCGACTTATCAAAGAATAATAACTCGATAATTATTATTAGGACTCAAAGATACTTGGAGGTATCTCAATGGACAATCGATATAGCGCGTGTTTTTACACAGGTGCGGGAGAGCTAGCCTATGCAACCCATTATTCTGATGATGCTCTTAGCCTGATAGCACAGGCAAGCCTTTTTATTGAAGAAGACTATGCGGGTGGTTACTGTGAAGTACGTGATGAAGTCACACAGAAAATTGTGTCTACGATTAAAAGAGCGGCTTGTGAATAGGGTTTGTGTTTTGGTGGGCTCAAGTTGTTTTTCCCTTTAGTGTGACCTTTTTTCAACGCTGAAGACAAGCTGATAATGTTTTTTAAGCCGTTTTTTGCTGATTTGCTCTACCAAGGCTAATCCTGATTCAAAGCTATCACAAGGAATGTGAGTTACCTGGCCTAGTGAAGTCCCTCGCCTTCCCCAGGCGCGCATAAGATCCCAGCCTAATAAATCACGCACCAAATATACTTCGTAATAGCGATCATTACTTTCTTTTTCCCAACGCTGTCTCATACCTAGCATTTTTCCACCCAAGAATCGTTCTCGTTGAGCCTGCGATTTTATCATAAACCATTCCACACCCGTTAGGCACCATTGATTCAGTACGTTATGCGCTTTCTGTTGTAGATATCGTTTTTAAACGATTTTTCAACTGGGTACTTGCTTTAAACACTGGGACTATTGCCTCAGCTATGTTGAGTTCTGCACCCGTTTGCGGGTTACGACCCGTTCTAGCCGCCCGTTTTTTTGAACCAAAGCGACCGAAACCGTGAATAACAATACTGTCTTGGTCTTCCATCACTTGTGCAATCATATCAAAAGTAGTTCTGACAATTTCTTCTGCAAAGACGATGGGAATATCCGTTGTTGTGGCAACTTGGCGAATAAGTTGTTTCTTGTTCATGACATTTTACACCTCCACCAACCCCCACAAAGAGATTAGCGTTAAATCTACTTATTTAGTGTGAGTTAATCCTACAATCATCCATGTGTATTGTCAATTTTTATGAATTGCTGTGCTATCAATGCGAATAGCGTTAATTGGTATTTTCAAAACATCACGCTACAACCTCATACAGCGCACCTTTCTTTAATAAGTGTTTGGCGTTAGTATGGTGAATTACTTTGGGATAAGCAGCGCTATGAATTTAACTAAAGCAGATATTATAAAGGAATTAATGGATGAAATCGGTTTAATTTGACAGAAGAATTTTTTCGCAACCCCCTTGCCTCTTTAGAAACAGGCCACTCCGTTAAATTATCAAGTTTCGGGAATTTTGAGTTACGTGATAAAGCCGGCCGCCCTGGACGCAATCCACGAACCATGCAATCCATACCCATTGAGCCCAAACGTGTCGTCACCTTTAAAGTCAGCAACAAATTGAAAAATCGTGTTGATCAACAACAAACATTGGATGAAAAAAATACGTAGACTCAGGTGACTTTGCTGTTTTGGGTGAACCCCTCCGGGGGGTTAAACGCATTTTCCCTGCAATATCACTGATGATATTTGATTGTGTTTTTATGGATCAAATTGCCTGGTTATCTTAATCCACATAACCAGGCACATTTGTAGCTTTTAGAATGCGTTTACTTCTGCTGAACCGCTTTTTTCTTTTTAGCAACCGGTTTTTTAGGCGCGGGCTTTTTGGCTACTGCTTTTTTTACAGCCGGTTTTTTCGCAACAACTTTCTTGACCACTGCTTTTTTCACGGTCACTTTACTGGCTTTTGCAGCTTTTAGATCAGCCTGATGTTTTGCCTTAAGCGTTTTAAGCTCCATGCGATTTGCTGCTTTTAACTCACGTATCTCAGTTTTTAGGCTTTGCACTTGTTGCTTTAAGCTAGCAAGGCTCAATTTTAGTTTATCAGTATTTGGTTTTACTGGCATAGGGCTCTCCTCTTTATTTTCATTAGGTCCAACAATCAATTATATAACAAGTGGTTACATTAAGGAAGCATTTGTGTCTATTTTTACAATGAGTAAAAAATTAATGTCGCAAGCGCTCACTGAGTTTAGTCAGACGATGCGCCTCTTTATTATTACCAATCGCCATGCCTATCGCTTTTTTTTGGCCAATCAGTACAACTAACCGCTTACCACGCGTAATACCGGTATACAATAAGTTTCTCGCTAATAGCGCGTAATGTTGCATCGCCAATGGAATAACCACTATGGGAAATTCTGAACCCTGGCTTTTGTGAATACTAATCGCATAGGCTAGACTAATTTCATCAAGTTCATTAACGTCGTATTTTTTAAGCACTTGGTCAAACCGAATACTTACCTCCCCCTCTTCTAAATCAATGTGTTCAACAAACCCAATATCGCCATTAAATACATCCTTATCATAATTGTTTATCATTTGAATCACTTTGTCGCCAGGCGCGTAAGTTGAACCAAAGCGCGTTATTTTGGGTGTTGAATGGCCATTTAATTGTTGCTGTAACTCAACATTCAACCCATGACTACCCAAGCCCCCTCGGTTCATGGGTGCCAGCACCTGGATATCAGTGACTGGGTTGCACTGATAATGTTGGGGCAGTCTCTGAGTCACTACCTCAATCAGCGTAGCGTGGAGTTCTTCCGGTGTGTCTGCATAAATTGTAAAAAAATCGTTGTTTTCTGCTTCATTGACCAAAGGCATCTGACCTTGGTTAACTCGATGCGCATTAAGGATAATTTTAGAATCCGCTGCTTGACGAAATATCTCAGTCAATCGAACGGTAGTAATCACACCTGATTGAATTAAATCTGATAAAACAGCACCAGAACCCACAGAGGGTAATTGATCAACATCACCCACAAAAATAACAGCCGCTTGTGGTGGAATGGCTTTTAGTAAATTATTGAATAACACGATATCCAACATAGAGGCTTCATCCACAATGAGAAGATTAATCGATAAGGGGTTCTCTTGATTGTGTTTGAATCCAAAGGTTTTAGGGTCAAAATCGAGCAAGCGGTGAATAGTTTTAGCCACTAAGCCGGTTGTTTCTGTCAAACGTTTTGCTGCACGGCCAGTAGGCGCACACAACCCAACTTGTAATTTTTTTTCACAAAAAATCTTCAGTAAGCTATTAACCAAGGTGGTTTTACCCACACCTGGGCCTCCGGTAATAATGGCTACCTTTGATTTTAATACCGTTGCAATCGCTTGACGTTGTGAGGCAGCGAGTTGTAAGTTTGTTTTTTGTTCAACCCATGGAATCGCTTTGCTTGCATCAATATCCCCCCATGGCAAAGGGCCAGTAATTAAACGTTTAAGATATCCTGCTGCCTTTGTTTCGGCCATAAACAATGAAACAGGGAATATGCAGGTTTGTTCATGGATATCGTCCTTGACCAGACTTCTTTGCTCAAGTTCCTGTTCGATAGCTGTTTCAATAATTGTCACGGGTATGTCAAGTAATTGATGACTGGCTGTGATTAACTGCTGTTGCTCTACCGCGCAGTGGCCATGATCACAGAGCTCCTGTAGTACATGACAGACTCCGGCTTGTGCGCGCATGCTGGAGTCTTTAGCAATACCTAATTTTTCAGCCAATGTGTCCGCCGTTTTAAAACCAATGCCACGAATATCTGTTGCTAGGCGATAAGGGTTCTCCTGCACCCTATCAATTGCATTATCACCATAGGTTTTGTAGATACGCACCGCTCTGGCGGTGCCAACACCATAGGATTGTAAAAATACCATAATATGACGAATGGCTTTTTGTTCTGCCCAGGCCGATATGACACGCGCTTTTCGTTTCACCCCAATGCCTGGCAGTTTGAGTAAGCGGTTCGGTTCCTGTTCAATCACCTCAAACACATTTTCACCAAATGCGTTTACTAATTTTTTAGCAAAGTGCGGACCAATTCCTTTCACCATGCCAGAACCTAGGTATTTTTCAATACCCTCTAACGTAGTGGGTTGAATGGTTTTCAGTTGCTGAGTTTTAAATTGAAGGCCGTGTTTCTTATCGTTGAACCAGGTTCCCAGGCACTCAACATATTCACCAGCGCTAATACTGGCCGCATTGCCAATGACCGTTACTAAATCACGGTTTCCCTTCACTTTTAGGCGAAGAACACAAAAGCCTGATTCTTCACTATGAAAAGTGACACGCTCAACAGAGCCTTGTACACTTTCTAACGATTGTGTCACCATGAATGTAACTCCTTATAAACAGGTAATGCCTTGACAACAAGATAAATTATTTATCACTGACAATACAGATCCCTGCCAATATTTTAAACTATTTTTTAGTTTTGTCTAACCCTAGCTCAAATAAAATTTTCTCTTCTAATTGGTTTGCATCAGGCAACGCACCTTTTAATTTTTCAGGGAGATCGCGCGTTAATTGATAACCAGCAACACCAACTGGTTTATCAATACCTTTTAATGCATATTCAACATCAAATTTACTATGCTCTCCACATAAGATAATACCAATAGAAGGATTTTCATGTGGCTCCTTAACAAATTCATCTAGAAGATTTAAGTAAAAATTCATTTTTCCAGCATGTTCGGGTTTGAATTTTGATCGCTTTAATTCCAAGGCAACTAAGGCTTGTGTTTTTCTACTATAAAATAATAAGTCTATAAAATATTCTGAGTCTGGCGTCACAATACGATATTGATTACCTATAAAACTAAATCCATATCCCAATTCCAACATAACATCTTTAATTTTTTCCACCATACGACGTTCAATTTCTGCTTCAACCACTGGCTCAGTAATTCCGAGCATATCAAACATATATACATCCTTCATTGACTCATCTGCTTGGACAGCCAAGTGCTTCGGTAAGGTTGCATCAAAATTATGTGTTTTGTTGGCTAAATGGTGTCGCTTATAAGCATTTGAATTCATTTGTGATCGTAGTGTATCACGCGTCCACGCTTGTTCTTTAGTTGCCTTAAGGTAATATAACCGTGTATCAATATTTTTAACCTTGCTCATGATAAGCAAATTTTGTGTCTTCTCAAAATTAGAGGGGAAGCACTCTTTTTGATCAACCAATATTTGCGCCCAATTGACATTTTACTAAGATCATATTGGCCAACGATGGCATTGAGAATTTTTTAGTGATTCTGTCATGAAAATATTGATGTAGATTAATATTTAACTTCCTTGCTGTTTTAACAATTGTTGCGAAGGTATCTTTTGCTTTCGTTCCTTTTTCGTTTCTAGTTTGAAGATGAATGTCCCGCAATCTAGCTGTATCCTTCCGGCGAGCTAGCGCGGCATGAGCTAAATTTTGATTAATTTTTCGCTGAAATTTTATTTGTTCAAATACTTGCGTTTTTGTAAAAAATCTGTATCATTCGATTTATAGTAGCTGAGTAAATATAGGCCTGTAAATGGATAGAAGTAAGCAGCCACCACAGCAAGTGAAACTTACGCCGCAAGAAGTTGACGCACTTAAAGCGCGCATTGAAAAATGTAAATTACCACCATCAGACATTAAACTTATGCTCGGCCTGCTATCATTTAATCAATGGCTACAAGAACGCTTATCACGGGCAAAGTTAACCATTAAACGCTTGCGCCAATTATTTGGATTTACCAATGAAAAAATAAAAAAACGCAAGCCTGCAGAGCCTGATGCACCGGCAGATGTTGAGCAGGCATCTGCTGAGTCAACGAATGAAGATGGCGATCGTTCTTTATTGTCAGATAGCGTTAAGCCCGATGCCGCTGATGTTGAAAAACCACCTGGCACTGCCCCAGTAACAGATGCACAGTGGGACTCAAACAAAAATCATGGACGCCGTGGTGCCGATGAATATACAGGGTGTGCTTTACATAAGGTTGGGTTTGAAGATGAGTACTTGAAATCTGGCTATTGTCCAGATTGCGCAATTAGCTGTTACGACCCACGATAATTTAGGCTCTTTGTCCCGACCTATTTTAGGTGAAACAACTGGCAATAAAAAAAACATGGGTCGAATATTTTGTGCAAACAAATCGCGCATCAGTTATTCTTGCAACGATTCGATTGCCTGTGAAATAACATCATCAGGCAGGTGATTGAGTTGCTTTTCCATTGCTAACTGCAAACTGTGCGTGATAACCTTATGAGCAAAGCGCAGCTTCCCTTTTGTCGCCATATGAATAAGTTGCATACCTGATTCTGACATTATTTTGTCGTGCTTACCTGCTTGTTTAAAGGCTTGATTAACGCATTCGGTAAATGCAGCTATATCATCGATAGCTGGCCACGAAAACTTAAAGAGTAAGCGGCTGCCTAATGCATTATAACGTGGCCGGCTGATTGTCCTCGCCAACTCTGGCAAGCCACATAAAACAATGATCAAAATATTTTTAGTATCAAAGCTGAAATTTAAAAATGCAGGTAGTTCATGCAGAAAATTACTTGGCAGATGATGCGCTTCATCAAGGATCCACACAGGTGTTTGTTGTCTGTTTTCATGAAGTGTCAATAGCTGGTTTTTAACATTGCGCCAGAGCACACAGTAACGACGAGAATCTTCCAGCCCTAAGCTATGAGCTAGTTGCCCATAAATATCAAAGGCACGAAAATGATTGTCACTTTGATATATCACATGATGTGTCAGTGGGTTGAGTGTATTAACCCATTGGCGCATGGCTGTTGTTTTCCCCGTACCTGACTCTCCTGTAATTAGACCGATTCCTTTAGAATCTTTTAACCAATCCAATTTTTTAAGTAGCTGTTGTTGCTGATGTGAGTCGATAGGCTGTTTAATGTTTTTGCCTAATGGATCATGTTTTAAGCCGAAATATTGTAAGTACATTATTTATTCTCTCTTTATTGTTTTATAGGTTGATTTTTAAGTGATGTCATTCGTTTTCTTGGCATCTTCAAACATGCAGTCAACTAATAATACTGATTTGTTTGATACTTGTTTGGCTGCTGAAGGCCGTGAACGTTTGCGCTGATTATTAGCATGCTTGTCAAGCAACACAATGTCACCCAGACGTTCGCCCTCCATTGATTCAATATATTTGACCTCTTGCTGATAGGGGTCGATGACAATCGAAATGGTTTGTCCTACCAATTTATAGGGTACCTCATAGCACAAACTATTAAG
>FLOH01001603.1_pt1 | contig 12530 bp, 14 predicted proteins | sample 756751 | NCBI WGS metagenome assembly FLOH01 (sample SAMEA4026879, study PRJEB14308) | marine metagenome | biome: coastal water; material: water | depth 74 m
ATTATGAAAACAGGAAAAACTAATTTAAAAAATCAAAAAGAAGAAGAGCATTTTTGTAATCAAGTTGCCCAAAGACGTTCTATGAGAAAAGAATTTGATAGATCCCTTGGAAAAGTGAGATACGTTCATGTTGAAAGAGAAAAAGTTTCTCAGATGGTAATTTACACCAAAAGAAATATTGTATATTTTACAATGGAGCCTGAAATGCCAATTAGTACAAAAATTAGATTAATTACAAAAGTCAAAAAAATCACTGCCGACCTTTAGGCTTTTTTAAAGACTATTAATTTTAGATGTCATGATATTTCACAAATATCTTGGTGATTCTAAGCTGTTTGAATATGACAGACATTATCGTGATTGTCAACAACAAAATAAGCCGTTTATCAAAGCAAAAATAAATCCTACCCATGGAAATTATTACGTTCAATTGGATTTGATGACTTGTAATTATGATTTATCTGATAATATGATAGAACAAATTAACAAATCAGTGCAAGATGAAGTAAACTATGTTAAATCAAACTTGAAATATATTTTTAAAGATTTTAGTATTGACAAAGAACTTGCATGGTTTGATGGTGTATCTTCTGAACACGTTGATACATTTTGTAATTTTCTATATGATCTGACTCAGGAAAATTCCAACTAAAATCGTATCAGATTTTTTAAAATTTTGTCAATTACTTTAATTTCTTGCTTCCTCTCTTTTATCGTTGATTGATTCCAATCTTTTGCAAATTCTGATTGTTTATCCATCTTTTCTAACATTTCTATGTATTTTACAAGATGAATTTTGTATTCATGAAGTAAATCTAGATGTTTGTTGTGGTTGTTCTCAGTTGGTGTGACCATTCCATTCCTCTTCTTTGATATCTGGAAACATCTCTCTTATTCTTTTTTTATCTTTCTCTATTGCGTCTACCCTGCTATCTAAATGACTCTTGACTGCTGGTTCGCCTTCTTGTTCTTTTTCTTTTTGAATTTCTGAGATTACTCTACATAGTGATTTATAATATGACATATGATTTTTTTTAGATTCTTCTGATGTGTCTTCTTCTTTTACATCCAATGTATTTTATGACATTCTTGAAAATAAGTACTTGATGTTCCCTCACATTTATCATTAATCCTTTGATTCTAAACTACAATATGCTTAAGTTCATTATTCTTGTAGAAAATTTATGAATATAGCATGGAATGATAGAAAGACCGTGATTGCAAGTATAGGATTGTTAATTATTATTGGTGTTTATGTCACAATCAAATATTTTCAGGGCGATTTTTCATAAATGAAATTATATTAAATATGATGAAATTGTAATTAATTTGTAAATGACTGATTTAGAATTATTTATTGAAGAAATAAAAAATAAAATAAGCAATATTTTATTAGAACCTGAAATCAGATTTTGCGGCCTCATTGATAGTTCTGGGCAATTAATTGCAGGTGATATGAAAAGTGGGATAATCCCTTTTGAGACTGATGCTAGACGAAAACAAATGTTTCAGGAATTGGCACATCGAGTGGCAAATAGGACAGGGTTTGACGCTAATTTGGGTAGAGTAAAATATTCTTCTTCCCGGCGAGAAAAAGCTGTAATGATGAGTTTTCCTCTTGGAAAATATATCGTATTGGTAATTGCAGAACCTAGTGTTAACATAGATAGACTTGGCTGGAAAATAATCGATAAACTTGGAAATCAGTGGTCTGAATTTCACGGATTTTAAGTATAACTAGAATCAATTTATTTTAAATGAAAAATATGCTTTTTTGTAACTCCCAATTTTGTACTCCTCACATTGAATGTTTTACACTAATATTGAAATTAAATAATTAATTAATATGAAAATTCTAGTTGATGAAAATTTGGATGGGATGGATGAGAGACTAAAAGATCTAGGCTATGATGCCTATAGTGTGAGGAAACTGCAAATGGAGGGGAAAAAACTTGCATCTGATTATTCTATAATTAATTATGCTCGTGAAAATGATATGATCATCGTTACTAAAGATGTTGAATTTCGCAAGGCTAGTGAAGAGAATAATTTCCCATTGATTTTACTTGATAATGAAGAAATCCTTAAAATGATTGTTGAAAAATTAAAATTTTTTAGTTGACATTTTTTGTATCTATATGTGATATTCTTAAATTTGAAAGAACCCCATTAAGAAAATCTCCTTCTTGTTGATGTGCAATACTATTCATGATTGATTCCCAACAATCATTTATTTTTCTAATAATCTGTGAATACATTTTGTCTTTTTTGAATGCAGGATAATATGATAGTAACTTCATGATTCCGTCTGTTGATTGAACTATGTGAATTTGATGAATAACTGATCTTAGTCTTTCATGATATGAAAAGTCCTCATCTTTCACGGTTGCTTCAAAATTGGATATTTCTTCATAAACCATATTCACTTCTTTATGTAAATTCTTTAGTTGACTATTCACTGATTCTGAGATATTGATTAATTCATATACAATATGAGACCTACTGTGAACAATTTTATCGATTTCTCCGGATTCAACTAGTGCACTAATTTCCCGATAAACTATTTTCTCATTACCTACTTTCTCTATTACTCGTTTGGCAAGTTCAGTACCTCTAGTCTTTCCATTTTCATTTAAGATTCTAATAATTTCCGTTTTAATAATTTCTGAATTTTTATCCATTTTTTCTCCTAGTTTTTGTTTTGATATTTTTTCAACACTGCTTCTTGTCCTGACTCGCTAATCTCAATTACTAAACCCTCTAAAATTTTAATTCCGTTCATTATTGGTGCTTTTTCTATTTCTTTATGTTCTAATTTTCCTTTTAGTACCATTCTTTCATTATTTACAAAACTCAAAAGTGGAACATTTTCCCCCATGTTTAGATTTACGAAAAAATCAATATATTCTTCAGTTGATTTTATTACCATGATTTACCTCCTTTATTCTAGTATTTGTTTGAAGGTGTATGGTCTAGGTTTAATTAGATTTTAATCAAATATGGATATGGATAGTTGTGATACTAGAATTCGGGCATACAAAAATGGCAAAACCTTTGATCAATGCCGAGATATTGCTGAATCCATGAATCCTGATTTTAAAAAACTCATTGAAGATAAAGGAAAAATTCTATGGACTGAAATTTTAGACAAAGTAGATCATGATGAGATAATTTACAAACTTACTTTGAAATTTTTAAGACGTGATGGTTATGATATCGGCAATCATAAGATACCTGAAGTGAAGAAATTCTAATCTAGATTAATTTTACAGCTTCCATCTGCATTTCTTAATTTTTTTGCCATAATATATGGAGTCACAAGAAGTATTGGAATTGATATTGCAATGAATACTGTCTGCAACTGTGTTAATGCAATTGAGAGTGCTATACCACTTGCCGTTCCAATAAATATTGACAAAAATGTACCTGCACAAGTTGGACATGCAATGAATAATCCTGTAGCTGCACCTATGGTACTTGCACCTCTTCCTTTTTTAGAAATTGTATGTGCGTTTACTGCAATAGATAAATTTAATCCTACTAAATATGATACAATCACTTGCAACACCAAGTTTATTGGAATTATTTGTAAACCTACGTGGTCTGTAAGGTATATGATTATTTTTGGCATATATCCTGGTCCATCACAACATGGAGCGATAAATCCTGATGGAATATCAGCTCCATAATGATATGAAAAACTAACTTCTGGTTGATACACTAGTGTTCCAGAAACTAATGAAAAAAATATCCCATAACCGATAAATGTTGCAACAAAGATTTTTCGAGATTTTGAATTCCATGTGGTTAATGCAATAATTGACGAAAGATCTTTTCCTTTGTTTTCTACTTTTTCTCTATGATATCTATACATTCCAAAAGCAATGGCTCCAAATGATACTACCAGAATTATGTAAAACCCGTAGGCGATTCTTTGTATGGTGTCTATTGTACTTGGGGTTAACAGTTCCGAATTTTGATACCTTCCATACATTAAAAATAAAATTACAATAGTTACAAATCCTAAAATGATTAGTTTTTTGCCCTGATTGGTATTTTTGTTCTCCATAGTCATAATTTTTCTATATGAAATTAAATCCTATCTTAACTGAGTTTAATAACGCCATTACCTAGTATAGTAGGATATAGAGGCGTGTGTGTGCTTGATGTACATATAATAGTATTTTTTAAACCGATTGAGAAGGAGACGTAATGTTTTCATAGGACCTCAAATATCTTATCAATTTCGTGACTAGTTTGGCTCTAACTCATGTTTTGACTAAAACCGGATATAGACATTTAATCTTTTGACTTTAGGAATATACCTTGACTGGGATTAAGCAAACTGTATTTTTGATACTGGTTGTTTTCTCTGTAGTCATTTTGACTGGCAGCAATGCTTTTGGTGCAACTCCCTATGATACTACATCAAGTGATGCTGAAACAGATGGTGTAAATGGATTTAGAGAACTAGATGGCGCAAAAGCAGTATCTGTATTTCAGCTAGCAAACGGAACAAACTTTGCACTTGTTGCATCATACGATGATGATGGAATTCAGTTAATCAATCTAAATAATCCAACAAACATTGTAGCTGTTACTGCAAAGACTGATGGTGTCTCCGGATACACTGCACTTGATGGTGCAGCAGATGCAAAATCATTTTCAATTGGAGACAAGAGATATGGAGTTGTCGTTTCAGGAATTGATGACGGAATTCAACTATTAAACATGACAAATCCTCTAAAACCTGCACCCCTTGATGCAGAGTTTGATGGTCCAAATGGATTTTCAGAACTAGATGGCGCAAACTCTGTAAATGTATTCACTTTATCAAATGGAACAAACTATTCCCTTGTTACATCATATGACGATGACGGATTTCAACTAGTAAACATGAATGATCCTACAGCAATAGTTGCAGTTGATTCTGAAACGGATGGCTCAAATGGATTTACAAAACTTGATGGTCCAAGTGATTCTGCAACTTTTTCTGTATCTGGAAATCCACATGGTATCATAACCTCAAAAGATGAGAGTTATTTTACAATCATCAATCTATCAGACCCTTCAAATGTAACTATGGTAAAAGAGTATGATCTATCTTCAGACTCTATAACCAGTCCTACTTCAGTTGATGTATTTACAAAAAATTCTAAAAATTATGCTGCAATTAGAAGCGAGACTGGAAAACAATTTGCAATATATGATATTACTGTTTTGACAAATCCTGAATTAATTGACAGCATTTCAGATACTTCTAGTACCATTTTAGGGGGCAGTGGAAAGGTTGGAATATTTACTGTTGGTTCTAGTCAGTTTGCATTATCTACGAGCAGCACTGAAGACGGATTTGAAATAATTAATCTCAATGAGTTGAAATTACTACACTCTGCAAACTCTCAAACGGATGGCACAAATGAATTTGCCGAATTGGATGGTGCATCTGGTTTTGACTTTTTTACAGATTCTGGAAAAAAATATGCAATAATTGCATCATCTGATGATGACGGAGTACAGATTATAGAGATTGGAACTTTGCCTGCTATTACTAGTGGTCAGACTCCTGATTCAATTAATCAGTTTTCTAAAATTTCAGTAAACAATAATGGTTTATCATATCAGACTGATTCGGATATATTTTACACTTCTAATGGCTCAAGATATCTGATTACTACGTTTGGAACCTTTGAAAATAATCAAGTAAATGATGGATTTGCAATTTATGATATTGATGATTTGTCAAATCCTTCTCAAGTTACAAGATTTGCAAACGGTTGGGCTACCATTTTTAAGAATAAAATCGTAAACATGATTGAGGTCAAAGCCCTTGAAATTAACACCCATCCTTATTTATTGATGCGTAACTCTTTAACCTCTCTGTTAGTTGTCAATGCTACTGATCCGTCTAATCTTACTATAACCGATGAATTAACTTCTTCAACAACTGCTAAATGGATATCAAAATCAAATTTGGCAACTTTTCAGTATTCAAATGGGACGAATTTTCTAATTGGTACTAGCACTGATGTTACAAAACCAGTTGTATTGTACAATCTTAATGATCCTTCAAATATTACGTTTAGTTCTGTTGCCCCTGCCTCTGTACCAAATTATGCCAGTAACATATCTACATTCAAGTTAAACAATGGCACAAATTTTGCTGCAGTTGTTACTGGTAGTGATGACTATATTCGAATTTTGAATCTAAATGATCTTTCAGATATAAAATTAGTAGACGCGGAGGTGAATCAGAATAATTCTATATTTAATCTGGGTGATAATGTTGGACGGATAGAGACTTTTCAATTAGCAAATGGAACAAACTATGCATTTACTGCAGAGATTGATAATACTGCGGGTGATACACCAATTTCAATTATTAATCTAAATGATCCTGCAAATATTTACACTGTCTATGAATCAGAGGCAGTTTTATGCTCTCATTGGAAGATACGAGATTTATTTACATACAATCTTCAAAACGGAACAAATTATGTGGGAGTGTCTGCATTAGGGGCTAATGGGCTTACACAATTCAATCTAAATGATCCTGCAAACCCACAAAACTTTGGCTGTCAAGCTACTGGAGTGGGCGGTAGCAATCAATATGATTGGAATCGAAATTATTTTGGTTTTATCTTTACTGTAAACCCTTTTACAATATTTGACAATCAGTATTTGGCAATTACAAGCAATACGAGCTGGAATGCCTGTGGTTCTTGTCAAAGATCCGCAATGTCATTTTGGGAAGTAAACACTCTAAATCCTATACCTAGTCAGACTTTGTCACTTGTTGCTACAAAGGACTCTGCTATTCCAACAACTAAAATCAATCTCTCATGGGCTGCCCCCACCTATGGCATGTCTCCAACCGGATACAAAATTGAACAGAGTACTGATTCTGGTGCCACTTGGAGTGCTATTACTGCAAATACTGCATCACCTGCAACCATCTACAGTGCGACTGGTCTGACTCCAAATTCGACTTATCAATTCAGGGTCTCTGCAATTAACGGATTGGGAACAGGAACAGTATCTGCAAGCAGTACTGGAGTTACAACTAGCGCACTTGCAGCACCAAGTGGAATTACAAATCTGACATTTACTCACTCTGATTCTCTAGAATTTACCTTATCTTGGAGTGCCCCGTATGATGGAGGTGTAAGCATTACTGACTATGAGATTTATCAATCAACTGATGGCACCACATATACTCAATACTCTGATGCAGTTGATACTCAAACTAGTGAGGTAATTTCTGGATTATCATATTCAAACACGTATTTTTTCAAAGTAAAGGCAAAAAATTCTCAAGGTACATCTGTAATTGATTCCAATGTTGTATCAAAACAACTCGTTGCACCAATAAATGACACAACTCCACCATCATTTACCGTCAATGGAAATTCTGCAGATTTTACAACAACACTAGTTCGAGGTGTTGATACTTACAATTATGGAACAATAGCAAATGTGGTAGAGGAACAAACTTACACGACTTCTCAAAATACAGAAATGCATTTTCCGCATCATATTGGTGGAGAATATGTTTATGAAAGAGATGTCCCACTTGATGGAACAATTCCTCCACCATCTTATGCACAAAAAATATTCTATACTAGATACACATTAACTGAAACTTCTGGAAACCAACTATCGCACACAATTACTGAAAAGGTTGTGATGTCTCCAGGAAATACTCCTGTAATTAAACTAGATATTGACGCACTAGTTAGAATTGATCTAAATGCACCAATCCCAAAATTTGCATATTCTGCAAGTGATGTAGAAGATGGAGATATCACTTCAAGTGTTATCGTTGACTCGTCTGCTGTAGATACTAGCACCCGAGGTAAATACAAAGTCTATTTCACAGTAACTGATAGTTCTGGCAACACAAAAGTACCTACACAAACAGTTGTTGTTGATAACAGTTCAAACATCAATCTTGCAAAAGGTGGCGGAGCCAGTAATTTTGTTGTCGCTGACAATACAGGTTTTAATTTGATTCCTTCATTATCTACATCTGAAACATTTGAGGTCTCATCTGGAGTTAAACTAGATTTTTCAAACTATGCAAATGATCAGGGCGCGGTGACACTGACCTCACAAATAACACTTGATTCCACTGTGGCAGATGTTGTTTTGCCATCTAGTGTACAAATCTCATCTGCTGCTGGAACATGGACTGGTGAGCTTACAGCACCTACACCAAAAACCATTACTAGTTTAATTTTCACTCCAACTGTTTCAGTAGAATTTGGAAATCCTAATGGAAGGTTGAGTTTTAGTGCTCCAGTAAAAATCATACTTCCCGGTGCGGCTGGCTCTGATGGACTGATTACAGAGTTTGACGGAACAGAGATTTTGATATCTACTACCTGTGATGATTTGACAAATCCCACAAATGTTGGGACAACTGCATGCAAAATTGATAGCGGTGACGATTTGGTTATTTGGACAAAGACTGCATCAACATTTTCTGCAGGTAGTAATGGAGTAGTAGTAACATCTAATGGCGGCAGCAGCGTCTGTGGTTCCAAATGCGCACCTTCTTTTACGACATCATTTACTGATGAATTTCCATTAATCATTAATGGCAAATCATACACATATGATGAAATTAAAAATATTGAATCAATCAATATTCAAAAAGGTGATTCTCTATCAATTATCCTAAAGTCATATGTCTCAATTGGACCAGAATTTCTAGAACATGTATCACTATTCTTTACTGATTCACCACAAATCAAAAATGATCTAACTGAGACCAGTGTCACATATCAAAAAGGAAAGGAATCCTCAATCAAAGACCCACAAGAACTCATTGACACTGCTTTTGTAAAGTCATACATTGATGGAAATAAAGCAGTATTAGAGTATGATGTAAAGTTTACAAAATTTGATTTTGAATCTGATTTATTTTTTAGATTATGGGATTCAAACAGAAATGTATCCTACCTTTACATTGAAGATGTCTTAGAATCTGAAATGACTCAAAAACAATCCATGTCCACCTCATCTCAATCTGTCATTCCACAAAAAGAAATCTCAAAAGAATATGAAGGTGAAGAAGAGATATCAGAATATCTAAAATTACTTGAAGAGAAACGAATTGCGTCTGAGATTGCAAGAAATGAGTCAATTTTACTCAAAGAATCAAAATTACAAAGACAAAATGAGATAATTGCAAAAGCCATGGATGAATCTGCAAGGCAATTAGAATTAGCACAAAAACAATCAGATGACACCATACAAAAAATGCTTGAAACTGCTGATGATAAAACTCAGAAATATTATACAAAAATGCTAGAAGACAAGTACAAACAAAACAGAGAATTTCAAGAAATAATCAAACAAAAGGCTGAAATTGATTTACAAAAAACAAAGTCAGAGATTAAAGAAAAAAAAGCAGAATCAATGAACTTTGCAATGAGTCTTAACAATAATGAACATCTATCAAATCCCTCAGATTATCTGGATAGTCTTGAAAATGATAGAACCATAATACCTGAAAAAATAAAGAATGAATTAGCATTATTAGATATCAAATATCTTGAAATGATTCAAAATAAAATGAATATAGAAAAAATGCGCATTCAAAACACACTTGACTATGAACGACAAATTATAGAGAAAATATATTCAGAAAGGAAAGAGTTTAGAGAAATAAATTATGAGAAAATCAAATCATATGACCGCATTATGAATTCTCCAAATATTGATTTAAAACAAACAGAAAAAACATCATCTTCATCTGACATTCCATACTGGGTTAAAGATAATGCCAAGTGGTGGGCAGATGGAGTAATTTCTGAAAAGGATTTCATTTTAGGTATGGAGTATTTGGTCAATCATGGAATAATCCAAGGAAAGAAAATTCTTGAAAATTAGATTCTAAACAATATGCTTAAGTTCATAGGAGAATATGGGAATTTTAATGGCTGATGACATACAGCAACCATACTTTAGTATGAAAGTGAATGTGAAATGTAGATACTGTGGTAAAAAGATAGAATCTTCAAGTTCAGCAGACGTTAGTGTTAATTTAACATATCACATACACGATGAACATTCATGAAAACAGAATCAGAAATCAAAGAATCTTAAGAACAAATCAAACTGCAATTAACTCAAGCAGAAAATGAGAGGGAAATTGGAATGTTACAAGGCCAATACGCTTCACTTGATTGGGTATTGTCAAAAGAACAGTCTGCATAAAAAAGGCTTGAAAATTCCAGTTAGGATATATCTTTTAGATGAGTTAAGGATCTTTTACAATTTTAGGCATGAATCCACGTGAATTTCACTACTATTTTGTGGATAGAAATGGACACAATTAGGTGTGAAAATAAAAATTTTCTTTAAATCATTTAATGTAATATTATTATTAAAAAATAATGCAAGAAGATCGATTATCTGAATGGTTTGTCCCAAAATTTGGTTCTAAAAATTTTAGACTGTCAATAGGGATTTTATTTCTACCATACACTGGAATGGTGATATCCTTTGCCATATGGGGTTCTCTTTCAGTAGAATTTGGTCTCGATAGGATAGTATCAATTAGTTTACTCTATTTTTTTGCAATAGGTATATCTGCACATTGTCTTGATGCATTAGGTAGTAAGAAAAAGCCTTGGGGTAACATATCATACAAAAAACTTTGGTCAGCAGCAATAATTTCTTTAATAATATCTTTTTCTGTTGGAGGATATTATATTTTTTTAGATTCTTGGTTACTACTGCCAATAGGAATGATGGAAGGGTTTTTTCTTTTTGCATATAATCTTGAATTATTTCGTGGTAAATTTCACAACAATTTATCCTTTGTAATTTCTTGGGGAATTTTACCTGTTTTTGCAGGAGCTACTATTCAATCTAATTCTATAACTATTGAAACAATAATATTTTCTGCAATTGCTGGTCTTGTAAGTTATGTTTTAATTATTACATCTAGAAAGTATAAAGAACTAAAACGACAAAATACTGATCATAAAATATATTACAAAAAAGAAATAATTCTCAAAATTACAAGTTCTGTTGTAATATTTAGTACAATCTTCTTTATTGCTATAAGATATCTTTAATTGATTAAAAGAGGAAAATATTGCATGAGTGTATTTTCTGAAGATTTGCTAAATAGAATATTGGATGCCCCAGTAGGTATGGTGGTTACAGTTCTTAGAAATACTCTTGATTGCAATATCACGCTTGAAGTTATTGAACAGAACACCATATCCACTAACCAATTTGTGAGAAAAGTCGCAATTACGGCACAGGGACTTCCAGTGATAAAAGCTAACGTAAAATTTGACTCTACTGTATTACCTGAAGTGATCATGGCCGAACTTTTAAAGAAAAAACATGGTGTTGGAGATATTCTTAATGCAAATAATATCAATGCAACTAGAAATATGATTTTATTAAATCGTAATCATGATGAGAATAAAGTGACAAGGGAGTATGAAATTATTCATAATGGAATAGTTTGGTTTACTATAGTAGAAGAAATAAGACTAGGTAATCTTAGTTCCGACAATAATAGTTGAAGAACCTAATGTCAAATCTTGCGTATGTATTTTTAATCCATAGTTTTTCATAGTCTCTTCGTATTCTCTTACCCAATTCGTGGTTCTTATTAGATTAGGTAGATCAACAAAGACCTGTTTCCAATTAGGGATAAAAAATCCAACCAAATAAAGTAGTTTAAAATAAAAATTCCATAGTTTTTGTATTAATTTATTTTTTGGATATGTAAAATCGTGTAAAATTATTTTTCCATCCACATTAAGATGCTCAAAACATTTTTTGATTAAAACATCCGGTATGCAATATTTTGGTAAATATGATGCAGTAATACAATCGAATTTTTTCCCTAGATCAAGTTTTTCTGCATCTTGATTTACAAAAGAAATTTTTTGAAATGAATTTAATTTTTCTTTTGCCTTTTCAAGATAGGTTTTGGTAATATCTACCCCTATGATTTCCGCATGAGGGAGTTTTTCTGCAATTTGTTTGGTAAGAATACCAGTACCACATGCAAGATCCAATACAGTTTTTTCACTAGATAATTGTTCTAGAATTTTATGTTTCCAAAATTTATCTTTTCCAAAAGTGGTATAATTTACAATTTTATCATATGAATTAGAGGTATTGTTAAAAAATTCTGGAACAAGATCTTTGGGATTTTGTTTGATCATGGAATTTATTAGAATTTTTATTTTAAGTAGTTTATGAGATAATGGCTCCCCAAAATCCTATTTTTTACATTACAAATAATTTTACTCAATAATTTGAGACTAAACTGGGCTTACATGGGGGAATTCAGCAGTCAAATTGGGATAGAAAAAACCTCTGGGTGTAAAAATTCCAGTTAGGATTTAGTTTGATATCTTTTAGCTAAGTCTGGGAACGAAAATGTAGATAATTGCAATTATTTCTAATCTACCAAATATCATCAAAAATCCTAGAACTATTTTTGTTGCAGGATCTGTGTTAAAATCAATTACTCCTGCAGATAGTCCTCC
>FLOH01001604.1_pt1 | contig 12471 bp, 10 predicted proteins | sample 756751 | NCBI WGS metagenome assembly FLOH01 (sample SAMEA4026879, study PRJEB14308) | marine metagenome | biome: coastal water; material: water | depth 74 m
GGCAGCAGACGCGTCTTGCCAAACTTGGTTTGCCGAACTGTCAGCGTGCCTGCCGCCAAATCAACATCTTTGTCCAACAGAGTCAGCGCCTCGGACACCCGCAGGCCGGCTGCCGCAATTAGCCCGAACAAGGTCTCAAAGGTTGCGGGACGAAGACTACTGCCGTTTGGATTAATCCTTCGTGCAGCGGCGAGCAATTCCATGATCTCGGTATCGTGATAGATGTGAGGTGCCATCCTTCCTGGTACCGAACCGAATATCGACTCATCCGGGACCTGCGTTGCTGGATCAAACTGTCCAAGCCAGCGCGCAAACGGTCGTAAGAGTTCAAGGCGGTGCGCCCAGGTTCCTGGTGTTGGGCGCTGCGCCTTGTCCTTGCGTGCCCACGCAGCCATAAGTTCGATCGTCAGCGAACCTTGATGGCCTGCACTGGAAACATAGTTGGAGAAACTTTGAAGGGCATGACCCATGGCTTCCAACCCAAAGCCAAACCGGCGGCGCTCTGCAAGGTATTCGTCAACCCTTGTTTGCAAATCCGTGCGCGTAATCATGTCGTACTCCCCGGCCAAGGCAATGCCACGCCAGCTAATCTTGGGGTGTCGAGCTTGGCGTAAATGAGGGACGTGTTCAGTGAGCGATGACGTAATACATCCGCCACCTCTTTGATGGAACTGCCATGTTCAACCAAGTGACAAGCCAATGTGTGACGCAGTGCATGGGTGCGACCGTGCGTAAGCCCAATGCGCCGATAGGCATCATGAATCACTCGACGAATAGCATCCACGCCGATAGGCTGATCTCGTGGTGCCAGTGCCCGCACGAAGATCGCCGTGTTGGTGGTCTTTGGCCGCTCGTATTGAACATAGTCCGCCAACGCCTTGCCGGTCGTTGGCGGCAGCGGCAGAACATCTTGCCGTCGCGACTTCGTGTGCTTGAGCATTACAGTGCCTGCCCGCCAGTCGATATCACTGAGTTGGAGATTGGCAATTTCACTGCCACGCAATCCCAAGTCCAAGGCGCAGCGTACGATGGCATAGCCTCGCTTTGGGTATGGCAGCGACGCATCGAATGAATCAAGCAAACGATCCACATCAAGTGGCGACAAAGTTCGCGGTAAAGATGCAAGGCTCCAGTTTGCAGGCGAGGAAATCGCGCCAAGTAACCCACGAACCTCGTCACCACAGATTATTCGGTAGCGCAAGTAGGTTCGCAGTGCCGAAGATAGCGCTGAAGCATTGGAAATCGTATCGACCAACCCCAGTTGAACGGCAATAAACTGACGGACATCAGCCGATGTCAGTTCAGAGATGACAACCGGGCGTTCGACGAAGTTATGCCGCAGAAAGCGTTGCACTATTCGCAGGTAACCGGAACGTGTGCCCGTACTCAGGCCCCGTGCATTGCACATATGCGCATCGTAGCGGCGCAGTTCTTCGGCGATGTACCCAGTGGGCGCCGGAATATTGGCAATCACGCTCTGCTCACGTAGCACTTTCAACAGATGTCCGAGGGCAGCACGTAGGTCGCCGTGCTCGCGTGAGACTGGCGACGGGCACTCGCAGCCTGGTAGATGGTTGCGCAGGAAACGATCCACCGCATGCTCGTCAAGCGAGGCAACGGCAAGATCCTCCTGCTTCATCCACAAGGCAAAGTGTGCCAAACATGAGATGTAGTTCGTGGTGGTAACGGCAGCGTAACGGCCATGACTCAGGTGCGCGTTGAACGCAGCCATGTGCGGCGCCAACGCGCTTTTGAGGAGCCACGCATTGTGCGTGGGATGAGGGGATGCAATGAGGTCCATAAGGTTCTCCTGTAGTAGAGAACGGACTTCAATCTATCGCTCAGATTATGTCTACAAATCAGAAACCAGGCGCGCCGCAAAGCCAATGTTTGTAATGCTTCCAGCCAAAACTCACCAAGTCCTATTCATAACCGCAGACTATGCATAAGGGCACTTGGACTAAACCGCTAACGCGCTAGTCGCGTATTGACGGCCGGATCCAACTGGTCAGATTTACAGAAAGCTCCGAACGGAGAACGATGAAGTTGCTGCTTGCAGCACTTCACTCATTCCAGATAAGGAGCTTGACCATGACACCTCTACGCCAGCGGATGCTCGAAGACATGGTGATCCGCAACCTCGCCGAGAACACACAGTCGGCCTACCTCCAACAAGTCATCGCCTACGCACGACACTTTGACCGCTCGCCGGATGAACTCGGCCCGGAGGAGATTCGGGCTTATCAGGTCCATTTGACGCAGACCCGAATGCTCTCGGCCAGCAGTGTCAGCGTCGCGACCGGCGCGCTGCGCTTTTTGTACAAGGTAACGCTCAAGCGTCCCTGGGCTGTCGACGAGATTCCGATGCCCAAGCGGCCCTTCAGGTTGCCGGTGATTCTCAGTCGCGAAGAAGTGATGCACTTCCTGGACTCGATCGGCAACCTCAAACATCGAATGATTCTCATGGCGGCCTATGCGGCGGGCTTGCGCATCTCGGAAGCCACCCACCTCAAGGTGACCGACATCGACAGTCAGCGGATGATGCTCCGAGTCGATCAAGGCAAGGGGCGGAAGGATCGCTATGTGATGCTCTCGCCGCGATTGCTCGATGAACTGCGCGCCTACTGGAAAGCCGCTCACCCGACGCTGTGGCTGTTTCCGGGTGATCTGCATGGGCAGCCGATCACACGCGATGCCGTAGGGCAAGCCTGCAGATGCGCGCACCGTGCTTCAGGTATTGCCAAACCGATCACACCGCACTCGCTGCGTCACGCTTTTGCCACCCACCTGCTTGAGTCCGGCACCGATGTCCGCACCATTCAACTCCTGCTCGGGCACCGCAGTCTGGCGACGACCTCGCGCTACCTGAAGGTTGCCACCAGCACCGTGTGCGCCACCGCCAGTCCGTTTGACTTCGACTTGTTACCCAGGGTTGAGGCACCACCACCGCCACCGACGACTCCCGCTCATTTCTGAGACGGGACGTGCGTGCCACCGGGCTCGAGGTGGCGGACATCTTTCGCCAAGCCGGGCCCAGCTACCGCCAGCACCACGCTGACGCGCTCAGTCGCGGGCAGCGTTGCGTCATGAGCGCGATCGAGCGGTGCCGCACGGCCGCGCTCGGCGGACATGTCGAGCAGTGTGACAGCTGCGGTCACCAGCGCATTGCCTTCAACAGTTGCCGAAATCGGCACTGCCCGAAGTGTCAGTCCCTGGTGCGCGCGCAATGGCTGGAGGATCGCCACGCCGACCTCATTCCCGTGGATTATTTCCACGTGGTCTTTACGCTCCCCGAGGAGATCGCGGCTATCGCGTACCAGAACAAGGCCGTGGTCTACGACATTCTGTTTCACGCCACCGCCGAGACCTTGCGCACGATCGCGGCCGACCCAAGACATCTGGGTGCCGAGATCGGCTTCATCGCGATCCTGCATACCTGGGGCCAGAATCTGCTGCATCACCCGCATCTGCATTGTGTGGTCCCCGGCGGCGGTCTGAGTGCCGACGGCGAGCGCTGGGTTTCCTGTCGTCCGGGGTTCTTCCTGCCGGTACGTGTGCTCTCGCGGCTGTTCCGTCGGCTGTTTCTGACGCAGCTGCAGGCGGCCTTTGACGCCGGGCACCTACGGTTCTTCAACGCACTTGAACCGCTTCAGGCTCCCTCCGCGTTCGCCCGGCATCTGGCTCCCGCACGACGCGTCGAGTGGGTGGTCTATGCCAAACCACCCTTCGGCGGCCCCAAGCATGTCCTTGAGTATCTCGGTCGCTACACGCATCGGGTCGCCATCTCCAATAATCGCCTGATCGACTTCGTTGAGGGCAAGGTCAGTTTCCGCTGGAAGGACTACCGCCACGAGTCGCATCAGAAGGTGATGCGTCTGGGGGCGCCGGAGTTCATGCGCCGCTTCCTGCTACACGTTCTGCCGGGCGGATTCCAGCGGATCCGGCATTACGGCCTTCTCGCCAACCGTTACCGCGCGGTCAAATTAGCCCGGTGCCGGCAGTTGCTCGCCGAACCCGCACCTGTTGTCGAGGTCCCGGACGTGCCGCTGGACTACCGCGATCGCTACCAGTTGCTCACCGGCAACTCGCTGCGTGACTGCCCGAAATGCGGTCATGGTCACATGGTCTGCATCGAAACCTTCCTGCCAGGTGCGATGCCACGTGGGCCGCCGCGCGATCATGGATGAATCCCAACACACCATGGCCGCTAAACGCTTCCGGCATATCCTTGCGGAATGGCGGTCTTCCTTTTGCCAGAGCAGACACACTCCAGGGCACTGCGCTATTGTCAAGGCGGGAGCGCCCTTCGAATGGCGCTTGGCAGCGGTCCGACACCCGGCGCATGCTCACGAATTCAATCCTGATTTGTCGGATGGACGCGTTTCACATCCATCAACCGCGTGCGCCAACCCTGCCGCTTTGATTCAATCCCCATAGCGTCACCGCCTACGCGGCGGCTCAGTCCAACAGGATTTTTAGCCTACCGGTCGCGGTGGTGGCGCCACGCCTCCGGCCGAACTCGGCACGCCGCGTCCGCCAAGCTAAAAACCCTCTGCATTATGAAGAGCTTTTCATAACGGCCATTTCCGGTCACTGAGTTTTCTTCTCTATTGCGGTCATTGATTTGTAAGCGCTCGGCCGAACCACCTAGCTGAGGTTAGGTTTTGGGTAAGCGCTCGGCCGAACCACCTTGCTGAGGTTAGGTTTTGGTGATTGCGCGGTCGGTGGTTGTTGAGGAATCCTGATTCAGGACCCTATGGATCAGGGCGTAGGCGACACGCCACTTTTGTCCGTCGCAGTGGAGGGTTACGGTCTTGTCGTTGAGTCGCGTGACCTTGCCGCTGCGTTGATGGTGGTCGTGATCCACAAAGCCGACGGTATCGCCGATCGCCACTTCATTGCGACAAAGGCCTTGGTGCGATGTTTCGCGCACGCTGACGTCGATACGATTGACGTTGATGGCGGGATAGGTGAGCCACCACAGTTGTTGCGTATCAGTCTGGCGTACCAAGACTTCCTTGGGGCGGAACTCCATAATCTGCCCGGGGCACAGGCGATTGGCACGGGGATCGAAATAATCAACTTCTTGACCGATATGCAACTGCGCGCGAATGGCGATCATCCATTTGGGATCCATCAGGACACGATCAATAGCCACCCGCAACCGGTACAGTTCGAAGCCCGAGGCTTGGTTCAAAGCCTCCAACAGCTCCGAGAAATTCATGCTGACCCGCCCGCCAACGGCAGAAGGTCATCAATCTGGCTATTGAGACAGGTCGGCAGTTTCTCCAGTGTGTCGCGTAGCCATGCTGCCGGATCGAGTCCGTTGAGTTTCGCGGTACCCAGCAAGGTCTGAATCGCCGCCGCACGTTTGCCGGCTTGCTCCGATCCCGTGAAGAGCCAGTTCTTCCTTCCGAGAGCAATGGGGCGGATGACGTTCTCCACCGGATTGTTGTCGATGGGCAAATTCCCGGCAGTGGCATAACGACTCAAAGCCGCCCAGCGCTTCAGGCTGTAGTCGATGGCTTTGGCCGTCCCGCCGCCATTGGCGACCGTGACGCGCGTCTTGAGCAACCAGTCGTGCATCGACTGAAGTTGCGGTTGCGCGTGTTCCTGCCGCAACTGCGCGCGCTCATCCACGTTCATGTCCCGCCCCCGCGCCTCGATGACATAGAGCGCCGCGATTCGAGCGAGTGCCTCCTGCGCAATCGGATTGGCCTGCGCCGCATTCAGATCGAAGAACTTCCTGCGCGCATGCGCCAGGCAACCCAACTCCATCACCCCTTGCGTAAAAATCATCTTATACCCGGCGAAATCATCGACCATGAGATGACCCTGCCACCCGGCAAGGAAGCGTCGTGCATGGTGCCCAGCTCGACTAGCTTGGTAATCAAACACCACGATCGGTGGGCCGGTCTCCAGCACGTTGCTGCGGTAGGCCCACAGATACGCCCGTTTCGTCTTGCCTCGCCCCGGGTCCAACTGCGCTACCGGGGTTTCATCGGCATGCAACACGTCACGTTCCAAGAGCAGTTCGGCCAGGCGATCTGCCAGCGGTTGCACCGCCACGCCGATACGTCCCACCCATTCCGCCATCGTGGAACGGGACAGTATGACCCGATCCCGCGCCGCGATCTGCTCCAGTCGGTACAGCGGAAGATGATCAAGATATTTGCCGATGAGGATCCAGACATACAAGCCTACGGCCGCCAGGCCGCCGTCAATCACAGCCGGCGGGATCGGTGCCGCCGATACCGTCTCGCAGGGCCGGCAGGCATACTGCGGGCGGATGTGGCGATGGACGAAGAACTTGGCCGGCTCGACATCGAGTTGTTCGCTGATGTCCTCACCGATCTTCACCAGGTCACTACCGCACTTGCCGCAGGTGCAGGATTCCGGTTCGTGATGATGTTCGATGCGCGGCAAATGCTCTGGCAGCGGCTGACGCCCGGCACGCGGACGCGGCGGCTTCGGGACAGGCGTCGTTGCGGCGGCTTCCTCGTGTTTCTGTGCCAACCTGGCTTCGGCGGCGGCGATGTCGCTGGCCAGGGTTTCCTGGAACAGGTCGCGCTCTTCACCCGTAAAGGCTTCACTTTTGGCGCCATAACGCATTCGGCGAAGATGAGCGAGCTCGAGGACAAGCGCCTGGATCTTGATCTGGGCGGCGTGAAGGTCGGTGTCGCGGTGAGCGATTTGCCGAGCGGATTCGGCCGCGTCTTTCTGCGCCTGATCAATGAGTTTCTGAACCGTGCCGGCGACCCAATCGGTGAGTTCCGCAGTGGCATGTAGTCGAGCCAGTTCAGCATGTAAATCCATGCTGAAATTATATCGGCCAACCGGCCGCGAAGCCTGATGAACAGGTCGTTTCAACGATGAGTGTTCTGCCGTTAAATCACTGATTCTGGGTACGGAGTTTGCCTGATTCAAACCCGCCACTGTGCCGGTGGCGGAGCCTCGAGCCGTTGCCAATCGACGCCGGTAATCAGCCATTGCCATTGCTTTGCTGTGAGGGTGCAAAGGGTCGCGTCGGAACTTGGCCAGATGAAGTGGCCACGATGCAGGCGGCGATGACACAGCCAGACCCCCGTGCCATCCCATAATGTGACGCGCCACATTATGGGATTTATGTTGAGAGTTCAGTAATGTGGAGTTGCTGCATGTAAAGCTTGCCAGATCAAGCCTGTGAGGAAATCGACTACACATTACGTGTATAGCATCAGAGCTGGAACCGATTGCGGAATCGGTATCCCTTTACTCAAGGAGACTCTGATGATCACCCAAATATTTCCGAAAGATTTTCAACGCTATTTGTCGTTGCCGGTGTTGGGCCCATTTATGGACTCGTTTGCTGCGTGGCTGCAGGATCGTCGTTACACGTGGCGTTCGACGCGGTTTGAAATGAGGATTGCGGCCCTCGTTTGCGGTTACTTGAAACGTCGTGGCATTCGAACGGTCGCTGACCTTGGCGAGCAGCACCTGCAAGCCTGCTATCGGCTGTTTCGGCGGAAGATCCCCAATGAAGCGGGCAGTGTTCGTGTCTTGGAGACATTCCTCGTCGAACAAGGTTTGCTCCAAAGATCGGCTGCTCACCAACCAAATCGTTGCGATGGTCACCTGAATGCGTTTGCGGCCCATCTGCGAAATTGCCGCGGGTACGCGCCGTCCACGATTCGACAACAGGTCAATGTTGCCGGTGAGTTTCTCGTTTGGCTGAATTTCGAGAAGGAGTCGAACCGGCTGTCGTGCCTGAACATGGCAGATATCGAGGGTTTTAGCCGCCAGCTCGGAAAGCGATTGGGGCGCGCCGCCATGCAGAAGTCCATTTCGACGATGCGCAACTTCCTTCGCTTTCTTGCTGCTGGCGGAATCGTCCCTCCCGGACTGGACAGCAAAATCGATAGACCGCGCGTTTATCGCCAAGAGAAACTTCCGCGCGCGCTGCCCTGGTCGACGGTTCAGGCATTTCTCGGCTCGATTAACCGTGATGTGAACATTGGGAAGCGCGACTACGCCATGTTCTCTTTAATGGCGACGTACGGCTTGCGGGCCTGCGATGTCGTGGCTCTCACTCTCGATGACATCCAGTGGCGCGCCGGATCGATTCGGATCTGCCAGACCAAGACAGGCAAACCCTTGGAGTTACCGCTTACCGATGAAGTGGGCTCGGCAATCGTCGACTATCTCAGGAACGTTCCCCGCTATGGGGCCTTCCGGCATCTCTTTCTGCGCCTCAAGGCGCCAGGCGGGATTCTGAAATCGACTGCGGTAACCGAAGCCTTCCAGGCTTGGGCAATACGGAGCCAACTCGATATTCCCTTTAAAGGCGCCCACTGCTTACGCCATTCCTACGCGCTAAATCTTCTTCGTAACGGACTGCCTTTGAAGACCATCGGCGATCTCCTGGGCCATCGATCACCTGAAAGCACTGCTACCTATCTACGCCTTGATATCGAGGACCTACGGCAAGTAGCGCTGTCCGTGCCGACCGCCGCGAAACAGCGCAAGGAGGGTCGATCATGAAATCTACGAAGACGTTCCAATCATTCCTGGCACCAGATATCGTCCGATATATCTCTCTCAAGCAGGCGCTCGGGCGACGATTCGAAAGTGCGTCCTGGATTCTGCTTTGGCTGGATAGGTTCCTATGCAGCTTGGGAGAGCCTGCTCATGATCTGACCGCTGAGACTTTCAAGCAATGGTGCCAGACAATGGAGTTACTGAGCAGCAATGGCAAGCTGGCGCGAATACGGGTCGTCAGATGTTTCTGCCTCTACCGCCGACGCACCGCACCCTCCTGCTTCGTCCCGGATCCAACTCAGTTCCCACAAGCCTGCCCCAGGGTAGTACCGTATATTTTCTCGGAGTCTGAGGTCGCCCATCTGCTCAGTCACTGCGCCGCATTACTCGATTCTGTGCGATCACCTCTGCGCGGCTCAGCAACGCGTCTGGCAATTATTCTGCTGTACACCACGGGACTTCGTCGTGGAGAGCTGCTCCGATTGTCAGCACAGGATTACGATGCCTCAGCGCAGACGCTTTTGATTCGCGCCTCGAAGTTTCACAAGTCACGCCTGCTGCCCCTCGCATCCGATGTTGCTGCCGAAATCTCCCAGTTCTTGGCGTTGCGCGCCGCCATACGACCTCCACTGCCGGTTGCTGCTCCGCTGCTCTGGAACCCCTACCGCGGAGGCCGTGCATACTGCGGTGTGCAGCTTAGAAAGAATCTGAACATTCTGCTAAGTCTTGCAGGAATTCAGAAACCCGATGGTCGACGGCCGCGCATCCACGATTTCCGGTTCAGCTTTGCGGTGAACGCCCTTATCCGATGGTATCGAAACGGCGCAGATGTTCAAGCCAAGCTGCCATTCCTGGCCACGTACTTGGGTCACGTGTCGGTGATGTCGACCTATTATTACCTTCGCTTCGTCGAGCCTCTGCGCACGCTTGCCAATAAACGCTTCGCTGACTCCTACGGTGGATTGGTCACCTCGGTCACGATACAGAAGAGAGCGCGAACATGAAACCTACGACGCCAAATCGACTCGCTACGTGTCTGCGCGACTATTTCACAGATCATCTACCCCGGCTTCGCGGCATGAGCCCCCACACCATCCACAGCTATCGAGACAGTTTGCTTCTCCTGCTTCGCTTCCTGGCCTCAAGGAGGAGGCGTCAGGTGTGCGATTTGAACTTGGATGATATTGGGCCGGACCAGATTCTTGAATTTCTGAATCATCTCGAAGAGGACCGGAACAATAGCGTAACAACACGCAATGTTCGCCTCGCCGCCATTCACGCGTTCTTCCGCTATGTAGGGGCTCGTTACCTGGAGCAGATCGAGCATGCACAACGCATACTCGGGGTGCCATTCAAGCGGGCCAGTCAGCGGGCCATCGAGTACCTTGACTATGCCGAGATCGAAGCCATTCTTTCCACAATCGACAGATCCAGTCGAGACGGACGCCGAGATCATGCACTGCTTGTGACGATGTTCAATACTGGGGCCCGCGTCCAGGAGATGCTCGATCTACGGGCCTACGATCTTCAACTGGCGCGCCCTTATCAATTGCGCCTGTTCGGTAAAGGCCGAAAGGAACGGTACTGCCCGTTATGGTCAGAAACCGCCAAGGAACTGCGCGCGTTCTGCAAAGAGCGACAGATCGATCTTCGTTCCGAAAGCAAATTGTTCATGAACCACCGTGAAGAGCCCTTGACCCGCTATGGAGTTCGCTACATCTTGGCCAAGCACGTCGACCGCGCTCGCCCCAATGTTCCGAGTCTCGCGCGCAAACGATTGCACCCCCACAGCATGCGGCACAGCACTGCGGTCGCGCTCCTGAGATCAGGAGTGGATCTATCCACGATCAGTCAATTGCTTGGGCATGCGAGTCCAAACACCACCAATCGCTATGCCAGCATCGATCTTGAAATGAAACGTGAGGCCATTGCCAAAGTGAAACCGATCCGGGGCTCAGGCAAACCTTCTTGGCACAAGAACCAGACCGTTCTTGAATGGTTGGAGCATCTTTGAGCCCATAAGTAATGTGGGGTGGCCGCACCGTGCGTGCCCGCAGTTACAAGATGTCGACGGCCAACTCCACATTACTGAACTCTCAACATAAATCCCATAATGTGACGCGCCACATTATGGGATGGCACGGGAGTTTGGCTGTGTCATCGTCGCCTGCATCGAGGCCACCCCATCCGGCCCACCTCAGACTCGACCGGCTGTTTGCGGATCAGAATGCGGCCATCACGCTTGCAGACATCATCAGACCGCTATGGGCACTTATGGATAGCTATGCATAAGTGCCCTTATGCATAGTCCGCAGTTATGAATATGACTTGAAGCCGAGCATGCCGACACCCTTAAGAAAGGGCCGTCGGCACGCTCATTTACTCTACATAATTTACAGCGTTTTCAAGAACGCCAACAATGAGTCAGGCGCACGATAGCGGTGAATTATTTCATCCGGCTCTTGTAGCCGTGCCAGTGCGCGGTCTTTCATAGCCAAGTCTGCCTCCACGTAGTGGTGGGTGGTTGATGGGCTCTCATGGCCCAGCCACAACGCAATCACACTGATATCCACCCCAGACTGAAGCAGATGCATGGCCGTCGTATGACGAATCGTGTGCGGTGAGATTTGCATCTGCTCCAACGTGATGACCGTCTTGGCTGCCGTGGCCACGGCCAAAGCAAGACGTTTGGTCACGTTGTCGCGAGTCATCGCCTCACCCTCGCGGTTGGGCAACAGTGCCGAGGTTGCTCCCAGTAACGGATTCACCTTCAACCACGCCTTGGTTTCCTTGGCAATTGAATGCCACAGCGGCACTGTTCGCTGTTTGCGTCCCTTGCCGTGCAGGTGGACGCAAGCGGCGCTATCAAGGACCACGTCCGAAACCCGTATCCCAATAATCTCGGAAACCCGCGCACCGGTGTTGTAGAGCAACCCCAACAGCAAATGGTCACGCTGACTGACCCAACTGCTGCCGGGAGTACCAATCACTGCCAGCATTTCTTCACGCGAGAGGAAACCAAGCATGGGTCGCTCAAAACGCTTCATGGGTACTCCGAGGGCGCGTTCAATGACGTGCAGTGACGTGACATCACGATGCGCAGCAAACTTCAGGAACGAACGTAAGGCAGCAAGACGGGCATTGCGACTGCGAACCGTGTTGTGGCGCACCTGCTCCAGGTGGTCAAGAAAGGCCAGAATCAATTCCGCCGTGATGTCCGTCAGTTTCATTTCTGCCGGTGATTTCACGCCTTGAGTGGTTGCAAAGTCCAGGAACAACACGAACATGTCACGGTATGCGGCCACAGTGCGGGGACTCAAGGCTCTTTGCTGCGTCAAGTGCTCAGCAAAGAACTTCTGAACGAGCGCAGGGAAGCTCGGTGGCGCCACGGCTGGTATGGGACTATTCATCACAAGCCTCCTGCAACTCGGAGAAATGAGCGAACTTTGCCCCGGCCAGCGCCATCAACTCAGGCACTCCCGTGAGATACCAGTACGTGTGCGATATCTTGGAGTGACCCAGGTAGGTGGACAGGCCGAGCATCTCCTGGTCAACGTTAATACCTTGTTCATGCCAGAGCATCACCCTCTTTACGGCAAAGGTATGGCGTAGATCATGGATACGCGGACCACCGTGGCGACCACGGTCAACCAAGCCCAATTGATCGCGCAGTTCTATGAACACGCGATGTACCTGACGATCGCCCAAAGATTGCCCCAAGAATTTGCCGCGAGTCGCAATAAAGAAGGGAGTCTCTTCGGTGGTGCTGACTTCCCGGCAGCGAAGCTGACGGTACTTGGCAAGGGCTTGCACAGTGCTGGGATGCAAAGGCAGCAGACGCGTCTTGCCAAACTTGGTTTGCCGAACTGTCAGCGTGCCTGCCGCCAAATCAACATCTTTGTCCAACAGAGTCAGCGCCTCGGACACCCGCAGGCCGGCTGCCGCAATTAGCCC
>FLOH01001605.1_pt1 | contig 12346 bp, 14 predicted proteins | sample 756751 | NCBI WGS metagenome assembly FLOH01 (sample SAMEA4026879, study PRJEB14308) | marine metagenome | biome: coastal water; material: water | depth 74 m
ATAAACCAAAAACCCTATCAGAGATGGGCGTCAGTAAAGACCAGTCTAGCAAGGGTAAGAGCAGAAAGAAAATGCGGGGAATTGCTCAGGGATATGGATAAAGCGAAAGGAGCATCAGAGCCAGGAACGAATAGAGGTTCCACGCGGTCGATCATTGCTACCGCGTCACCAAAAACCCTATCAGAAATGGGAGTCAGTAAAGACCAGTCTAGTAATAAATAGAGCGAATTGCTCAGGGATATGGATAAGGCGAAAGGGGTTGTTTTAAATGGAAGCACAGACGGAACTGGTAAAACCTCGGTGGTAGTGCGAGACGACCGCCGAGAAGCAAAAACCCTATCAGAGATGGGCGTCAGTAAAGACCAGTCTAGCAAGTGGCAATTTTATATTTCTTTTTGCGGATGTAAGAAATTCACTTCGGCTTCGCTCTTAGAATTTCGTATTTTCCAGAGAATTTACCGGCCCTACCCATTGATAACTGTCTCGCGCGTATTGCTGCGAAAATTCAACCCGCCCGGGCATGGATAACTGACTTTACTTTGTGACTTCCGAAAAATCTTTTTTCAACCTGCTAACGGCTTTTACATCAAATACCCGTACCTATTAAAGAATCCCTGGTCTATACGCTCCTGTATGCGGTTTTCAGCCTTTTTAAGCCTATTATAGGTTCTCCAGTGCATACCTATAGGCTTGCCGTATATATCGCCTGTATAGCCCTCTGACAGCCTCTCTTCTAGCTTTCTGGACTTTCTTAACAATCTATCCAGGTATCCTTCAAGCTGGGAGTCATAAAGTACATCTGAACAGCTCCGGCATTTGAATAATTCACTAGACTGATACAGGATTCCACATCGACCGCCGCATGATGGGCAAATAAACCACTTTCTTTCCCCGCCATAATTACAGGGTGTTTTATCCAGCATAATATCCTGGTTCACTGATACCCATTCATCAGAGTAATAATGCCGGTATCTGTATTTTAAAATCATGACATCATCCAGCATGGTATATCTTATATCTCCATTCGGTGCGCCGCCGTTATTCCAGGATAGTGAACCTGCTGTATTAGGTCTTAAAAAGCCACTCTTCTTTAAGAATCTAATATCAATACGCCTTGTTCCTTCGGTGGTTGCTCTTTTACTGTCTCGGTAGTAACCGCCTGACCCAATGCCGCCCATATAATCACCCTTTTATAGTGTCCAATAATTCACTGTTGATCTGTTTTTATCCTAAATCATTAAGGAAAAATATCAGGCTTTCAAACTGATAGTATTTATCAATTCATTAACTACTCGTTGCCTTATCCATGAAGCCCTTGTTACCTGGTCGGGCTTGTCGCGTATGCAATCGGTTACCCACTCATTAACCGATCCGGCAAACTGTCGACTTATTGCATCCCAGAATATTGGTTCTAGTGCAATGGTTGTTTGTGTGTTGTTAATTGTGATGTGTTTTTTCAGCATGGTTGTTCACCCTTGTTTGTGTCTGTTGCTGTTGGCTGAGCGCAGCGCGAAAATTTGCGCGAAATGGGCCATTTGTATCTTTAAGCCTGAATAAAGGAGCATTCCAACCTATAGAATGACCACAAGAGGCATAACAAGGAGGGAGCATAGGCATAGGGATAGTATTAACTGTCACTAACATCAGGAATATCATCATAAAGTATTGATTCTTCAAAAGAAAAGTCTGTTTCACAGTTTGCACTGGGTTCCTCTTCAGGTAACCAGTTTTCAGGTATCTGTAACCGCTCTTCAGAGAACTCCATCTGGTAACCTAATCTTTGCATGATCGCCTTTTCTAATAGCTTAATGTTCACAGGAGCCGCACAGGTGAAGCCGTCATGCTGTAACAGTAATATCTTTCCTGGGAATGTCTCGCGGGCAATCTCCAGCATCTTGGCCTCTATTCCTTGTAACAGGTGCGCCATAACTTTAGGCTTCCCCTCGGTCTTTATATTGATACTGCATCCCATCGCATTCTTGATATTGCCCATCTTACTAACAGGCTGGTTTTGAATTATCGCTTTGCCTCCTTCTCGGACTTCCTTAAATAATGCTTTTACTATGTCGATCTTTCGGAATGCTTCTGCTGCCTCATTACCTAAATATTGAGGGAGTGCCGGCTGTTTAAAATACTCGCTGGAATAGGCTGTATTTTTAGCCCCGTAAATGATCGCCACCAGGCAATTTTTAACCGCTTTCTTTGGCCTATCAATTGACGCCGCTATTTCTACTCTAACCTTCTCTTTGTTGTTTATATATTCCAGCACAGCATCCGATTTATACCCTGCCTCATCTGCTAACTGCTGAAATAAATGGTAATGACAGTTTTCCATGTCGTAGTCATAACATCCCTGTAAAGCCGCTTTCCTAATGTTCCTGGGCGCAGTCTGTAGGTTCACGCCTTCAGCATATAATCGGCCGGCCTGGGATTCGGTGTACCTGTGAATCAATGCTGTTTCTTTTGAAATGTCAGTATATGAATGCCTGATAACATTTACTGCAAACCTTCTCTGGTATTCCGTTTTTTTAATATCTGTCGGGCGGTCATGAAATAATTCTTTCTGGTACAGTTCACTTTCCAGCTTCTTTATCTCTTCACGCCTCTTTATCTCTTTATCAAGTGCTTTTGCATACAGCAATAAATTATCAATGTTAACCGGCACTAAATTAGGAGGCATCCCGACAAGACTATTTTTTATGTTGCCCCCTTTCTGATTCCTACCCGCAATAGCTCTATCAGGCGTTACCATCTTGACTCCTGTAGGCCTGATAATTGAACTGCGCTCTTTAGGTAGTAATGATTTAAAGAATACCTCTTTTGCCAGTTGTGCTTTCTTTGATGGCCAATAGCATCTTGTTTCATGGCCGGCATCGCCCCACTTTCCCGGCGCAACATCAAATATATTCAGTTTGTCATTGATCTCATGAAACCGACCTTTACCAAATCGTTTATCAATCTCCTGATAGGGGATAGAGGTCCCGCCCCCGCTGTAATGATCGTATCTTTTGCGGTCGCATCGATCCAATAGCTTTGTAATGTGATACCTGTCATACCACTCCAGGGCTTTAAACCCTGGTATATGTCTTTCTAGTAGTGAGAGCCAGCCATTTAATACCCCGCCTTCATTAACTACTTTCCGTTTTCTTGGCATCTTTTTCCTTTTGGCGCTGTTGGCCTTATGGATTAATTACATAATTTTCTAATTACATAGTTTATTAATTACACATTACAGGCTATTTAAAAACCTGCTCAACATTGCTGTAAACAGCACCGGATTTAGCGCGTGATTGTAACACCAGGACTTTACAGTTAGTTCCTACCAGCTCTTCAATATCGACTCCCTGCATGATCTCCTGCCCTTCCAGGGTTCTACCTAATAAACCCTGTAGTAACTCGGCAAGTTTGCTCTTTGCGCTTAAATTAGGTGCGGTAGATCGCATAACCTTCATTCCATCGCATTCACCACCAGCAATAGTAAATTCAAACCCTATGCGGTGACCATAGGCATTATCAAATTGCCTGATCCCTGTCAGGATCGCCGGATAAGTCCCGTTCGGCACTGCATCCGCGGTCACTGTCTTTTTCTTTTGCTTAACAACTACGGCCATTTTTACTCCTTCTTTCTACTCGGCTTTTCATACAACCGTCCGGTTACATGAAAATTAATATCTGATTCAGTGGGGAACCTGTCTGTTTTAATGTCCGGCCTTGTCAATCGCTCCAGTAACCTCTGATAGAGTGGATGTTTTGCCAGTGGTGTTTTGTCAGTGGTCATCTATGCGGCTTTAAGTAAGTTGTGGATGTATTGTAATTTCCATTCCCCGCGCTTTCTGGTCAGCACTCCATCATTATTTAATTGCTCGGCAATCTCGCGCAGGGTGTAACCCTCTTTCCTTAACTGAATGATGTTTTGCAGTATCTCCTGCTCTTCAGGGTTTTCAATTAACTGGATACCATCACCGGCCAGGGCATAGCCATAAGGTATGGTTCCTATTCTCTGATTCTGAGCCTTTTTGTACTGTAGGGCTGATTTAGTGCGCTCGCTGATCTGATCGCGTTCAAACTGATTCATGACAGCCAGCATATTGAATATCATTTTACCCGCTGCGCTTGTTGTATCTATTTTTTCAGTAAGGGAAACCAGGTTAGCGCCTTTCTTCTGCAAGTGGTCGCCTATATCCAGCATATCTCGAATGCTCCGACTAATCCGGCTCATTGAATAGGTCACCAGGGCAATATCTTTACCTATGGAATCAATAGCATTCTGTAAGCCCTCGCGCTTATTCATAGATTTCCCGCTTATTCCGTCATCTCTGAACACTTCCACCAATTCATAATCATTAGCTAAACACCAGGCTTCAATCTTTGCCTGTTGCGCCTCCATGCTTACCCCGTCATCCACCTGTCCCTGTGTGCTTACCCTGATATAACCGATTGCTTTCATGATCCCGCCTCAATGTTTTTTATATTGTATGGATAACATTTTATCATTCAGTAAGTAATTACACAATTTAACAATGCTGTAATTAATTTTATTACTTAACTAATTAACTAAAGACATTTACTAAAAACCTCTTCCAGAATATCAACTACAGATCGCCCCTCGGATGCTGCTTTTACTTTCAGCTTAATGTGAAGCTCTGTCGGTATGTTGGCTGTCAGTCGTGTATAGCCCTCTGGCACTAATCCAGACTTCCCGCCCCTGAGCTTTCTCTTTTTGCTACTTGGCCCCTCGGCTGTCGGCCATGCGCCCGCTAAATCTCTCTTTTTAGGCGTTCTCTTTCGGGCGGGTGTTATGTCCTGCTCCTGGGTTTTATCGCCTCCTGTGGCGAATTTAAGGGCTTCCTCTGTTGATACCGGCTTTATCACAGGTTTAGTTGTTACTGCCATTTTCTTTTCCTCACTATCGAATATTTTATTTTCTATTAGTCGTTTAATGCCTTCAGTACTTCAGCACCTAAGTTCTGTATTTCATCTTTCGCGGTTTTATCATGCCATTCAATAACTGATAAACCATAAGCCAGGGCATCCGCATAAGAAACCCTGTAGCCTAATTTTGTTCTCAGCTCCGGCGCATCTAATTCTGTGTGAACAGCACTGCTTAACTCTTTGGCTGATTTTGTGTAGCTCCGGTATCTATTCCACAATATTCTGTAATCCAGTTGCGGCCGCTTTCCTTTGGCCTCTTCAATGGTCGCGAGTAAATCCGTGGTAGCCCATATTTCCGCCGCCGATGCCCCTAATGGAATGATTAGCAGATCACTTAGCATAAGCATTACCCGGGTTATCTCGGCTATCCTGGGTGGCGCATCCAGCACAATGTAATCATTTGCAGGGTTTAATCCCTGAATGATCTCTACCAGCTCTTTATGGTCTCTGGCTGTTGCCAGGGATAGCCGCTCGGCTCGGCTGTCTGTGGATCGCAGCGCATACCAGGACATAGAAGTACCCTGTGGCATATCGCAGTCAATCAATACTGTCTTTGCATCTTTCGCCAGGACTGCCGCTAAATTGGTTGCAATGGTGGACCGGCCGGCCCCGCCTTTGACTTGAACAATGCCTATTATCTTGGCCATTTTTGCTCCTGTTTTTTTGTTTTTGTTAAGTGGTTTTCTCGTTGTCGGCAAGCCTGTTTGTGTGTCAACCGATAGGTTGTCCACATTAAGGCGCAGCTAACTACAGGCTTTATATATAGGTAAAGATACAGGTAGGCCGCTGAGAGCCTTACTAGATAAGGGCTGTAGCCATATAGGCGGGAGTGTTTATGCGTATAGGCGGGAGTGTTTATGCGTAAATGCCCCAATATAGCGGGAGTGTTTATGCGTGGATAACTTTCCCAATTCACAGGGTTATACACAGGCTGATTAGCGGAAGTCATTTTGTTAACTTCCTGATATGCGGCTTACTTGGCTTTAACAGTAATCCGGTTTCCATGTTCTCAACATGCGCCGCCGGATATAACAGGACAATCTTTTTTAGGTGTAGCAGGAAATTCTTTTTAAAATCTCTGGTTCCCTGGGCCGTCATTGGATAGTTTGCGCCGAATTGAGCCTGTAATGCTTGCCAGGGTATTTTTGTTTGCTTCCTGAGATAGCTCATGCGGTAGGTTAGCCAGATATAAATATCCAGGGCCATAGGGCTTTGCTTAATGACCTTCAGGACCCGTAAATCTATTGGAACAGGGCTTTTAATGATCTCTTGAAAAAATGGCTCTGTGAGCTTCACAGTGGAGTTAAAGAGTGCTTTCTGATTCGGGTCTCGCGGATGCCACCATAAATCTGCATTATCAGCCACTTGAAGATTCAGCATTAATTCATGCACAACACCATCAGGCAATATATCAACATGATCGCAGTGGATCGCTGAGCTAAACAGTTTTCTTGTTTGTGATTTTAGTCGGGTAATGCTTCCCCATCGCCCGCCTGTAGGCACTAAGCCCAACTCGCGCATGAATGCAGACATAGAATCCCCAATTATCAATTCTCTTTCCTGGGTTCTGACTGCTTCAGTAGTCATCCAGGCAAGCAATAGACGCGGGATTGATCCGTAAGGCAAGCCGATAGAAGAGGGCGCGAGCATTGTCATGGTGAATGATCCATTCTTGCGAACAAACTCATTACCATCAGGTTTGGAGTGCGGCATAGTTGCCAGGGTAAGAGCGCGAGCCATAAAGCCCAATGCGCCGGCTTCTTTGGCCTCGCTGGCTTCTATCGCGAATGCTTCAGTTAAGAACTGATTTAAGTGCTTTTGATCCATAATATAAATTAACCTCTTACCTGAATGGCTTTTGGTTGTGCTGTAATTATGTAATTAATGATTTATCTAATCAATTTATATTTCCAGTTAAGTAAATGCTTAATTAAGTAATTACTATTGCTTAGGGTGACCTTAGGGTGATCCTATTCACCCTCGCGCGCGTGGATAGCGTCATTCAGCAAGGCACAGGCGTGGATTGATTTACTATCGTAGGCACCACCCAAAACCCGCAGCTATTTGCCGAATAGTTAAAATTGACTAAAGCCCCCTATTTTTTACCGTCTCCTTTTTTAGTTTCAAAGATGGCTTTTTTATGCCCAAACAGTCAATAGGCAGTCAAAATGATAGTTAACGCGATATTTCTGTGTCAAATGCGCTACTTAAAGAAAGAACGCTTCTTTGCCTGTAGATCTTTGCAGATACAACTTCTATAATCACCGATTTTAAATATTGTTTAATATCCGTGTCGCTAGTCTTGGGTATTATGGAGACACAAGTCAATGAGGATAGATTCGCAATTCGCTGAGTCCGAAATCACCGAAGATGAAATAGATTTATCTGATCTTGCCAGGAGAGTGAGTAAATATAAATACCGGATACTTCTTATTGCCATAATATCTGTTGTGCTAGCCGGGTTGTATATAACGACTACGCGACTAATGAGTCAATCTGATATCTATGAATATGTCATCCAGACCGATTTCTCTGGACGCAACCAGGGTAAGTACCCTAACGGCTCCCCTTTTCGACTGTCCGACATTATCTCACCCGCAGTCCTTTCTGGTATATATGAAAAGAAAAATATCGCTAGATTTGATATAAAGAAGACTGATTTTCTGGCTAGATTTTCAGTTGCCCCTTACACAAAAGATCGATCAATACTGGTAAAAAAATACGAACTATTATTCGATCAGAAAAAGGCTACCCTTGCCGAGTTGCAGGATATGCAACGCCAGCAGAGCCAGGAACTGGAGGCCGCTTCAAAGGTTGCTGCAATTTTACGGTTTAATTCAGCAGGTATGTCTATCCCCCAGGCGGTTGCCGAAGAGATACTGAAAAGTGTACCCATCGCATGGACGAATTATGCCATTAACTCCCTTGGCGTTTTGAAAGCCGACATCTCTATAGTCCAACCGTCCAGTTTCGATGATAATGTTATTCAAGGCCTGGATCCAGTTGCCGCTTTTGAAGTAATTATCCTGCGTTTAGACCTCTTGAATTCTCAATTATCGGCAATTTCAGAATTGGCTGGAGGCAATGTAGTCCAGGATACTGAAACTGGCATGAATACTAAAACCTTAAGAAGCAGCTTTCACGACATGAAGGTTCGACTGAAGGCGATTCCTCTGAGCCTGTACCAGTCATATTCAGCCAACTCACAGAATCGACCTTTACCGATCAAACTCTATTCATCAAAACTTTTTGAGCCAGAAATCATGGCTGGCATCGACTACCTGGTAGCGCTGGATATGCTGAGCGAAAGAATTCAACTCATCCGCTCCAATATCAATATCATACTCGAACAAAAATATGGTGGTATCGCTACAGATCTGGAAACAGGGCTAACGGTTTATGATATCCAGAGGTTACTGGAAGACATAAACGAGTTCGAACTAAGGCAATTAAGATCTCCCATTTTACAACTTGGAATTAGCAAGGACCCTCAACTTATTGAGTTTTATTATGTTTCCAGAATTACCGAACTGGAGCGTCAAAAAGAAAATTTAAGAGGAAAATCCAGTAACCTTGTCGATAGTTTGAATATTTATACTCGCAGTGGCAACGAAGGGAGCTTATCAACCGCTTCATCCGAATATCCACAGGGCGGCGGCACAACAGTCATTCCACAATTTGGTGACGCTTTTATAGATCGCCTGATCAAACTTAGCGAAGAAGGTGGAGATAAACAGTTTCAGCAGGAATTTTCAAAGAAGTCAGTGGACTTTCTTCAGTCGGTAGAAGACATTAAAACTGATCTCAATCGATTCAAGGAATATTTAAAGATTTTTACCGATCGCCTGAAAGATAAGGATAAAAGCGAGCCAGAGGAAATAGAGAAATACGTTGGGATATTAGAAGACAGGATTCCTAACATACTGTCCAGGTTAAAAGATTACTCCCAGGTTACGGTCAGAATTTCCCGTAGATTGCGGTATGCCAGCAATATGTTCAATTTGATGAATGGCCCTGACAGCTCGGTAAAAATATCTGAAGATTATTACCTAAGCACCGACAATACTGCTGAATTGAAAATGGAAGACTTCCTTCCAGTCATGAAGAAATATGCCGAAACTTTACTACGAATCTATGACACCGTTAGCGCAGAACAAAATGGACGGGATCAACTACTGTTTACGCCTATTACTAACGCAGAACTGATTCGTATAAAAATCATACAAAGAAGTGACGTCATTCTTATTGGTTTCGCTCTATTTCTAGGGTTATTCCTGGGCTTGATCAGTGCTTTTGTATCGTTGGGACTGGACGATAAGCATCAGGCTTAAGATATAAGCCGTAAGTCTGGGTTGGGGGGGGGCTCAAGTCTCAATCCATCCCGACTCACGACTAAATATTCAATTCAGAATTACAAGGCAACGCCAGCGCGTGCCCAACTCTCCGCTCGCTGGATACCGGCCTGCGTCGGCATGACGTGGTATCGGCGATAGTCGTAGGTCTTCTGCTCTAAGCCCATGTCGACCTCCTAACTCTAAAACAGCAGTCAACTAAAAAAACATTTCCACATATAAATTAAGGCCTTGCATGATAGCCATGCCAAGCGTAGGGTTAACCCCTAACAGGAAGTTAAACTCAACAAGGGCTTTCAAGGGGTCAGTGTTATTGAAATCCCAACTCTACCGAAAAGCCCCGTCACTGGATTACCTGGTCACGCCGGGTAATGACGAAATTAAAGAGAATATTTAGACAGCTTCCATAAGGCCTTGATACAGCTTTTAGGGGTATTTAGATGTCAGAGTAATGCCCACCGATAGCAAAAATATATATTGAATCATCGTCAAATTTATAAATCAGTCGGTCTTTTTGCGTTAAGCGACGAGACCATAAACTGGTGAGGTTATGTTTTAATGGTTCAGGCTTGCCAGTACCCGTACTCGGGTCACCTCGAAGCATTTCTTTTAATATACAGCATAAAGTTGTATGCATTTTTTTATCTTTATGTCTTAGCTTTTCATAATCAGTCCATGTATTCCCTTCAAATACCAGTGATTTCATTTAGCTCCTCGACAGTTGGTTTATATCCTTTGTTTTTAGCATTACTTGCCATTGAAGCAGCGATTTGTTTCATTAAGCTGTTATTTTGTAAAACATATAAAGTTTCTTGCTCGCGCTCCCAATCATCAGCACTCAAAATGACAAAATCATCTCCGCTTCGACGTGTCACCTTTAATGGTAAATGCTCACTAACAACCTGTTCTACAAAGCTTTTAAGGTTGTCCCTAAATTTATTTACGCTTATGCTATCCACTTGGGTGCCTCCAATTAAGTACCACATTTCCGTACATAATAATGATAAGCACCTTACAAAGCAAATTCGCTCGGACACAGTTGTAAGCGCCACTTAAACAATCAAGGATTCAGAAGGAGGGGTCGAGGCGTCTGGGGTCAAAAACCCATTAACTAAAGATGCTGTTAGGCCGCATAGATGGCAACTCCAGTATAAATCTTGCACCCGAACGATGGATACCGGCCTGCGCTGGCGTGGCTGAGGTATCAACGATAGTCGTATGCCCCAAACCCATATCGACTTTCGACTTACGCCCCTTTCATAAGAAACTGCCTTTTATCCATTTCAGCCATCATGTTTATTGCAAATATCTCCAACATCGGAATATGCTCATGCGCGGTTTGTAATGCCGATGCCAGGATGGCGTAATCCTTAATGTATTCATGAACCATTTTATTACGCAGATTTCGTAACATAACCCAGCTATCAACCGATTCTAGCAACCCTAGCTTCTCGGCTTTGTCCAGATTATCTATAAATGCTTTTTGCCTTTCGTTCATGGCAGACAGTAATGTGGGTAACAATTTATCGCCCAGGGTATCTTGCAAACGACCGAACCGGCTGACAAACGCATCTATTTTCTCGGCAAGCTCTTTATTTTCACTTAATGTTTGCGCTCGTTGCTCGGTAAATGGCTCAGAGAACACTCGCTGATCGGTGTACTTTAAATGCTCTATCTCTAACAAAACGATGTTCTGGTAAAAACCCAGCTTTTCTTTGATTTCTTGTGGGACATTCATAGCTTGATGCCCTGTCTTTTAGCCATATCATGAATAGGCAGGTACTGCAGGTTAGGGGCCAATAGAATGACATCTACCTTTCTTCCCTGAAGCGTTCTCATTATCTTGGCACTGGTCATGGCTGCGATGTACGCGGGGTTTTCCAGCGGTTTGTTGACACTAACCATAATATCGATATCACCTCCCTTTTCATCATCATTAACTCGAGAGCCGAACAGGGTAACGGTCGCTCCTTCACCGCAAACCTGCTCTACCTTTTCAAGAATGACTCGATGATCTTCTGGGGATAATCGCATTTCAGATTTTTCATCCTGGATTAGATGTATTTGAACAACTACTTTAACACCCTTGATTATGGGCTGCAAAATGGTTTAGGGAAATATAAACACCATCTAATAACAGGGGGGGGGTAGTGTAGTTGAATTGGTAAGTCGTAAGTCGGGAGTCGGGAGTCGGGAGTCGGCGGAGTTTCGTGGGGTCAGTGGAGTTTCATGGGTCAGTGTAGAATGGCACTTACTTTGAGCTTCATGGGGTCAGAGTTTCATGGGGTCGTTTCATGGGGTCGTTTCATGGGGTCGTTTCATGGGGTCAGCGTTTCATGAGGTCAGTGTTGTTGAAACCACACATTTGACTCATCACGATATTACGGGGTTAGGTCACCTTTCCTAGTCTGCGCTACTGGATACCGGCATTCGCACGGTATGACGATCAAGCCTGCAACCAGCCGTCAGCCGGTTGGTACACCACAGTCAGATCATAGCGATTGAAGGTAACTCCTACCGAATGAAAGAGGCTCAAGAACAGGCCACGAAGCGCAAAAATGCACCCATAAAAAAAGGAGTCTCCAAATGAAAATCCTGAAAATGACCACACATTGGACAACCGAAGAAGCGGATTGCCTTTATCGGCTACTGGATGAGTTTCAGAGTGCCATATGGGAACAGTATGGAAAGGATATCGAGCAACTGTATGAGGCTCATCGTGAAGAACAGTGGAAACTTAAACAGGCGCGGGAGAGCGAAGTGTCATCGTTTGATGAAATGCCGTTCTGAGCCGAGTCAATCCATAGGCGATGTGGTGGCTTTTAGGGGGTTACAAAGCTGCGGCAAATAGCTGCGGGTTTGCACCGGCGTTAACAACTATTCACCCTCGCGCGCGTGGATAGCGTATTAATGCGGTAGCACTAGACGACCACATTAATAAACCAAAAACCCTATCAGAGATGGGCGTCAGTAAAGACCAGTCTAGCAAGGGTAAGAGCAGAAAGAAAATGCGGGGAATTGCTCAGGGATATGGATAAAGCGAAAGGAGCATCAGAGCCAGG
>FLOH01001606.1_pt1 | contig 12196 bp, 11 predicted proteins | sample 756751 | NCBI WGS metagenome assembly FLOH01 (sample SAMEA4026879, study PRJEB14308) | marine metagenome | biome: coastal water; material: water | depth 74 m
AAATATTTAGGAAGTTTACCTGAAGTCTCATATTTCAGGGTTAAGCTAAAGTTTCACTTCCAATAAAAAGTTAAGTACCGATTTAGTCGTAAAATAGGCTTTTTTAGCTTAAGTTAGCGCCATTCACAACTGGAGACTGTTGTCTAAAAACTAGAAATTCCTGTAAATATCGTCAATTATACAATGACTTAGGAGCGAAAAACTTGTAAGAGATAATTTTATAGCCTCATTGGTGTTTCTGGAATTGAAAAAATATGATTTTTACAGTTTAAGGGAGTATTTTTAAAAGTATGGAATTATTTGGGAGATAATAATCCTCTGATTCTTTTAAAGCTTCATGGTATAGAGGTTCAGGAGATAGTCTCATCTTCTCAAATTGACGCTGAAGTTCCCTACCCCATAGAGATTAGCTATAAAGAGAGTTTTAATCCTTTAAGCAGCTTAGAAGAGCCTTTAAGCATTATACACCATGATGATGCTACAAACTTTATACTCTCCCTGCTTCCTAGCAACCCACCCTTTGCACCAATTGATTATAAAGTTGTCATGAGTGAATTTTACAAAGCAGCAAAAAAAGCACTGCCTCAAACCCTCCCACCTATTCATAACGATAACATAGAGAAGATAGAGAGACTTTTTAAAGAGTCAAAAATTGAGATTGTTATTGATAGAAGTATGCAAAAAAACAAAGCAATTTTAAAACATAAAGTGTTTCGTCAAGAGGATGCGATTGTTGATATATTAGCTCCCTATATGCTTAGTAGAAATAACTTGGGATGCAGTATAGATCTTATTAGTTTTATGAGACTCTTTTTATCATTTAAGAGTGAAGATGGAAGTGAATATTACAGATACTTCTATCAGCTAAGCAGGGTAGGGTATCTCATCATTAATGCAAATGCGTTTATTCCAGCAGTTGTTAAAGAGAGATCAAAAAGTAGATTCTTTATATCTTGGACACCACTCAACACGCAAAGCTTTACCGAACAACTAAATGTAATAGTGCCAAATGCAATTGCTTCGGTGAGGCATACTCAAAGAGGAGAGTACTTTGATGCAATAAGCGCTACGAAGATGTTTCTAAGCGGGGTATTAAATGACTACGTAAAAGCTATGAACTTTATGCATAAGCGAAGTATTAATAATCCTCCCGATATCTCAAAAGCTTTTTTTAGAGGAGAATCTTTTTTACAACGCGGTGCCGGCAGACACAATATAGATAGAGCAGTTGCCAATACATTTAGTATCTTTATGCTCTCTAAAAGCAAGTACGAGTTAAAAGCCTCTTTAGATTTAGATGAGAGTAGCAAGAAGTACAAACTCTCCTTCTATGTAAAAGATACTATTACCGATAAGAGCAGTTATTTTAAAGAGGCATTGAGAGATGATGATTCAAAGGAACTTTTAAAGCTCATTGCTCCACTGCAAACAATCTTGCCAGAGATAGAGAAGCTCTTTTCTCAAAACAGTATAACACTAGAAAAAGAGTCATTTGAGAACTTCATCCTAGAGAGAGCCTCTTTGCTCAATTCACTTGGAGTAAAAATAGAACTCCCTAAAGAGTTGCACAATCTCATAAAGCCAAGAGTTGCACTCTCAGTAAAAGCCAAAAAGAGTCCAAACTCATTTTTAGATCTGCAGAAGATTTTAGAGTATGACTGGGTTATTGCTATTGGTGAACATCAACTCAGTGTTGAAGAGTTTATGGCTCTTGTAAAAGAGCAGGGGCAAATTATAAATTACAAAGAGAGCTTTATAACCCTCTCCGCAGATGAGCTTAAAAATCTTCTAGCATCTGCCAAGAAAAAAACAAAGCTTAGCTCCTATGATATACTCAGAGAGAAGTTTAACAACAACCTTTTTTTCGACACAAGCTTAAGTGAGTTTTTTGAGAATCTTTTCAGAGATAAAAACATCATCATCCCAAAATCTCTTAATGCAACACTTCGTCCTTATCAAAGTAGGGGAGTAGAGTGGGCGGTGGGTAATCTATTAAATGAGTTCGGAATTATCTTAGCAGATGACATGGGACTGGGTAAAACTATTCAAACAATAGGAGTATTGCTTTATCTCTATGAGAATAAACATGCAAAAAAACAAGCGCTTGTTGTTGTTCCGACATCACTTCTAAATAACTGGCAAAATGAGCTAAGCAAGTTCGCACCATCTCTTTCTTTCTCACTCTACTATGGACAATCAAGAACAATAGAAAAATCAAAAATTATTATTACAACCTATGATACCCTTAAAAGGGATGAAACTCTCAAAAAGCATCCTTTTGACATTATAGTCATAGATGAAGCACAAAAGATTAAAAATCCAGATACACAAGCAGCCATAGCTGTCAAAAATATCACCGCAAAATATAAAATAGCACTTAGCGGAACACCGGTTGAGAACTCTTTAAGTGAACTCTGGAGCATATTTGACTTCGCACTTCATGGTTACCTCGGAGAGTTAAATCAATTTATCAACCGCTATGCAAAACCTATAGAGATAGAAAAAGATGAGAGTGCAGCTGCAGCGCTTAAAAATATAACTGCACCCTTTATGCTGCGAAGATTAAAAACTGACAAGAGCATCATTACTGATTTACCCGATAAGATAGTCATAGATGAGTACGCATCTCTTAACCCAAAACAGGCGGCACTCTACCAAGGAGTTGTAGACTCTACTATGGAGAAGTTAGAGACACTTCCCGGCAATGAACGCTATGGACTTATCTTTAAACTTATCACTGAGTTAAAACAGATATGTAACCATCCAAGAAACTTTGATAAACAATCACCCTATGAAGCCCTGTTAAGTGGAAAGACAGAGATGCTTTTAGAGATACTTGAAAATATCATTGCAAAGGGAGAGAAGGTATTAATATTTACACAGTATGTGGAGATGGCAAAGATTCTCTCACAGATTATAGAAAAAGAGATGCTTATAGAGTCACTTCAGCTAGATGGTTCCATGAGTAAAAACGCAAGAGAAAAAGTTGTGGATAGGTTCGAACAAAGTCATGAACACCCTATATTTATACTCTCACTTAAAGCGGGTGGGGTAGGGCTAAATCTTACATCTGCATCCAATGTCATCCATTATGATTTGTGGTTTAACCCGGCAGTGGAGAATCAGGCAACAGATAGAGCCTTTAGAATAGGACAGAGTAAAAATGTCTTTGTATATAGATTCATCACAAAAAATAGCTTTGAAGAGAAGATAGATAACATGATAAAAGCTAAACTTGCGATTGGAGAGATGAGTATAGCGGTTGGAGAGAAAAATATTGCTAGTATGAGTCATGATGAGATTAAAGAGTTATTTCAATAATCATTTACAAGAGTAGAAATAAGATATTTTTACATAAAAATTAAGGAAACAAAGAATGGCTCAAAAGGCAACAATCTATAAAGCATTTCTAAATATTGCTGATATGGATAGACACTACTATGCAGAACATAACCTAACACTTGCCAAGCACCCGTCTGAAAATGATTTTAGAGTTATGGTACGTATAGCAGCATTTGTACTTAATGCTGATGAGACACTGCAATTTAGTAAAGGTATCTCTCAAGATGATGAACCTGATTTATGGAGCAAAGCACTTAATGGGGATATTAAACTCTGGATAGATTTGGGGCAGCCAGATGAGAAACGCATTAGAAAAGCTTGTGGTCGATCAGAAAATGTAATAATCTATACCTATCAAGAGGGGAGTGCAAAAAATTGGTTTAAACAGAATGAAAATTCTCTTAAACGATTTAAAAATTTAAAAGTAATTAATATGAAGATAGATGGGGATGTAGAACTTTTAACGCAAAAATCAATAAATCTGCAATGCAATATCAGTGACGGAGAGCTCACACTTATTGATGAGAATCAAAGTGTAATTATTACAGAAGAGATATATAAAGATCTCTAAAATAACTTTTGTTCTTCTATTAAATGAGTTCGTTTTTTAGAAGATTTCTTATCTTGAGGAGTTCTTATATTATTTAGTATGTATCTATTTGTTATATCTCAAATCAAAAAGACTCTCTAGAAGATGATCGTCATGTAATCTCTCTCTTCTTTTTTTCTTCTTTTTGAAATAAAAAAATAAAGGCACCAGAAGAGCTATAAAAAGAGTCATGGCAAAGAGAGCATCAAACATGTAACATTCTTTTTAGATTTTCTAATCTATTTAAAATATAAACAACACTTCGCTCTTTAGATGTAGAGAGTATATAGAGTAATAAATCATAATCTTGAACCATGTAAACCTCTTTTTTCTTACATTATTATACACTAAAAAAAATAATATTTATGCAAATATTACAGGGTGTCATTGAAAATTAAGTCTCTTTACTTTATCTCAAGAGGTGTTAAAGTACTTCGCTAAATCAGTGTCAAGTACTCTAGTTGCTCTTTATAAATTCACTACTTTAAGTGAGTTTGAGATTTAGCCCACTCCAGTGCCTCGGTTAAACCTTTTTTGTAATCACCATCTTTTAAAAGACTCATCTCTTCAATTTGGGAAGAGAGCATAGCTTCAAACTCTTTTTTCAGCAGAGCATCTTTCTCATAAAAGTGATAAATTAAATCTAGTATATACTCCATAGCAGTAATCTTTCCTTTTTTATATTTTTCAGAAATCTTGAGACTTTTAGAGTATTTATATACAGTGAGTTGATCTAAACAATTTGTGCTAATAGTTTCTAAAAGATCTTTCGTGCTGCTCATAGTAAAATTATATTGTGAAATATAACTTTATTCCAAAAGTATGTCTCTGCGCAATATAAATATTAAAAGAGTATACTCAACATTTTTAACTTCACTAAGCTTCACACAAATCTCATCAGTGACTAAATCTAATTTACGAGCCTTATCATAGTAAAAGAGCAGCTGTCTTACCCAGTTAGGTGAATGGATTACTATAATCAAATCTTCTTATAGCACTTACTTGTTTTTAAGAAAAAGTTTGAAAGAGAAAAAAGCAAAGGTGTATTAAATCACTTCGTTTTTTAAGAGAAGAGTGGATTAGTAAATCCAGTTACCAATCCATTAACTGAAATTGAATATACTTTTTTATTAGTAACTCAATTTACTAAAAAGGTAAGCAAAGATGAAAAAAAGTAAAACTAAAAGTCAACTCATTCAAGAGTTTGATAAATTTAATTCCACCTCTATTGATGAGAACCTTTTGAGTAGTGCTTTTGATCAACTCAAAAAAGAGCTTGCTATCTCAAAAGAGATTTTTATAACAGACAGTATATATCTAACTCCATTTAAACTTGAATATGTAGAGAACTCTGGAGGATTAAAGAGCTATTTCGTGGGGATGGAACAGCAATTAGAAGAGAAGAGCGAGCACTATGTAAAGCTCTCAATCAAACGAGATGCAAAACTCATAGCAATTAAGTCCTTTGGCAAAGTGTCCAATCTTGAGAGCGATAGACTCAATAAACTCTTATTGATGATTAGACTCTCTCAATACCATTTTAAAAACAGAGAGTTGTACTCTCTTGAGATTGCAATAAAACAGTTGCTAAAATAAAACAACTTATAAACTTCTTCTTACTCTCTTAGATTACTAAAGGAAAAAAGTGTGATATTGACATTTGGAGATAGTCTCACAAGAGGCTTTGGAGTAGAAAATCACTACAGCTATCCTAGACAGCTGCAAATAAAAAGTGGCATAGAAGTCATAAATGCGGGTGTTAATGGTGAATTCTCTGCAGAGGGAGCTTTGCGTCTTCCTATGCTATTGAGATACAGACCTGAACTTGTTATACTCTGTCATGGTGCTAATGATATCCTAAACAATCTCTCAACTATTAAACTCAAAGAGAATCTGCTTTTAATGATAAACTTAATAGAGCAGAGTGGGGCTAAGGTTCTACTCGTTGGTGTTCCTGATTTTACCTTGAGTCATTTGAGAGTTCATAATCTCTACACAGAGATAGCACAAGAGAGAGGAGTGTTGTTTGAAGAAAAAGTGTTATTAGAGATACAGATGCGAAGTTCTCTAAAGAGTGACTTTGTGCATCCTAACGCACAAGGTTACGAGATGATGGCGGATGCTTTTAAGAGTGTTTTAAAAATTTAAAATCAATTGCATAAAAAATGTCACTATTTGCCAGAAGATGAATTAGTAAATTCAGTTACCAAATCATTAATAAGAGTTGAATAGACTTTTTTATTAGTAACTCAATTTACTAAAAAGAAAATAACGATAGATACATCTTTTAAACTATAAATCTCTTGACTCTTTCACTCTTTTTCTCTACTATATTTTTAAGTTAGAGAAGAAAAGAAAAGAGGAGAGAAAGATGGCAAAGAGTTACGACTTAATACTTACAAGGCTCATAACGATATTAACAATGCTCTCAAATGATGAGAGACCAAATACGCTTAGTTTAGCTGAAGAGTTTAATGTCAGCACAAAAACTATACAAACAGATATCTATAAAAGATTACAATCATTTGCAATTGAAAAAGATGTTTTAGGAAGATTTAAATTTATCAATGGTTTCTCCCTAGATAAGTCAATGCTTGATAATCATGAGATGATACTGCTCTCTTTAGCACTCTCTAACTTCAGTGAGCAAGAGAAGTTTAGTAAAACAACAGAGTCCATAATTCAAAAGCTTATCTATCCATACCTTTTGAATCCCTATTATATTAAATCTAACACGTATGAAGCACTTCATAGCGACTCTATAATCCTATCATCATTAGAGCGAGCCATTAAAGCTAAAAATATTATAATTATCAAACAGAGTGAGAACTCAACAAGAGTAGAACCCTATAAAATTGCTGCCTATGATGGCTTTTGGTATCTCTTTGCAAAAGATACCAAAGATAATAGAGTAAAAACCTTTACACTCTCAAATATTACAGATGTAAGAATATTAGAAGAGTATCATAAGAGTGATATGATTGAGATAGAAAAAATCCTCAAAGGCACTCAAAGTGCTTGGTACGATGATGGAAACTCTTATGAAGTAGTGATTGAAGTTTATACCGATATAGCGGATTACTTTTTAAAAAGAAGTTTTCTACAATCCCAAGAGATTATAGAACATAAAGAGAACGGTTCACTGATAGTAAAATTTGAAGTGACGCATGATGAGGATGTAGATAATCTCATAAAATCTTGGCTGCCTCATATAAAAGTTATCTCACCTCAAAGGTATAAAGAGAAGATAAAGCGTGAACTTCAAGAGTATTTAGCAAGTTACTAACTCTTTAGAATAGATGAAAATATCATTGTTTCAAGATATAAGGAAACAGCTGTAAAAATATGTATGAAAAAAAAGATGTAGTTATGATCACCATGGAGGAGTATGACGCACTTTGTAGCTTAAGAGAAGAGACACCCATACTGTGAACCCTTCAAAGCTATAAAATGAATCAAGCTTAGAGATATGGGAGTATAGTCAGTCATAATTTTAAAGTGGAGCAGGGTGGTAAATATATTAGAGAGTGTAAAATAAACTGTGTAAACCTTAAAAAGTAGATTCATTTGATAAACTAATCAAGTGAATTATTTTAAGGATTTACATATGAGTTTAATAAACCACGAAGAGTTAAAAAAACAATTAGCATCAGGTGAGCTAACATCTCTAGATGATATTACAGCAGAGTTTAAAAATATACTTAAAGAAGTAATACAGACTGCATCACAAGAAGAACTCACTTCACATTTAGGCTACGACAAACATCAAGAATCTACCAGCTCCAACGCTCGTAATGGCTACAACAATAAAACGATAAACTCTAAGTATGGTCAGTTTGATGTCTCTATCCCAAGAGATAGAGATTCAAGCTTTGAACCACAACTAGTAAAAAAGCGTGAAGTATATTTAGATGGGACAGAAGATCTAATTCTTTCACTCTATACCAAAGGTATGAGCGTAAGAGATATACAGCTTCATCTTGATGATTTATATGGGTATGAATTATCTGCTCAAACAATTTCCAATATCACAGAAAAAGTTATTGAAAAAGCTAATGAGTGGCAGTCAAGACCCTTAGACCCAATCTATCCAATAATATTTATGGATGCGACAGTACTCAAAATCCGAGTTGATAGAGTCGTTAAAAACATAGCCGCGTATATTATGCTGGGAGTAACGCTAGAAGGTAAAAAAGAGATTATAGGTATTTGGATTGGCGAGAATGAAACAAGCAAGTACTGGCTCACTGTTCTTAACGATATTCAAAAGAGAGGCATCCAAGATGTCCTTATATTTGCGATAGATGGTCTAAATGGCTTCAATGAGGCTATAAAAGCCGTTTATCCTAAGGCTGAGATACAAAGATGTATAGTTCATCAGATACGAAGCTCATTAAGATTTGTATCTTGGAAAGATAGAAAGGCGGTTGCAAAAGATTTAAAACCAGTATATGCAGCACTTAATGAAGAAGACGGTCAACTAGCACTTACAGACTTCAATGATATTTGGGGTAAAAAGTATCCAAATATTACAGCCTCTTGGCAGACACACTGGGCTGAATTATCCACTTTTTTCAAATATCCAGATGCAGTTAGGAAGCTAATTTACACTACAAATCCAATAGAATCTCTCAATGCCACGATAAAAAGAAAGACTAAATCTAAAGGTTCATTTCCTACAGAAGCATCTGCTTTTAAGGTTATGTACCTTGCTACACAGGAACAACAAGAAAAATGGAATATATCTAGTATTAGAAATTGGTTTGAGATTTATCCTCAACTCAGTATATTTTTCAGCGAAATTATGTCAAAATATACTAAATGATTAATGGATAAGAGGTGGGTTTACACAGTTAGGTTTACACTCTCATATATTAGTTTTTAACACTATAATATTTCAATATCCTCCATCCAGTTTTCAATAAAGGCCCTTGAGCTCTTGAACCTTTTGAAATCCTCAATGAGATTCTCTGTTACTCTTATATCTTTACAAGTAAAGCTAAGGTAGTTATCACTCATAGAATTCACTCTCCTCATATAAAATACAGTCACTTAACTTAATAACTTCACTTTCCATCTATTTAAATATTATCATTATCGTTCTCCCTGTTTTTGTATTTTTTAGATTCATAAAACGCATACATCGCTATTGATATTGATAGAATAAGACCGAATATATTTGTGTGCTCGTAAGCACCAAGTAAACCCCATCTTGACATTTAGGAAAATTTAACTTTATGTTCAAACATTAAATCTCCATAAAGTAGGGATTTTACACTATTATTTATACTTACTTTTATACTAAAAGTTGCTAAAATAACTCTATGAATGAACCAGCAGTTACGATAGAAACCTTACTTGAAATCATGAAAAATCAATCACAATTGATTGATGAGCAAGACAAGAAGATTGCTGATTTACAACAAAAACTAGATTATATGATTCGCCAAAAGTTTGCATCTTCATCTGAGAAATTTCCAAGTAATCAACCATCACTGTTTGAAGATTTAGAAGATGTACCTAAAGAAGAAGATACTAAAACTGAAACAATAACTTTTACTCGTAAAAAAAGAGGGAATAAAAAACTTCCACCAGAGTCATTACCTCATATTAGAGTAGAGCATGATTTAAAAGATGCTGATAAAATCTGTAGTTGTGGATGCTCACTTAAAAGAATTAAAGAGATAAGTTTGAAACAATACGATATTGTCCCAGCAGAGTTTCGAGTAATGAATCATATTAGATTTACTTACACTTGCTCATCTAACTGCGGAGCTTCACCAATAACTTCACCACTCCCACCTCAAGTATTACCTCGTCATCAAGTCACACCATCATTCTTAGCTACAATAGCCGTAGAGAAGTTTGAAGATGCGATGCCATTAGATAGACAAGTTAAAAAATATAGACAAAGATTTGGTGTTGAGTTTACAACTACAACTTTTTCAAACTGGATGATTCAGACATCCGAACTAAGATTAAAACCCTTGATTGAGAAACTATCTACTGTTCAAATGAATAGAGGTTATATCCAAGCAGATGAAACAACACTGCAAGTTTTAAATGAGAAAAACAAAAAAGCTAAGTCTAAATCCTATATTTGGTTAAAAGCTTCGAAAGTAATTGATAGCGATGGTAAACATAAACATCCTATAGTTTTAATGCACTACTCATCTAACCGTAATGAAAAAACGTAACCATTCAGCACCCAGCTAAAACAGGTATATAAACCTCACCCTTTAAAATATTACCCAACTCTTCTAAAACAGACCTATTGTTTTTCTTCATAGTGGAGATAAAACCTCTAATTCTATTAAACATTTGGGCTCCTTTAAAACTAGCGAAGCATCCTGAGATTTTTTCTTTGACTTTTAACATTCTCAAATCTCGTTCCGCTAAATTATTTGTAAATGGCACTAATAAATTTATGAAGAACATTAGAGTCCCTTCTTTATATTCCACCATTCTATCTAGGAGATTTTTTCCTTTACTTTGTTTTGGTTTTCTTTTAGTTTTTGGTATTTCTGTCGGAGGTGGATAATATTTTTCAGCTGCTTTGCATATATCATCGTATCGTTGATAATATTGTTGTATTTTACCTTTTGAAGGGGATAGTTTATCATTCTCTTTCATTGAATATAAATAATCATTCATGCTCGTTAGAAGTGTATGCATATCATTAGCCCATATTACATTTTCATTTTCTGCAATGCCCTTGAGTTCTCTTAGGATATGTGCATTGCAAAAGCTATGCGTACACTCATACTTGTTATAGGCCTTCCAATGGTCATGAACGGCAATGCCATCAAAGAATGGCAATATCTCCATATCATCAATAGCCTCACTCCCTCTTTTTGCATGTATCATATAGTAAGTCAATACGCTTGTAGAGATTACATGACTCCAATGGAGTTTCCCACCGATATTTGTACCGGTCTCATCTACGTTGATAACGGCTGATTTAAGGAGTTGTTCTTTAGTTTTTTTCTCGAAGGAGTCTAACTTATTGTGAAAATCTTGAAGTATATTATAAACTGTTCCACTACTCATGGTATGCGACGTTAAATCTCCTACAAGTTCAGTTATCCTCTCATAGGGCACCATCTGATAGGTATTGAGATATGCGATAAATGTCTTGATATTATCTCCATATTGAACATAGGAGTTTAAAGCATCAGGAAAATCTGGTTTATTAACTTTAGCGCAACAAGGGCATACTTTACTATGTTGTTGAAACTCTGTAACTTTCATTTTTACTGGGGGTATGTCAAACACTTGTTTTTTGGAAATAGATTTAACCTCTACGTCTAGCAAACTATGGTTACACTTGCTACAGGTGGAACTTTCTAATACTTCTATTTTATCTGGGTTATCGGACTTTTTGAGGTTGTTACTCGTACTCCCTTTTTGACCGCCTCTTTTTTTATCTGTGTTTTTATCTTTTTTAGATTCTTTCTCTTTAAAGCCATCATCTGTTGATGGCGGCTTTGAACTATTTGTACTGTCTTTATTTGAACGCTCTTTGAGTTTTTTAATCTCTTGTTTGAGTAATATGTTTTCTTCTCGGAGTTGTTTGTTTTCTTCTTGGAGTTGTATGTTTTCTTTTCTGAGTTGTTGAATTACCTCGTCTTGTTCAGATAATTTCTCTTTCATTTGTTGGAGTTCTAAAAGAATATTTGCCATTATCTCATCTTGATTCATAATGAAAATACTCCTTCTTAAATATATGTCAGTGTATCTAAAAAGTGCTTTTAAGCCCCTTGTTTAGGTGCATAAAAGACTTTATTATGATGATGATTTAAATTACAATTTTTGTTGTGCTGAATGGTTACCATATAAGCTTATAATTGTTTCTTGAATCTTATAATCTATTTGTTTGCTATCTCCAGCAATCACATTAGTCTCAGAAGCTTCTTTTAGTTTCAATCTACACACCCTCCCCTTTATGACATAATTCCAAATTATTAGAGGAGCATTTTGTGAAAATCCAAAGCAAACAAGAGAGAAATAGTATTATCTACATCTCTTATTTCTATGGGTGATTAGAAAGTGGAGATAGAACGGCAGGGGTGAATGGCGCTAACTTAAGCAATTTATCTCATAAAATGAGGGCATATAATCTTAAAAACAATCCACTATAAAATATTTAGGAAGTTTACCTGAAGTCTCATATTTCAGGGTTAAGCTAAAGTTTCACTTCCAATAAAAAGTTAAGTACCGATTTAGTCGTAAAATAGGCTTTTTTAGCTTAAGTTAGCGCCATTC
>FLOH01001607.1_pt1 | contig 12138 bp, 8 predicted proteins | sample 756751 | NCBI WGS metagenome assembly FLOH01 (sample SAMEA4026879, study PRJEB14308) | marine metagenome | biome: coastal water; material: water | depth 74 m
GCGTGGTGGGGTTGATTCGCTATTGGGCCTGGGGGTGGTGCGTACTTGCCGTGAGCGGCCGGGGGTCGCTATGTAGGCGGGTGCACCGGGTAGGCGATGTTGAGGTGGCGTATGACGTACACCCAGTACCTGGTTTCACCTCCTTTACGGCCCGCGAGATGGCCTAGTCCTTGCGTGAACCACATGTACCAGTTGTGGACGTAGCGTCGGAGCCGTTGTTGGCTGGCCCCTTGCTCATGAAGCCGACGCGAACGTTCAACTAGGCGCTGCATGCTCACTGACGAGGGCACTAGCCGTCTTCGCGGGTGGATGAAGAAGCCCAGGAATTCGAACCCCCTTTCTGCTCTTCCAATAAATCTTTTGCCCGGATGCACCTGCAGGCGCAAGTCGTACAAGACGGAGTGCATTCGTGCGATCGCTTTGCGCAACAGGTGTCGGGTGCGCGCCATGATTGCGATGTCATCGGCATACCGGATGTAGTCGATGCCCCCACCCGAACGCAACTGGTCCATTGCCTCATCCAACGGACCTAGATAAATCGCGCTGAGTAACGGCGAGAGTGAACCTCCGGCAACCATTCCCCGTCCCGTGTTATCCACATCGGGGACCGTGAGGTATTGGTGGATGACCGCGGCGGTGTCTTGTGGGACACCGGCATCACGCACGATTGCGAGTAGGACCCCGTGGTCGATAGTCTCGTAGTAGGAACGAACATCGAAGCGGGCAATGAACGGCAGTTGCGGCATGCGTGCGTGCACGAACAACACACTGCGCTTTACGCCCCCGTGACCACGGACGTGCGCGCAGTATCGTGATACCCGGGGCACGCGTGCAAATTCCAGTGCGCGCTTGGCGCCTCGGATTGTGGCCACGCTCTCCGGTGTCCAAGATACGAACCGGTGATCATCGGCCCACCACATGCCGGCGTACGTCAGCATGCCAAGCCCCGTGATTCCCCACAGCAGTGCGCATCACGGCGCTGATTGCGAGAGCGGTCGGGACCTGTTCTGCCTCCTAGCGACGCCTTCAGGTCTCCCTCACCAAAAAATCGGGGTGGAGTTTAGTGCGTCTTCGGCAAGTGGTGACGAGCGCCAGCCCATGGTGACTGGCACGTCGTAGAGCCGGCCCGGTGCATATCTGGGCCAGAAGTGCCGCATACCGGGCACCATGACCTTGACCACCGGCATTCGAACATCGGGGTGCGTCATATTCATCACGTGCAGTTCCATGCCGTGGCCTTCGACGAGGGCCTGCACCCGTTCGACATTTTCCTTGCCGTCAGTGCCCCAGTTGTGGGCATGGGCCAGCGGGCCAACCGGATTGCCGTGCGGCAAGACGTAAGGATGCGGCTCCATGGACTCTTCATTCCACCACGCTATCTCCGGGTGCATCCCAGCCCGAACGGACGGATCAAGCTCCCCGACTTCCAGGGCCGGGATCATCCCAAGCATTTGATTCATCTCGGTGATCGCGCGCAGTAAAGCACCGCGTGCATCGCGGTGCGCACCGAAGCCGAGGAGCACCCGCGGCTTCCCCGTGCGCGCCTGGGATACGGCAACGAAGGTCGGGATGCCCAGGTCACTCGTCACGTCTAAGACCCACACATCTCGGTCAAGTTCCCTCGCGTAATGCTTCTGCACTTGGGTAATGTAGGTCTCACCGAAGTGCGTGGCGTACGCGTCGAGGTCGGCTGCCGGTCGCTGGATCCGGTTGTACCACCAGGTGGCCACCGCATCACGTTCCACCAGCTCGAAGAATCCTTGCAGGATTGCGTCCTCAATAGACGTGCCGGCCGCATTCCCATTTGAGTCAGCGTTACACCCGTTGCGTGCGTAGGCGCCGCGGTAAAGATAAAAAGCGAACGGGGTCGGCACCCACACTCGCCGATCCCGGGTTAGCGACCAGGCCGGGGCCCATTCCATTTCTTGGTTCGGGTCGAACTCGATGGGCACTTTGTGCATGGATTTGTGCGTGGCATTCCACTCTTCGCGATCGGCGTACTGTTCTGCACTGAACAGGGTCATGCTGCGCGGATCGATCGCATCCGGCCCCAACTCGGCCAATGAACCCACCATCGTCGGCTCCTCGCCGGTGTAGGTCGCCGCGAATCGTTCTATCGCTTCGGCGAGCGCCCCGGCTTGAGCCTGTTCCGCGGTAGTGCCCTTCCCGCCGGCGCTTTGCCGGAAACCGCACAGCTTGGCACCCTTTTGCACGGTCGCCAAGTTCACCCCGGATTCCACGATGTGGATCACGCTGTTCTCATCAGTGGTTCGGCGCAACACTTCGACGATACCGGTACGCCGACTCACGTGATGGCCGTACATTTCTATCGTCTGGCGGGGGGTCAACTTCCGATAGGAGCCGTCGTCCTTTGCATCGAGGGCGCCATCTTGTAGCACGATCCGGTGGTGATCATCATCAATGCCGATCACCGCACCGCAGGCGGAACATTGTGGCCGTCGCACCACGTGGTGCACCTCACGCCCGCCCGTGAGGTGATCGAATACCACCATGTGTTCCACCCCAGGATCAGCGTGTGCGAAAGATTCAGAGAACCCCAAAGCTCGACGCTTGAGCGACAGTGCGATCTCAGTAGCCCCGTGTGTTGCGGTCCCTGCAGTCCAGCCACGTGCCACCGGACCCATCCGGTCACCTTCATCCAAAAGTCGTGCCTCGACTTGACGGTTGAAACGCAACCGGGATGCCAAACACTCCACGCACGGACCGGTCCCACCTACCCACGGTCCCACCGTCGGCCGCACCCCTGCCAGATTCGCGAGCAGGACCGGCACGCCAGCGGCACCACCCACTGCCGCAACCACGTCCGGCAACTCTGGATGCAAGTAGTCATCCGCCAACACCACGGCGAAGGCGGCTTCATGGCCAGAAGTAACCAAGAAGCCGTGTTCGCCCAGGGCGACTTCCACTGATGCCACGGGGTTCTCCCCCACTGCATGCACGGAGACCAAAGACCCATGGACCAACGTCGCCTCGTCCAGTCCCCACCACAACCCGAACAGTGCCGAAGCGTCAATGTGCTCACGGGCGTCCACCACGTATCCTCGATCATGAAAGATGCCGACTGCTGAGGCCACCTCTTCTGCGGTTGCCGTCCCAGCAGTAACCATCCGATCGGTTATCTGAGCGATCGTCAATGAGCCGTCCAGAAACTCGGCCAGGTCACAAAACAGTCCACCGGACAGTCGCACTTCATCGGCATCATTGATCACGTAGATCTCTGCCGGAGGCTGGCGAATCACCCGGCAGTGTGGCGATAATGCGATCCGCGCGTCAGCGCCTAACGAAGTCCTCACGATCAAACCCTAATGCATAATCGGCAGGCGATTACCAAATGACTCAATGCGAGGCTCGAACGCGACTTACCCTTCGTCCGCCCCACCATTGGATGCGTATCGGCCCCGCGCGCAGGCTCACCTCGCCACGTGTGAAAAGAGTTCGGAATGAGCGAGGCAAGGTCGTTGGACTGCTTTTTCTCCGGGGCATGACACGGCGGCGGTGCGGAAGCCGTTTTGATAATTCGCGGCGAGTTTATCCAAATATACGATAGTCATTGCTCGATGACGCTAACCTGCTCCCATGGCGTGGACTAATTCTCACAAGCGTTCCACGTCAACCGTTGCGCTGTTCGCTCTGGCAGTAGGTCAGTTCTTGGTCGGCCTTGACCTGAGCGTGATGTCGGTGGCGCTGCCGTCGATTCAGGCCGAATTCGACGTCGGCATGATGCAGCTGCAGTGGGCGATGATGTCCTACATGGTGGCTGGGGCCGCACTTGCTGTCCCATTCGGCGCCCTCGGTGACAACCTTGGCCGTCGCCGGCTCTACCTTTTCGGCACCGCCGCCTTCGTGATCGGCTCGGCGGTCAGCGCTTTGGCCCCCGACATAGGTGTATTGATTTTTGGTCGTGCGGTTCAGGGCATCGGTTCGGGCGCGATGGGCACCTTGGCCCTGGCCATGTTGGTCGCGATGGTCGCCCGGGCCGATATCCCCAAACTGATCGGCCTGTGGACAGCAGTGGTATCCGGCGCTGCTGCGCTGGGCCCGCTGATCGGCGGCGGTTTGGTGACTGCCTTCGGGTGGCGTTGGGTCTTTGGGATTAATGTGATCTTGATGGCGATGGTGATTCCATTGGTGTTGAAGGAAGTGCCAAGTGACAGCAAGGCGGATCGTGAGAACAAGCAGGTTGACATGTTGGGGGCCGCGCTCCTGACCGTCGCGATGATCCTGATCGCTGGCGGAATGAGTTTCTTGGAGAATTACCAGTACAGCGATCCGGTTGTGTGGCTTCCGGTCGCAATCGGTTTCCTGGTCGTCGGTATTTTGGCCACTCAACAGCGGCGCAGCAAAAATCCGCTCACCGATTGGGCGGCTCTTCGGGTGGCGCCGATCCCGGCCACACTCGTCATCTTGGTGATCTTAGGCATGGTGCTGTCCGGTGCAATGTTGCAGCTAATGTTGCTCACCCAGAACGTGCTCGGCTTTACCCCGCTGATCGCAGGCGTGGTGTCCTTTGGCACCTCACTGATGGTTGTAGTGTTCTCCCCAATTTCACCGAAGGTGATGGCCAAAATTGGTTTGGGCCTCACCACAACGATCGGTCTGTTCTTGACCGCCAGTGGTTTGTTCGGCTTGGCCACAATCACTATCAGCACTACGCCACCGGAAATCATGGCGTGGATGGCATTGATGGGGGCCGGTCTCGGCTTCGGGATGCCTGCAGTGAGCGCAGGTGCCATGAGTGCGGTGCCCCGCGAGTCACTCGGCGCGATCTCCGGGTTCATCGGCATGATCGCATCGCTTTCTGCCGTGTTGGGCATCGCTGTGCTGGGGGCAATCTCGGCAATCCAAGTCACACATGAATGGGAGGCCACCTCTTCCCAGGTGCAAAATGCTGACTCGCTGACAAATCAGGTTATTTCCGGATCGATTCCACAAATCACGAAGTCAGAAGGGGAGCAGACCGCGGTACTAGCTGGACAGGCGTATCTCGACGGTGTTACTTTTGCGCTTCGGATCGCTGGCGCAGGTATGGTCCTGGCGGGTGCCGTCTCCTTCCCACTGCTGGGTTCGCGTGGCCGAGTGCGCAAAACTGACGCAGCGCCGACGTTGGTTGAGCCGTCGGAATACACTTAGGCGATGTTAAGTAACTTGGACCTGCTTCCGGGTGTCAGGAAACTATCCGATCTGGCCAATGGCGGTGCGGGCATAACCATCGCAGTGATTGACGGGCCCGTTGATCTTGAGCACGCGGTCTTTGTGGGCGCAGACATTTCCATTGCCTCCGGTGCAACTCGGTGGCCAGCCCGGATCGGCAACCGAATGGCCGAACACGGCACCATGGTGGCCTCGATCCTCTTCGGCCAGCCGGGTAGCGCTGTTGAGGGCATCGCTCCCAATGCCCGCGGCTTGGTGGTGCCCGTCTACGACATCGATTCTGGTAAAGCCCCGCAATTAGAGATCGCTCGAGCAATCCAGATCGCGATCAACGAAGGCGCCGACATCATCAACTTCTCCGGGGGCCAATACTCCGATACCGGGGTTGCCGACCAGTGGCTTGATGACGCGGTGCAGCGGTGTGCTCAGGCTGGTGTGCTGCTGGTCGCTGCCGCGGGCAACGACGGGTGCGAGTGTCTGCACGTCCCTGCGGCAGCGTCGACTGCCCTCGCGGTGGGCGCTGTAGATGCCAACGGCGATCCGATGGATTTCAGCAACTACGGCGGCGGCTACGCCTGTAACGGCATCACGGCACCGGGGGAGAACATCATCGGGGCGGTCCCCGGTGGCGGTGTCGCCCAAATGAGCGGAACTTCGTTCGCCACGCCGCTGGTCAGCGGAGTTGTCTCGCTGATTCAGGCTGCCAAACCCGAGCTCACCGGGGCGCAGATTCGTGAGTTCCTCTTCCAGACTGCGTCGCCATGTGGTAGTAATAGCCCAGAGGTTTGCCAGAAGTTACTGGTGGGCCGCATCAATGTTGAAGGAGCCCTCGCCGCCATGACCGAACACACCGCCGCTACTGATTCCACTGCCGAGTCAACCGCTACCGAGCCAGCCACAGTCGGGCCATCGGCCGCTGAGTCCTCAACTGGGGGCGGCTTGGTCTACGCCTTAGGCAACATTTCTTATGACTTCGGCACCGAAGCCCGTCGTGATTCGTTCAAGCAGCTGATGCCTCCGGTAGAGGTAGACGGCAATGTTGTGCCCCCAAATCCATACGACGCCCGCCAACTCGTTGCCTACATCGGCGCCAACGCCTACGAGGCGCGTGAGGTGATCTGGACGCTAAACATCGAGTTGACTCCAATTTACGCCCTCGAGCCCAGTGGTGCGTTTGGTGCGAGCATTTACGAACTGCTCAACGAGATGCTTGCCGGCGAGGTTCTGGCCGAGCAAGATCCGGATCACATTCAGCGGGTCAGCATTCCAGGCCGGCTTACCGGCCGCACGGTTCGGTTGTTCTCCGGGCAGCAGGTGCCGGTCATCCAACTTGATAACCCGCGTGGTTCCTATGGCTGGAAGACGAACGCTCTGGTTGAGCAGGCCTCGAAAGCGGTCAGTTCGACGTCCGGTGTTGCGGTGGACACCGCGACAATTGCTGCCAACCTGCTCAGTTTCCTTGATCGCGTCTACTACGACCTGCGCAATCTTGGCGTGCTGTCTAGTGATCGCGCGCTAAACTTTGCCGCGACGAACGCATTCCAGGCCGCGACCGTCTTCTCTGAAGCTCTCGGTTTAGGTATGCAGTTGGAGAACATCGAGACCGAGCCATCACCGTTTGCCCGCATTGACGCCGACGCATGGGACGTGAAGTTGAAGTTCTTCGATCCGGAGAACACTCGCCGGGCTCGCAAGGTATATCGGTTCACTGTCGACGTGAGTGAAATGATGCCAGTCACCCTCGGCGAGGTCCGCAGTTGGAATGCGGCTTCCTGACAAGGAAAGGTTGCCCCGAAGACATGGATATTTTCCCGATTCAGTCACCACCAGTGAACCGACCGCACCTAGTTCAGCCCTGGTCCACGGTGAATGTCACCGACGGCACCGTTGGCGAATTAGTCAGCGTGTACATGCACTTGATACACGGCGCGAACTACGATGATCCGTCGCCGTGGCAAGCTTCGAGTTTTAACAGTCGCATGGTGGGCCGCTAGTCATGGTGGCCAAAGCGTGGGGGAAAAAGAGTGCCGGCAAGGCCAAGGTAGCAAGCATCCCGAACGAAACGCCCGTCGAGGAGTCAGTCAGCCGGGTCATCGAGGCGACCACACACGCTCCGCGCGAAGTACACCATGGCCCAGCGGTGCACCGTAAGGGCTTCGCCCTCAATGAGGACGTGAAGTTCCTCGCGCACATCTATATGCCAGGGGAATATTTGAGGGTGAATGGGTCTGGTCTATTGGCGATGGCTGCGTGGCAGCTGCGGTTGGAATCTGAGGGCAAGCAGCTCGAGCACAGTGAAGCAGGTGTCGCAGTTCCCTATACGCGCGGCCTGACGCACCGCTGAGCCGCCATGCCGGATCTCAATGATTTGCCGGGGGTGCAGTCACTTCGCGCCCTGACCGAAGGTGATTCACGGGTGCTTGTCGCGGTGATCGACGGCCACTCCGACACTGAACATCCCACCTTCGAGGGGGCCGATGTGGAATCCGTCCGCGGCTATTGGCTCGACGACCGTCCGAATGAGGACTGGTCGAGCAAGCACGCCACCCACATCACGAGCATCATCTTTGGCCAGCCAGGCACTGACGTCCTCGGACTTGCACCACGGTGCCGAGGCTTGTTCCTGACCACCGGCGTGGATGAAGACACTGCCGAAGCTGAACTCAATCTGGCCCGCTCAATCGAATTCGCGCTGAGCAAAGGCGCGCAGATCATCCATTGTGCGTTCTGCCATCCCAACCAAACCGGTAGCACTCACGACTGGATTACCCATGCAGTTCGCAAGGCCGCCAAGGCTGGTGCAGTAATCGTTGCGCCCGCGGGCAACAATTTTGGGGAGAACTGGTGCGTACCGTCGACGCTACCTGAAGTGCTTGCCGTCGGCGCGTTGGCAGATGACGGAGCTCCGATGGACTTCACTAACTTCGGTGAGCTTTATGACGGACACTCGATCATGGGTCCGGGGGAGAACGTGCTGGGGGCAAGTCTGGGCGGGCAGACGGTGTTGCAAAAAGGCACGTCCGTCGCTGCTCCGGTTCTTACCGGACTGATTACTGCCTTGACCAGTGCGGTGCTGCAGTCCGGACAACCGATTCAGCCGCAACGTGTGCGCGACGTGCTCATTGCAACTGCGCGTCCGTGCACGGGTAGTGGCGCCAGTCGGTGTATTGGTGGAGTGGTGGCGGTTGACCGCGCGATGGCGGTTCTGCTCGATGGCATGACGACCGAGCAAGCCCGCCAACGTTTCCCGGATGGGCTGCCAGCGGCTGATGCGCCCGGGGCACTAAATATTGCGCCAAAGGTTGCTCACCAACCTCTTCCCCCGCACTCCACGGCCAGGCACCAGATCACTGAGCCACCGAATCTACGTGATGCCTATAAGCGAGAGTCGAACAAGGATGACGAGCCAAAGGCGCAACCGTCGGCGGTGGAACCATCTCTGCGCTACCCAACCTTGTTTTACGGGATCGGTGCGGTCGACTATGAATTCCCGGACAAGATCACAAAGGATTCCTTCACGCGCGAGATGCGCGCGCAGGTTGGTCACGGTGATGTCGACGATCGGGTGAAGGTGATCGAATATCTGGATGCAAACCCGGGGGAAGCTCGCCGACTGCTCTGGACGTATGCGATCAACGATGAGCGCCGATACATGATTAGCCCGGTCGGCACTTATGCCTCTGAAGTGTTCGACATGCTGACCGCGCTGACTCTTAAGCGCGTGCGCGGGGAGATCACCGTGGCATCCCTGCCGGGAATCGTGACTGGAGAGACGGTCATTGCGATGGACGGCACTGTTTTGCAGCGAGTTAAGGTCAAATCGCAGCGTGGGGTTTACGGCTGGCAACCCGAACAGGTGGCCACGCAGTCCCTTGCAGCGGTGCGCAGTGACTCCCAGGCCGGTGGCGTGGGGCACTCGGTTTCGGCCACACCGGCTGGCACGTCAGCGGCAGGCAACACCGCGATCGTCAGCGGTGATTCGGACACCGCCATTTTGGGTATTCGCGAGTCTTCGGTGCTGACCTGGCCGCGCCTACGGGAAAACAGCACGCCGAAGATTCAAAGCGCACTGATTAATTTCCTCAGTCAGCTTTATTTTCGCACGAATCAATTGCCGGATGTCTCGCGCGATCGGGCGATCAGTTTCATCTCGACAAACGGTTATCAAGTGGCCGCTGCGTTTCTGGATGCGATGCATGACGGTCTGCAGTATTCAGATTTTCGTACCGAATACAGCCCATTCGCCCGGGTCAGTGGAAACTGCTGGGATGTGATCGTGCGGTTCAACGATCCCGCGGATAGCAAACGGGCTCCGGTTGAATACCGTATGACTGTCGATATCGCTGACGTCTTACCTGTCACCGTGGGTCGGTTGCGCCGGTGGTCTGCATGAGTGACGTCGAACCCTCGCGCCTCGGTGCCTTCGATGGGTTCGCACCGATCGAGGGCATGACTGCGGACGGCGCCTTTCGTTCCTGGACAAGCTACGCAGATGGCACACCGATCGCGACGCTGAAACCATTCCGGCGGCCAATCCCGAACGTCAAGTTGGCTCCAACCACCCAGGTTCGCCTGTCTCGATTCGCCTACTTGCGGCGTACCGACCACACCATGATGCTGCAATCCCCGCTGACCGGTATGGATATGGAGCTGCACGATCCACGGGCCGGCGCGATGCTGACCGCCTTGACTTTCGATACCAGCGCTGAGCGCTTGGCTGAACAGACCAACCTGCCGGTGACACTCACTGGGGCTTTCCTCACCCAGTTAATTGCCATGTCGGCCGCGTTCCCGGTCGCCCAGGAACGTGACCGCAATACTGCGCTGAGCAGCCTGGCCCAATGGGCGCTGGATCGCGGATTGCCAGGCTCGTGGGATCGAGACGGTCTACGCACTGCCCTTGCTGACCTGCCTCGAGATGAAATCCCTGACTTCTTCGAGCTGATTTTAGAACTGCACCACGATGGCACTGGGCGGGTGAATGTTTCGATCACGACGGATAGCCCAAACGATCACCCGGTTCTTGGTGGGGTGAGCATCAAGGAATTCGACGTCACCGAGGATGGTCCCAAGCCGATGGGGACGTTCGACAGGGTTCGATCCCTGCAGACTGGCACCGATCCGGTGGCCTGGACCCAGCGCGCGCTGGACGCCACGGTCAACACGCATGGCATACAAGTGACGAAGAACTCGACCTTGCACCAAATCGTTCAGACACTTGGTTCCCCGGAATTCATCGGCACCATGGAACGCCGGACCGGAACAAGGCTGCTTTTTCGCATTTCCGTAACCCAAAAACTCACTGAGGTTGGTGAAATCCTGCAAGCCGGGGGCGTTCCACTGTCAGTCATCCAACGGCTCGCTCTCTTTGAACCAATCACCGACCGTGCGCCATACCTGCGGCTCGCCGTTGATGTACTGCCCGAATCGATCCTGCCGACTATCGCGTTCGAAATCTTCCTCAACCAAAGCACGACAGATCTGATTCCCGGCGTGCTTGATGCCCTTGGGATGCAGACCGCGGTGTTGGAGGAGGTGCTTGACGCGGCGCAGCAGGAAACCCAGTTGCGTGATCTCATGCTGGCTCCAGGAGTAGTGACCGACACCCAGGAGCTCTTCGGCATGCATGTAAAGGTGAGTTTCAACATGGACGGACAGGTAACAGCCAAGACCTATATCGGTCTGAGAAACATCCCTCTTTCTGCCGCCGGGCGTACCGAAGAGGATCGCTTAGTCCCAAGCACATGGGAGTTTCACGACCTATTGTTTCACTCACAGGTCCGCCAAGGCAGAGTCCGAAACAAAATCGGCGGTACCGCGCGCTTCTCGGTTACCCCAGAAGAACGCATCCCGATCACTGCTCCGCCGCGGGGTGATATAGCCCTGCCAATCATCGATGTCGCAATGACGGTCAAGGATGATCAACCGTTCGGGGAGGTCATGCGTTCGCGTGAATCCAACCGGGATTGGAGCGGGCCTGAATTGACTCAGGGCGCACTCGCCGAACTCCTAGCCCGCGTGCAGGAAGTCATCCATCGAGAAATCCATTTCGACGGTTCGGAGGTTGCAGAGATGGACGGCGCCCCCTACCCCTCGGGTGGTGGGGTCTACGAAACTGACATCGTGGTGATCGCCCACCGGGTCGAGGAGATCAACCAAGGCGCGTACCTCTACCGGCGTGGGTCACGGTCGCTACACCCACTGATTGGCAGCACAACTGACGTCGACGGCCTGCTCTTTGGAGCCGCCGAAGCATGCGGCAACGGCCTGATCAAACCGCAAGCACTGCTGGTGCTCGCTGCCCGATTCCCCGATCTTGCGGTGAAGTATGAGGGGCTCGCTTATGCACTGATGGTCAAGCATGTTGGCGTGCTGATGGCCGCCATCACAAACTCCGCTTCGGCGATGGGTCTGGGCTCCGTACCACTCGGTACGGGTGATAGCGATGCTTTTGCCAAAGCGACCGGCTTGGACTACTACCGGCACGGCTCGATCGGCGAGATTGCCCTTTGCGTCATCCCGGGGAACATCTAAACTTTCTTGTTTTCTTGTTTTCTCGTTTTCTTCTGGCTGGGCCGGGGTTATCCTGTGGGTGAAAGGTTCTTCGTTCACCGTCCCGGTGAGTGAGAAGTGTTAATTTTAAGGAGATAACGATGCCGAAAAATATTGTTGCTACACCAGCGGCGGTAGTTGCTGTTGACCGGTTGACCCTGCAAGCAGATGATGCTAGGGGCGACGTGTTGCCTGCTTTGCCTGGTGTTCTATGCGCTTGTTTCTCTGAGGAGTAGGCGCACCTGTTCGCCCCACGGCGGGTGCGCTACTGATCGTGGTGGCGCACCACGCGTGGTGGGGTTGATTCGCTATTGGGCCTGGGGGTGGTGCGTACTTGCCGTGAGCGGCCGGGGGTCGCTATGTAGGCGGGTGCACCGGGTAGGCGATGTTGAGGTGGCGTATGACGTACACCCA